>OLNY01002365.1_pt1 | contig 13180 bp, 14 predicted proteins | sample 1671981 | NCBI WGS metagenome assembly OLNY01 (sample SAMEA3136632, study PRJEB25190) | human gut metagenome | biome: human gut; feature: human-associated habitat; material: faeces | place: Austria | collected 2013 | reverse complement strand
AAAATAATCATAGAATCTGGATACTAAGTCTGAACCATTGCTTTTCTAGATATTTGTATTATATATTGTTACACGTGCCATGTCAAGTATCTTTTCGCGCCACAAAAAGTCGTGAAACGACTTGGTTTTAAGTACGTCGGTATGTGTTGCAAGAAGTCCGGTGGACTTCTGTTATGCAACGAACACTTGACACAAACACATATGAAATAAAAATGGCTTGTATCAAACATTTCTGCTATAATATTCTCAAAGGGGGTTTTATCATGCCATCGGAAAAAGAAGAATTTGTAACCAAACAATATGTCCCTATGGGTGAGCCAATCGTGCAGAATGATCACACGATTATTTACCATGTGAAATGTCTTTGTGAGCCGGGCAAACCGGACGGCATTTTGAAAATGTACCGCCAGCAGAACCGCGAAGCACTTTACAAACGGTTGTATCAGCTTGATTACAGCGAGTGGCCGCACATTTATAATGTGAAATATTTTGATGGAAATACTTTAGTCGTAGAAAAATACTTAGAAGGAAATACTTTAGAAGAACTTCTGAAACAGAACAAAGAAAATAACACTGTTTTTTCCGAAGAAGAAGCCTACCGGATTATGAGTAAACTCTGCGAATGTATTGCAGGATTACTGCGCCCGGATCCGCCAATTATTCATTCCGATATCAAACCAAGTAACATTTTTATCACCTCAGCAGGCGCTGTAAAACTGCTTGATTTTGTCAATAATAAAACACCAAAAAGAAAACACGAAAAGAAACTTATTTCTCTGCTTGGCATGATTTTTCACCGAATGCTTACAGGCAGCGCACCGGCAAACAAAAAATGCACTTACGAAGGACGATACGAATCCGTCATCCGTAAGTGCTTAGAGAAAAATCCTGAGCAGCGCTACCAAAGCATTTCCGAGCTGAAAGAAGACCTCAAAGAGGTAAAAGAACGTGCTCCTAAAGATATTGTTTCAAAAACGGCCGGAATTCCTTATGCGCTGACGTTTCCTTTTCAAGGAGCCATTCTTGCCTTTGAGTGGATTCTTATCTGCTTCTTTTTAAAAAAGGAGCAGACGTCTGCTATGTGTCTGTTTGCTATTGCTTTTTTCATTCATTTTGTACTTTTTTTAGCAAGACGCCATGCATTTTTCCAAAAACGAAACATTCAAATCAGCACCGCACGCAAAGCCCTCCCGCTGCTGATTCTTGCTCTTGTGCTCGCTTTGCTGTCACAGATTGTTCCTTTCTTAATTTTTTAATGAGAACACATTTACTCGACCAGTTTACTTTCTTTCATGGCAATTACTCGGTCAACCGGATATTTACAGCTCTTATAATAACTGGATGAAAATAGGGCATATGTGTATGTTCCATACACTGCTGCACCCTTAACCATCGGCGGCATCGTCGTCACTTTCATCGCCGTATTTTTGAGAACCTTTCCATTACTCTTTGGCGAAGCAAAGGACGGTTTATAAGTGCGAAGTTGTGAAATATAACCGCTTTTCGCCTTTTTCGTACGGTAACTTCTCGTCAAAATCATCGTACCTGCTGAGTCAAACGTGATTCCCTGAGTTTTGCTTGGTACATCCATGGTATAAGCCGGTGAAAGAGAAGGCAATGTTGCCTTATTATTAACCTGGTAACCTTTCATCGTCGATGTTGCCTGACGGAATGTTCCAATCCACAACACATTGTTGTAATATCCCATAAAGGACGCTGTTGAATCCAGTGTTGAAATACTTTTGTATGCTGCCAACTCTGTATAAGAAGTTCCCGCATTTACTGCATTTGTCACAACAGAATATGGGAAGCTGGCAACCGCCTTTCCTTTAGAAATCCATACATTCGTTCCATCATAGGCAATTCCACCCACTTTTGCTTTACTTGGTAAAACAATGGTTGTAATATATGATTTTGATGAGCGGCTTACAACATAAACCACTGAATTCAGCTCTTTTTTGTAATCATATGCCGTAATGAGGAAATAACTGCCTGCCAAACATAATCCCTGAGGTACCATCGTTGTACAGGAAAATCCGGCAACATTTGTCGTCTTCATGCCCGGTATTGCGAAACTTTTATTATAATTCATGGCACTTCTCATTTTTTTGTATGTCTTATAAGCCGGTGATTTCGTAAACGCAGCCTTTGTGCTGTATTTCTTGGCCCCCTTTGATGTCGCGGATACCGCAGCCGTCTTAGCAGAAACCGCTGTGGATAACTTACCTTCAATTTGTGTTCCTGACACCTCGCAGTATGCAGCCACACGATAATAATATGTCGTGTTCTGTGGCAGAGACTTAATCAAATACCTAACCGTATCTGTCCCTTTCACAACAGCCGTCTGCTGATATACGGATTCGGAGGATTTACGAGAATAAATATAATAACCACTCGCTCCTGTCACCTTGTTCCACGAAAGCATAACTCGGTTTGAACCACCTCTTGCCGTCACTGTCGGCGCATCCAATTCATATAATGTCGGATTCACTGTGGCTGTTGCAGTTGGGGTCGCACTTGCTGTTGCAGTTGGAGTCGGCGTCGCAACCGAAGCAGCACCTCCGCTAGCTGCTCCCGTGGTACCGGTTCCTCCCTGTTTTTCTGTGTTAGCCGCTGCCTGCATAGGCACCATCGTAACAAAAAGTGCCAATGTAAGACAGCCGGCAATGTATTTCATCCATGTTTTCTTCTTCATGTATGTAGCCTCCCTTAAATTTGATGACCTCACTATAACGCAAGAATTTGTCAGGCAAATGAAAAAACAATGTCACTTTTTTGACATTATAAAAGAAATGTTGTGATATTAAAAAAAATCCGCTATACTCAAAAAGGAGAATTTGTTTTAACGGCGTTACCGATTATAAGAAATGAGGATATACAATGACAGATAAAGATTTATGCATAGAAACCGAAGAAATACAAACCGACGGCAAAGATACCTATTACTGCCATCGTTACGAACCGACACCTTATGAGGTTTTGGATGAGTTATTTACTTTTTACACACCGGAAAAAACAGATGTATTCGTTGACTATGGGTGCGGCATGGGACGTTTGAATTTTTATATAGAAAAGAGGTACTCTCTTAGTTCTACAGGCGTAGAGTATTCACCTGTTTATTATGAAAAAGCTCTGGAAAACAAAAAAACATATAACGGAAACAAAGACAAGATACACTTCGTAAATTGTAAAGCTGAAGATTATCTTGTCTCTAAAAATGAAACTGTTTTTTACTTTTTTAATCCGTTTTCTCCGGAAATTTTTCACGCTGTTATTAACCGTATCTTGGATTCGTTTGAAAAATATCCAAGAACCATCACACTCATTCTCTACTATCCGGAAGATGACACTGTTTTTTATTTGGAGCGTCATACAACATTTGAGCGGATGGACGAAATTGCCGCCTCCGATGCCATTTACAAAGACCGTAGAGAGCGATTTTGCCTTTATCGGATTACTATCTAGGAATCTGCCCCTTCTGCCGGACTGCAGTAACGCTCCCAAGACGCTTCCGATTTTTCAAACACAACACAGAACCAGTATGTGTCAACTTCCTCTTCGTCTTCTTCCTGCGGCACATCAATGCCAAACTCGGCACTTTTTCTGCCATCAATTTCACCGAGAACAACCGTAAACACCGTTCCTTTTTCAAAACGGGATACTACCGATTCCACCGCCGGTTCCGGCACATCTTCATCCGGAATTTCTCTTTGTAGATTTCCGTCTGCATCATAATATTTCATGCCCTCTTTTACAAGACGTTTCATTTGCGCCTGCAAAAGCGTAAGCGTTATTTCTCCACAATACATATCCAGAAATCTGCCATTCTGCGAATTTCCGGCTTTTATAGTCGCACCGCCAAAAGTAAATGTCACCTCATCTTCACTCATCTGAAAAGAAACAATCGGCGAGTCATCAAATGACAACTGCTCGAATTCATCTACACATCGAAACTTCATATTACTTTCCTCCATTTATTATCTGCCTTTTAGTATACCCAATTTTTTCTCACTTGACAAGTTGGTTTATATGTTATAAACTCAATTTAGTTTATATTTTATAAACCAACAAATAATAAAGGGGGATACATATTTATGAAAGGAAATGTTATGTCGGAGAGCGAATTAGCATTTGCCCGCATTGTATGGGAAAATGCACCACTTCCTTCCGGTGAACTGGTAACTCGCTGCAAGGAAGAACTCGGATGGAAAAAGCCGACCACTTACACCGTTTTGAGGAACCTCTGTCAGGCAGGTATCTTTGAAAATAAACAAGCCGTGGTGTCTGTGCTTGTTTCCGAAGAAGATTATTTGGCAAGAGAAAGCGAACTAATTGTAAATGAGCGTTTCGGCGGCTCTATTTCACATTTTGTCACTGCTTTTTCCACAAAAACAAAATTAGATAAAGAACAGATTCAGGCCTTACAGGATTTTATTGACCACTGTGAAGAATAAGATGGGAGGAGTTTTATGCAGCGTTTGGCGCTGATATTATTGAAGAAAGGATTTTGCATATTATGAAATTCAAAAAACCAACAAAACTTATCGCATGCTTTACCGTAATCGCAGTTTTTCTGTGTGCCTGCGGTGTCGGCTCAACGCCGGTTACAAAGGAAGAGAGCTCTACCAATGCTCCTTCTCAAAAATCGCCCGATGTATTTGTAGAGAATGCCATCAACTGCCCGCAGATGGATGACAACAATTACGTTTATTATTACAGCAGACTTATGTTGAATCCAAAGAAAAATCTCGTGTGGCTTGGCTCCAAATACAACAAAAACTCTTATGAATTTGTCTCTTACATGATGTTTGAGAAAAAAGAAAATTCATTTGAAGAGGTCGAAACAAATTGGAGTGACACATTAAACAAAACAATGAAAAACAGAAGCGGCTACATATATGATTCCTGGTACGCCTCCGATGAATCCCTTTATGTCGTAATCATGGAAACAAGCATGAACCCTCTTATTTATAATGCGAACCAGGAAAAATATAAAAAGCAGTATGAAGAGCTGAATCCACTGTTATTCCACATTTCAAAAGATGGGAAGACAGCAAGAGAAATCGATTTATCCGCTCTCGCCTCACCAAACGGAGAAAAAAATAAAGACCTGGCAGTAGCCTTTATTCCTCTTTCGGACGGCCGCTATTTAGTAAATTCATTATCCGACGACACCCCGGAAAAAGGATTGGTATTTGCAGAATCTACGGATACTGTTGTTGAAAAAATGACAAGTCGTATCCGGGGCAATACAATTTCTTCGATTCAGACTGGAAATGATTTTCTCTGTTATGTTGCCTATCAGGGAAATGAGGATCTTGTCACCGTGGAAGTGCAGGATTACAACGGAAAGAATAAATACTCTCTGGATTGTTCAGCAGCCTGCGATAATGGCACTGCATCCTATGCAAATTGCCATTTTGCACTTGGTGTATGGGAAGATGAAATTCTTCTTGTTTCAAAAAAAGGAGTATTTCGTGCTGAATATGGCGACAAATCCTTTACAAAGGTTACTGATTTTAAAACAGATAACATCTACTATTTAAGCTTGGATCGATATCAGATTGCTAAACAATGGACATCCATGTGGGTCACGGGGGAAAATTCCTTTTATGTCCTGCTCAGTCCGACAGAGGAAGAAAAAACAACCGATTACAAAATTGGATATTACACAAAAGGAAAATAGACATGACAAAGGGAGCAGCAAATCTGCTCCCTTTGTCTTGATACATTATTATATGGGAAAATCAAAAAGTAATTATTATCTCTGTACACGACCGGAGCCATCGCCACCAGCTAGTTTCAAAACTTCATCCATGGAAACCATGTTGTAATCTCCTTCGATGGAGTGTTTCAAACAAGAAGCAGCTACAGCAAACTCGATTGTTTCCTGTGGACCATACTCGTTCAGGCAGGCACAAATCAAACCGCCGCCAAAACTGTCGCCACCGCCTACACGGTCAACAATATGCATTTTATATTTCTTGCTGAAGTAATAATCTTTTCCATCATACAACATAGCGGACCAATTATTATCATTTGCAGAAATGGACTCGCGGAGAGTAATTGCAACTTTCTCAAATCCAAAACGGTCTGCCAACTGTTTGGCAACATCTTTGTAACCCTCACGGTTTACTGTACCTGTTGTAACATCTGTACCTTTGGAAGTAATACCAAATACATCTGCGGCATCCTCTTCATTAGCGATACATACATCAACATACTGGCAAAGTTCAGCCATCACCTTACCTGCTTTTTCTTTACTCCACAATTTATTGCGGTAGTTCAAATCACAGGAAATCGTAACACCTGCTTCTTTTGCAGCTTTACAAGCCTCTAAACAAATCTCAGCAACTTCATCATTCAGTGCAGGAGTAATTCCGGTAAAATGGAACCACGAAACACCTTCAAAAATTTTCTTCCAGTCAAAATCCGATTTAGAAGCTGTTGCAATGGAAGAACCAGCACGGTCATAAATAACTTTGGATGGTCTCTGGGAAGCACCTTTTTCCAAATAGTAAATACCGACACGGTCACCACCACGCACAATATCTGTTGTGTCAACACCATATTTTCTCAAAGAATTTACAGCAGCCTGACCAATCTCATGTGTAGGAAGTTTTGAAACAAACTTTGCATCCAAACCATAGTTTGCAAGGGAAACTGCAACGTTTGCCTCACCGCCGCCAAAAGTTGCACCAAATGTATCTGCCTGTACAAAACGATAATATCCTTCCGGTGCCAGTCTCAACATCAATTCACCAAATGTAACTACTTTCTTTGCCATTTTCATTCATCCTCCAAAATTCTTTTTAATAATTAACCGCGGATTTTCTTTACCAATGCGGCTGCATCAGCGGTCATTTTCTGAATCTCATCAAATTTACCGGCTTTTACCAAATCACCTTTTACCATCCAGCTTCCGCCACATGCTAAAATACGGTCATACTCAAGGTACTCTTCTACATTATTCAAATTAATACCACCGGTCGGCATAAACTGAAGCATTGTATAAGGAGCTGCAACTGCCTTAATCATCTTCAAACCGCCTGCCGGCTCAGCAGGGAAGAATTTTACGACGTCAAGTCCCATCTCAATCGCCTGCTCCATCTCACTTGGTGTCTGTGTACCAGGTGTAACCGGAATGTCACGGTCGATACAATATTTTACAATTTTCGGATTAAATCCAGGACTTACAATAAATTTAGCACCGGCAGCAACCGCACGGTCTACCTGCTCAGTTGTCAAAACTGTTCCTGCACCAACAAGCATTTCCGGATATTTTTCAGAAATGATGCGAATCGACTCTTCTGCTGCTTCGGTACGGAATGTAACCTCTGCACAAGGAAGTCCGCCCTCGCACAATGCTTTTGCCAATGGCTCTGCATCCTTTGCGTCATCAAGTACAACAACCGGAACAATACCAATTTTTTTGATTTCTTCTAAAACCTTGTTCATAATAGCCTCCATTTTTATCTTTACTTTTTTTGTATCATATGATATTCTATTATTGTTCCACATTGTGAAACGGTATTTCACATCGTGAACCATAATTTTATTATACTGCATTTCTTCTTATTGTCAACAAAAAAGCAGTAAAATATAAAGAAACAAAGGGAGAATTTTTATGGAATCCAAAAATCCAATTCAGGTTGCTGATAAATTATTTCTTGTTCTGGAAACGCTTGCAAGAACCGGTCCGATTGGACTGTCAGATTTATGCCGAGAAGTTTCTTTGAACAAAACAACCGTGCACCGCTTGTTAAATTCACTTCTTTACATGGGATATGTGCGGCAGGACACACAAACATCCCGCTACAGTTTAAGTTTTAAAATATGGGATATCGCAAACCAATTCGTATCAAAAATCGATATTGTGGAAGAGGCTCGCCCAAGCCTTCGGGAACTCGCAGCGAAAACCGGCGAAACCGTCCATCTCGTGCAGATTGATGGGATTCATGCGATTTATATCGCCAAGGAAGAATCCGAAAATTCCGTGCGGCTAGTGTCTATGGTCGGCAAACGAATTCCACTCTACTGTTCCGGTGTCGGAAAAGCCCTGCTTGCCGATATGTCGGATGACGAAATCAAAAGCATCTGGGACAAGAGCGACAAAACGCCACTGACAGAGCATACCATCACAGATTTTTCAAAATTTATGCAAGAAATTGAAGAAACCAGAAAACGCGGCTATGCTATGGATAATGAAGAATATGAATTGGGCGTGCGATGCATCGCCGCAAGTATAAAACACGGTGAACAAAAGCCGCAATACGCATTTAGTATTTCAGCTCCCATTCACCGCATGGACGAAAAACGTATGAAAGAAATCGCCGAGTATGCACTCGCAATGAAAAAAATCAATCTTTAACGCGAACCGATGGGTTCAATGCAAAGACAAACAGAAGTGCCTGAACTGCTAACAGCGTGTTCAGCACTTTTTTCATTAGATTATAAAAAGTATCTAATGTAAGTGTAATATCTGCTGCACACAAAAGTCTTATGGCCTCAACCATTTCAAATCCAAAACTAAGCACTAAGAGAACACCGGCACAAAATGTCAACGCCTTATTTCCCCAATTCTGATAATATAAGAAAAAGATAATCAAACAGATTAACTCAATTGCACCCAATATCATAAAACTTAACGGATCCCCATTGTCTCCGCGGTAATGAATCGGTATGTAAATTAAATTATCCACTGCTAACAAAAGCATCATCGCAAATCCAACGATAATATTTTTATCTGCTCCATTTCCCTGCGCAATTTTGTGCACACCAAAAGCAAACATCAGTGCCGCCACAAAGGCAAATGGCGTAATCAGCAAAAACAAAATGACAACCGGCATCGATACATCATAATTGCTATAGTATTCACTTAACAAAAGAATTGCCTGCACCAACGTAAACGCTCCCAGAAAAAAAGTAATCAGCGTCAATACACGCACCGGCATTCCCCATTTTTTATCCTGCAATGTAATTGTGTGGTTTTCGTTCATCTAAATCCCTCCTGCATAAATATAATTTTAATTTTATAACCAGTTTTTCTGTATCTCTTTAACTAGTTCTTCAAACATATCGTAGTATTTTGTTTTAGCCTGACATATAATATCCAATGCGATTGCCTGATTATATGCATGTGCAACATTATTTCTTGATGTAAGCGCACTTAACCATAATTCTTCGTCTGCTATCATTCCCGCTTTATATGCCGTTTTCAATACTGTACGTGGCGAACCTGTCGCTCCCTCTGCGTAACCGTGATATGTTAAAATCTCTTTCATTGCTTTCCATGCTTGTTCAAAACATATCTCATACAAGCCAACCATCCCTGTCATTTCCACATTTCCATATGGTTCCTGATAAGAATAAATATCTTTTAAATTATGAATGGCAGCCTGCAAATTATCGAACTTTTTCATATATCACCATTCCCTCCCGTTTTATGGACTCCAGCAATTCTGCCTGAATCGGTTTATCCAAATCCAGCACGTCAAATTGTAACAACGTCGGAGTTTCTTCGTCCACCTCTAAAATAAACCGACTGCTATTGCCTCCATAAAATGCCAAATCTATATCACTTCGTTCTTTATAATCTCCTCTGGCACGCGAGCCAAAAAGAATTAACTTTCTTACATCATTGTCCTTCGCCAGCTTAATTATTGCTTGTAAAACGTTTTGTTTGATACCTGTCTTCTCAGATAACTGCATCATTTTAACAATCTCCTATGCGTAATATTCTTTCGAAAACACCTTATCAATTATTATACACCAATTTACATTATAAAAAAACAATTAATTTTACTTACGAGTATAATAAGTAAGCAAAACACCTTTTTTTACTCGCAGATAAACATTTTTCTTCATCCGTTTGTTTACTTTTTTTAGTTTTTTCAAACTCATGGTAACCCTTGTTTTTCCTCTATCCCATTGCACACTTTTTACTTTTTTTGCAGCCAAAAACCTAATGGTTGACTTATCGAGCTTCAAAGTAGTATTTTTCTTTGATTTGCTTTTCAGTCTGACCGTAATATTCTTTCTTTGTCTGCCTGCCTTTTTCAATGCCTTTTTAACTGCTTTTTTGACAGAACGGCTGACATTTGAAGTATTTTTGCTGCCTGTTACTTTTACCACGACTACAATATTTGTCGTTTTTTTCAAGCCCTTCTTCTGCTTTATTGGAGTTGCACTAGGTGCCATTGTTGGCGTCACCGTCGGCGCTTCACTGGGCGTTATTGTCGGGGGCGCCGTTGGCACCGCATCAGGCGTAACTGTTGGCGTCGCTGTTGGCACCGCACTAGGCGTAACTGTTGGCGTCGCTGTTGGCACCGCGCTAGGCGTAACTGTTGGTGTCGCTGTTGGCACCGCACTAGGCGTAACTGTTGGCGTCGCTGTTGGCACCGCACTAGGCGTAACTGTTGGTGTCGCTGTTGGCACCGCACTAGGCGTAACTGTTGGTGTCATCGTTGGCGTTTCCTCCGGCTGATCGGACTTTACCTGATAGTAATATGTAATATCGGTATCCGCCTCTGTCACTTTCAATTCATCTTGATTCAGGCTGTTTCCAGCCAAAATATATCCAGACAATTCCGGATTTCGCAGTATATAGGTAGAATTTTTCGGTACATACACAGTTGCCGTATCTGCACAAGGAAGCAAGGTACTTGTCCCGTCTGCATTCTTTACCTGATAATGAATGTTAACTCTGCTCCATTCCTGCTCCGCCGTTTTATCCGTTGCCAGCACTTCTCCCGTATCCACATTGATAACTTTTCCATCCAGCCTATCACCATTTGACAAGCCATACACATCCGAAAACACAATAGAAAGTGATTCTCTTGCCTCATCCGGATTGTATGAATTACTGAGTGCCGGAATCGTGTAAGTCTTTTCTTCCTGATACTTAACTGTTTTACCATCGGCTCCAATAATCTGAAAGCTCATTTTCAAATGTTGCTCTCTGTTTACCAGATTTTGTACCACGGTGCGAAATTCCAAATCCGTATTGTTTGCCTTTGTTATATTTTTCTCGCTGATTCTATATTTTTCACTATCCCGGTCTAATGTTCCCGTTTTACTGTGCGGAATTGAAATTTCAGGATTACTGACATAAATTTCTGCCGGCTTACTGACATAATCCGTATTATTTAACTTCCTTGCCAATTCCATTTTACACACTTCACAGAAAGGCTGTCCCAGCCATCTCATCATACATTCGCGGCTCGGTGCAAATGCCGTTTCCGTTCCTGCCATTGTGACACCAATTCCTCGAAATCCAAGCATTTTACTCCATTTAATCGTATCCGGATTCGAGGTGTCCGAAGTATTTGGTTTATTCGTGTATCTCTCGTACTCATCCCCCAATCCACCAATACTATGAGCTGTTTCATGTGCCATAACCATCCCATCTTCATTGTCCTCTGAATTAGTGGAAAATGAAAACAAGGAATTTACTGAAGCACCATAACTGCCCTCTGAATTACACAGCACATGAATTGTTGCAACATTAGCCCCCCTGTCCAGATAATTTTGCTCCAAATCTTGTCTTAGTTCTTTTGCCTTCTCATCCCCACCATTTGAAAAGCTAGCTGCTTTTCCGTAGACTTTAACGTGAAAATAAGTATCTGCATTCTTGCCCCCATACACACTAATTCCAGACTCGTTAGATACAGCCTGCACTGCATATATATTTATGTGGTCAGAATACTCTTTATACGGAGACCATCTTAACATTCCCTGTGCTTTCTGCTTCGCATCCTGTAAAAATTTGTCCTGTTCGTCTGCCGTGTAGCCATCTCCCATAATTACAATGACAAAATTTTCTTTATCATCACCTGTCTTATGAATCACATGAACCGGAAAAATAGTTTTCAGTGTTTCCTCATTTTTCGCTTCTGCTGTACGAAGTGAAAACAAGGAAAATAATAATGCCATACAAATCAACACTGCTTCCCACCGTCTCATGATTTTTTTCATTTGAACACCTCTTCCTATGTATAATTTCAAAACGAAACTGTATGATCTTATTATATCTGTTTATTTCCATGCTTTCAACTAGATTTACACAAGGGTTTGTGTAAAGGGTTCGTTGGCACTTTTTTTGTTTTCAGTAATTCCGTAGAAAAGCTTTGCGTCTCGTGGGCACTCTCGCTCGTTGAGTGCGTAGCGGTATGGGCACTGAAACTACCAGTGCCACATACCGACGTACTCAAACCCACGAGTCGCAAAGTTTTTCTACGGAATTACTGAAATCCAAAGGAACCAGCAGCGAACATTTGTCACAAACCCGTCATTCCAAACTCAGTTTTTCTTATTTTTACTGGTAAAATTCATCCTTTAATATCACAATCAGTCATGAATATTTTTCTATCCTTTGTGCATACTAACAGAGGAAATGGAGGTAATTACGATGCAATTAACAGAACAGGAAACCAACGTAATCAAAGATTTACAGACACAGGAGAAAGCATGTGTTGACAAATACCGCTTTTATGAGCAGTCTGCCCATGACGAAGAACTAAAAAACTTATTTCACCGCATTGGTGATGAGGAGCAGGAACATTTTGACTCCTTAGGCATGGTGCTCAAGGGTGATGTACCAAATGTAAGTGCCGCCCGCAGCGGTATGGAGGGATACACGCCTTCCGAAAGTTACGCAGCAGGTAACAACTCTGAAGAGAAAAAACATGACCAATTTTTATGTACCGACTGTATTGCAACAGAAAAACTCGTTTCATCCACCTATAATGATGATGTTTTCCGTTTTTCTGCCAGCAATATCCGAAGACTCTTAAATCACATCCAGACAGAAGAACAAAATCACGCAGAGATGATTTACAAATACAAAACGGCAAACAATATGGCATAGCCTGTCATAGTTTCCCCTCGCTGCGCATACAATGATACAAGGGTACCAAAGTCCAGACTCGTTCATGCTTGCATGATAAGAGGCTGGACCTTGGTACCCGCCAAACATGAGAAAGTAGCGATTTATGCAATAAATCCGCGGATTTCGAATGTTTGCAGGATTGCGAAAGTTGTGAAACAACGGAGCAATCCGTATCATTGTTTGCAATTCAGCAAGGCACAAAGTCCAAACTCGTTCATGCTTGCATGATAAGAGGTTGGACCTTGGTACCCGCCAAACATGAGAAAGTAGCGATTTATGCAATAAATCCGC
>OLNY01002362.1_pt1 | contig 13203 bp, 14 predicted proteins | sample 1671981 | NCBI WGS metagenome assembly OLNY01 (sample SAMEA3136632, study PRJEB25190) | human gut metagenome | biome: human gut; feature: human-associated habitat; material: faeces | place: Austria | collected 2013 | reverse complement strand
ATCTACACTAAGTTTATTAATATAATAATACTTAATAAATTCTTGTGCTACTGACGATATTGAAAAATCTGGATCTAAACTTCTAGCAGTTCCTTCTAAAGTTATTATAGTTTTTTTAAGCATAGAAAGATGAGATGGTATACATACTTTATATTTTCTAAGAAATCTAAACATATCATTTAAAATATTAGATATACTTAACTTCTCTATTGGTACATCATAGTAGTAGTGCATTAAATATAATAAATCTTGTCTAAAACTACTAGTATCTATATCTGAATTTAGTATATTCATATCTATTAGTAAGTGAATTACCCTATCTATATTTTTCTTGCTTATTGCAATTGCCATATGATTTAAAAAGTTTAATGTCTTACTGTCTATAATCCCAATCATTCCAAAATCTATATATGATATACAGTTGCTACTTACTACAAATATATTTCCTGGATGTGGGTCCCCATGAAAAAATCCATATTCAAAGACTTGTTTAAATAACGATCTTACACCTATTTCCGCTATATTTTTCGTACTCCAACCTAGCTCTCTTATTTTTGAAATATCACTTAACTTTATACCTATTATTTTTTCCATTATTAATACTTTTTCAGTACTATATTCACTATATATAGATGGTATATACACTTCTTTGCTACCTTCAAACATCTTTTTAAATTTAATAGCATTCATAGCTTCAAAATTATAGTCTAATTCTCTAATTAATTGGGTATGAAATTCTTCTATTACTTGCTTTAGGTCTATATCTATATCTTTATATAAATCTTTTAATGCTGAAGCTATACTCCTCAATATTTCTATATCAGATTTTATAGTTTCTTCTATATTAGGTCTTTGTATCTTTACAATTACATCTTCATTATTTTTTAACTTACCTTCATAAACTTGACCTATAGATGCAGACCCTATAGGAATATCATTAAATTCCTTAAAAATATCATCTATATCTAATCCAGTCTCATTTTTAAATATAGCTTTTGCTATATCTGTATCAAATGGTTCTACACTATCTCTTAATTTAGAAAGTTCATCTATTATATCTTGGTCAAATAAATCTTTTCTTGTACTTAATAGTTGCCCAAATTTTATATATGTTGGACCTAATTCTTCTATTACACATCTAATCTTTGTAGCAGTAGACATATTCTTTATTTCCTCAGAAGGATTTGTAATAGGTATTTTATATGCTACTTCCTCTATATTTAGCTTTTCTACAATAACGGAAAATCCATATTTAATTAGTACATGTGCAATTTCTTTATATCTTTTTAAGTTTTTATAACTTATTCTCACTAGATTCCACTCCTAAAATTTTAAAAGGGCAATATAATGATTGCCCCTTTAGTTTTGTTACTTATGATTATTTGCAAGTTTTACGTATTTTAATGCTGATTTAGTAAGATTTTCTTTTTCTTGTTCTGAAAGTTCTCTTATTACTTTAGCAGGTGAACCCATAGCTAAAACACCTGATGGTATTTCCTTTCCTGGTGGGACTAAACTTCCTGCTCCAAGTAAAGTGAATTCTCCAATTTTAGCTCCATCTAAAACGATTGAACCCATGCCTATTAATGTATTGTTTCCAATTTCACATCCATGAATTATTGATTTATGACCTATAGTTACATTATCACCTATAACTGTAGGATATCCCTCTGATATATGCACTACACTTCCATCTTGTATATTTGTGTTTTCACCTACAGTTATATGGTTATCATCTGCTCTTAAAACAGTCCCATACCATATATTTGCATTTTTACCTATATTAACTTGACCTATAACATCAGCACTGTCTGCTATAAATGCAGTTTCATCTATTTTAGGTTCTACTCCTTTGTATCCTTTTATCATTGAGTATTATTCACCTTCTAACATTAATTTTGCTTGTATCATTATTGAACACTCTGTTCTTTTCTTTTGCATTTCACAGCCTAATTCATACGGCTTCATAACATCTCCGTTAAAGTTAGTTGCATTTGCATGACATCCACCTGAACAGTAGAATTTATTCCAACACTTTTTACAATCTTCTTTACTATATACATGAGCATTCTTAAAGCTCTCAGTTAAATCATGAGGGAATACTATTTCTTCATTCATTATGTTAGATAATTTATAATCTTCATTTCCAACGAATTGATGACATGGATATATATCTCCCTCTGGAGTTATAGCAAGATATTCATTTCCTGCTCCACATCCTGTTATTCTCTTTATTACACATGGACCTTGATTTAAATCTATCATAAAGTGGAAGAATTTAAAATCTTTCCCTTCCTTTAACATGTCAGCATATTTAACTGCTAAATTTTCGTATTCTTCAAATACTTTTGGCATATCTTCTTCTCTTAATGCATACGGATTTGACTCATCTCCTACAACTGGTTCAACAGAAGTAAGTGCAAATCCTTCATTTGCAAAATGCATAACATCTTCAGAGAAATCTAAATTCTCTCTTGTAAATGTTCCTCTTATATAATAATATTTGTCTTTCGGTCTAGTTTCTATAAGTTTTTTGAACTTAGGTAATATGATATCATGACTTCCTTTATCATTTAATGTAGGTCTCATATTATCATTTACTTCTTTTCTTCCGTCTAAGCTTAATACTACGTTGTGCATATTTTCATTTATGTACTCTATCTTTTCATCATCTAATAATATACCATTTGTAGTTATAGTGAATCTTATATTTTTATTATTTTCTTTTTCTATACTTCTTCCATATTCAACTAATTGTTTTACTACATCAAAGTTCATTAGTGGCTCTCCACCAAAGAAATCTATTTCTAAGTTTCTTCTATTTCCTGAGTTAGCTATTAAGTAATCTATTGCAGCTTTACCAACTTCAAAACTCATCATTTGCTTTTCTCCACCAAAATCCCCTTGTGCAGCAAAGCAGTACTTACATTTTAAGTTACAGTCATGAGCAACATGTAAACATAAAGCTTTAACTACTTTTTTTCTAGCTACGAAACTTGGATGGAATTGATATGTATCCTCTGTGTATAAAAGTCCTTCTTCTTCTAAAGTCTTTATTTCATCGTAAGCTTCATTTATTTGCTCTACTGTATAGTTTTCTTTTAGACTTTCTATTATTTCTTCTTTAGTTTTTTCCTTATATAAGTCAACTAGGTTATAAGCAACTTCATCAACAACATGAACTGCTCCTCCGTTAACATCTAGTACTATATTATATCCGTTCATTGAGAACTTATGTATCATACTCATTTTTCTCTCCTCCAAATTATCAATTCGATTTATGTATATCAACACACCTTACTCGAATTAAAATTAATCTATTCTTCATTATATAACTTATATAAAGTATAAGCAATATTATTGCAACATTTGCCTTTAATACATTTTAATTCCATATTATTTGACAAAAAATAAATCTATCTTCACTTTAATATTTATATAAGTTTACTTTACTTTTTAATATAACCTCATAATAGATAAATATCTAGTTCTTATCATCTATCTGTTTAAAAAAGTTAACCAGATTATTACCATTGTCACTATGATGATTTTTAACTATATCTAATATAACCGTATCATCAATTATATCTTTTAAAATTTCATAGCCATAACTGCTATGATTATAGTAACACTGTATTTTTTTAGATGTTTTATTCCTTTAGTTAATTTGTTTAATATAACTATTATAGATTTATCAATCACATTTAATCGTTTCGTAATTTTTCCTATATCATGTAACAAAGCTGACTTCATTAATAAGTTTCTATTTTTTAATATCTCTTCATCATCAGTCTCATTATTATCTATAATAAATTCTATATCTTTCGCTATTCTAATACTATGCTTTTGTTCTGATTTAGATAACTTCATGAATAATTCCAACTCTTTTTTATTTAGTATTTCATTAGCATAATCATAATCTTTTTCAGTCATCTTATCTGTAACATTAACATAAAATTGCTTTACTCGTTTAGGTATCATGATTTTCTCCTTCTATTTCTTAATTAAGGATTTTACAGTTTATTTTGTCAAATTTTACTTCGATCATAACATCAATAACACATCTTCGCTAACGCTACTGATACATCCATTGCTTAAAATTCGCTTCGCTCATATCGCCAACGATACATCTTTGCTACCGCTACAGATGTATCCGTTGCTTAAAATTCGCTTTTCACATAACTCAAATGATATATCATTATAATAAAAAATGGAGTATTTTAAAACAAGTATTTATCTTAAAATATCTCCATCTCAATTTATTTTCTATTGAGCTTTCCTTTAACTTTCTCTAAAATTATATTAACTTCATCTACTTTAAGTATTATTATACTTGTACCGTAAACTATTGCACCTATTCCTACTGATAGCGCTAAAGTTATGACCTCTTTTATAAATCCACTACCTAGTATATTAGCTATAGTATTATATGCAAATAAAGTTACTACTGCCATTATAATTCCTGAAATCAAGGACTTAATCATACCCAGTGCTATTGACTTACCACCAAAACTACCTATTTTTCTTCTTAAGCTTATAAATAATAATGCTATAGTAAATAGTGCTGATATACTAGTTGCAAATGCAAGTCCTGCAAGTTGCATATTAGTATATTTAACAAATAATATATTAAGTGTTATATTTAAAACCATTGCTATCACTCCATTTATCATAGGAGTTCTAGTATCCTGTAATGAGTAAAATACTTTCCCTAATATATCTCTAAGACCATATCCAATCATACCAATTGAATAGAATATAAGGGCAACAGCTGTCATCTGAGTTGCTCTAGCATCAAATTCACCTCTTTGGAATAATAATTTTACAATTGGATTTGCAAGTATTATCGCTCCAATAGATATTGGTATAACTAATAACGTAACAGTATTTACAGATGTTATTATTGATTTATTAAACTTTTCTTTATTGTTTTCAGTTGATAACTTTGACAACATAGGGTATACAACAGATGATATAGAAACTATAAACATACCCATAACAAATTGATTTAGTTTTGTAGCATAGTTTAATGCAGATATACTACCTTCAACTAATGTAGATGCTATAGTTCTATCTACTATAGTATTTATTTGATTAACTGCAACTCCTATTAAAACTGGAGCTATAAGCCAAAGCATTCTCTTAAGATGCTCATCTTTAACGTCTATGTACAGCTTATATCTATACCCTTTTTTTATTGCAAATGGAAGTTGAAATAAAAATTGAAGTGATAATCCAATTAAAGTACCCCAAGGCAATAAATAAGGACTTATTTTCACACTTACAATTATTGATATAATTATAAGAATATTGTACGGAACTGACATAAAACCTGGTATTATAAAATTTTCTTTTACTTGTAGGTATGCCATCATTATATAGCTCATTCCTAAAAATGCTAGTCCTAATATCATTACTCTTGTAAAATAAATTGCTAATCTAAGCGTTTCACCTTCAAACCCAACAGCAAATATTTTTACTATCTGTGGCGTAAATATCGCTCCTATCACCGAAATAACTATACATATAATTACAACAATATTAAATACATTATTTGTAAACTTATTAGATGCTTGCTCTCCTTTATTTGCATTTACTTCACAATAAAGTGGAATAAATGCAGTTCCTAGAGATGTACCTATAGCAGTGAATATTACTGCTGGTATATTCATAGCCACTAAAAATGCATCACTAACTCCTGATGCTCCATATGCTGAAGCTAGGGCTAATTCTCTACCAAAGCCTAGAATCTTAGCAACTAAAGTTGCCGCCATTAATCCTACAGCTGCCTTTGCTACTCTTGACATGATTTCTCTCTCCTATACTTTATTAACTCTTATTTATTTGATTATTCTCTATTTTAATATAATGTATAACAGTTTATAAAATAAAAGTTATATATATCCATTTTATATTTTATAGATTAACTCAACCTTAATTAAAGATTAAAATTTTAACTAAAAATTACTTTTCTTCAATGTTACCTTTATGTTTTTTACTTAATTTTTTTATGTCCTCTAATTCTAAATATGCTACAAGATTTTGTGATGTATTGTCTATATCATTTGATATATCAAATAAGTTACCTACAAACCTAATATGTCATATGTTAAATCTTCTATACTTTTATTTTGTTTATCTTTATTCTTCATAACTATTACCTCCTCTTATTTTGAGCATATATATATTATTAGCAATAGCCATAGTTATTACTCCAATATATATTTTCATAAAATTTAGCATACAAAAAAGACGTCATAATAATGACGCCTTTTGTAGTGTTTATTATAAATTATTATCTTTCACACTCTTGATTTGCAACTGTACAAGAAGTTTTGCAAGCTGATTGGCAAGAAGTTTGACATTCACCACATCCACCTTTTGCAGCACTTTCCTTTAAAGTAGCACTAGATAAAGTTTTTACATGTTTCTTTTCCATCTTTAAATACCTCCTACTCAAAAGTTTCTTAAATGATTATATCATATAATTTTCCAAATGTGGAATATTATTTAAAATTTACACCTAAAACTCCACCAATGCCACCAGCTAGAGATACTAACAATACTTTGTATAATATATCCATTTCAAATACAAAACTATCCTTTGCTAAAAATACTATTAATGTAAGGCATACTATGTACATAAGGCCAACTAACAGACCGTATATAAGGCCTTTTTCTTTTATGTTCTTTGATGCATAAAATCCTCCAAATGCTGATGATGCAGTAGTTATTGCAGATGATGCCATAGCTATAGAATTTCCTGATAAACTAGTAAATGTAAGGGCTAAGTTATATATTAATAGAGTTGCTAGTGTTAATATATATGAATATCCTAAGCCCTTTAGAATGTAATTTGTTTTCTCCATAAAAAATACCTCCCCTCGAATATATACTCGTTAATATATATTCAAGAAAAGGTACAAACATTACTATTTATTATGCTTCTTTAGATTCAACCTTACCTATAGCCCATTTTTCAAATGGTACTTTAGTTCTATTTGGCCCTATTTCTAATATTACAGCATTTTCTTCAACCTTAGCAACGTGAGCTATTATACCACCTATAGTAGTAACCTTATCTCCTACGTTTAAGTTTTCTCTCATTTCTTTTAATTCTTTATCTTTTTTCTTTTGTGGTCTTATTAGTAAGAAATAAAATACTCCAAATACTACAACCCACATAAGTAATCCCATGATCATCTGTTGTGTTTGCGGACTCATCTTTTTCACTCCTTCAAAGTTTAAAAATTATTTATATATATTAAATATTATATATTAAAATGATTCTAATTAATAGTACATTTTAATTTATTTTGTGTATCCATATGCCTTGAAGAATTCTTCTTTGAAGTCTAATAATCTATCTTCCATTATCGCTTCTCTTACTTGCTTCATTAAGTTTAATAAGAAGTGTAAATTGTGAGTAGTTATTAATCTTGATGCTAATATTTCGTTAGCCTTAACTAAATGTCTTATATATGCTCTTGTGTAATTTTTACAACAGTAGCAATCACAGTTTGGATCTAATGGCCCAAAGTCTCTTGCATATTTTGCATTTCTAACAACTACTTTACCAACACTAGTCATAGCTGTACCATTTCTAGCTATACGAGTAGGTAATACACAGTCAAACATATCTATTCCTCTTATAACACCTTCTAATAAGTCATCCGGGCTACCAACACCCATTAGGTATCTTGGCTTATCTTCTGGCATTAAAGGTACTGTATAATCTAATACTTCATACATTAATTCTTTTGGCTCTCCAACACTTAAACCACCAACTGCATAACCTGGTAAATCAAGTTCTAATATTTCTTTAGCAGATTGTTCTCTTAAGTCTTTATACATTCCACCTTGGATTATACCAAATAAAGCTTGTTTTTCTGTATTTTTATGAGCTTCTTTACATCTTTTTAACCATCTTGTAGTTCTTTCTAAAGAGTTTTTAACATATTCTCTATCAGCAGGATATGGAGCACATTCGTCAAATGCCATCATTATATCTGAACCTAAAGCATTTTGTATTTCCATAGCTTTTTCAGGACTTATAAAGTGTTTTGATCCATCTATATGAGATCTAAAGTGAACACCTTCTTCTGTTATTTTTCTAAGTGGACCTAAGCTAAATACTTGGAATCCTCCACTATCTGTAAGTATTGGTCTATCCCAATTCATAAACTTGTGTAATCCACCAGCTTCCTTAACTAAATCATGACCTGGTCTCATATATAAATGATATGTGTTACTTAATATTATTTGTGAACCTATTTCTTTAAGTTCTTCTGGTGTCATTGATTTTACTGTTGCTTGAGTTCCAACAGGCATAAATATAGGTGTTTCTATAACACCATGTGGAGTATGAAGTCTTCCAAGCCTTGCCCCACTTTGTTTACATGTTTTTATAAGTTCGTATCTTATTGCACTCATGTTTTTTGTCTCCTTAATGTAGTCTTTTGTTTATCTATATTAAATTTTATATATTTACTGTATCTAAAGTTTTGTCATCTTATATAGGGTCTTTAGCATCTATAATATCATCGTCATCGCGGTCATAATGTATACTCGTTATGTTCATATTACTATTGTCTTTTGTTAACAAATATTTTCTGATTGTAAATAATCCAGCTATTGCAATTACACCTAATAATACTTCTAACATACCTCCACTTTTTGGAAGTAATAACATCTTTCTTGCTATTGCATACAATAAGACTTCTATTATTGTACCTGGTATATGCAAAGATAACATAACCACGAACTCTATAGCTATAACTAAAAGAAGTATTTGTGCTAGTATATCATTTAATTGACTATATGCAACAGGAGTATGATATTCAACGATATATGCAGTCCATATCATTCTTAGGACATCTATCGTTCCCAAAAATACTGCTATTAAAACTACCATGGCTAATATTGATTCAAATATATACGCTACTCTTAGTGATATATTACTTTTATCTATATTTTTCATAGTTCCCCCTATATATTCTCTATTTAACTACTTTACAATCATAGCATCTCCAAAACTAAAGAATCTATATTTCTCTTTTACAGCCGTTTTGTAGGCATTTAGTACATTCTCTTTACTAGAAAGTGCACTTACTAACATAATTAATGTTGATTCTGGTAAATGGAAATTAGTTATAAGTTTATCTACCATTTTAAATTTGTATCCTGGGTAAATAAATATATTAGTCCACCCACTAGCTTCTTCTATTATACCCTCTTCATTAGTTGCTGATTCTACTGTTCTACAACTAGTTGTTCCTACACAAACTACATTATGTCCATTTTTCTTAGCATTGTTTATCTTTTGTGCAGCTTCTTTATCTACCATATAATATTCTGAATGCATTTCATGTTCTAATACATCATCAACCTTAACTGGTCTAAAAGTTCCAAGTCCAACATGAAGGGTTACAAATGCTATTTCTACACCCTTATCCTTTATTTGTTGAAGTAATTCTTCAGTAAAATGAAGACCTGCTGTCGGTGCTGCTGCCGAACCATTATGCTTAGAATAAACAGTTTGGTATCTTTCTCTTTCTTCTAATCTTTCTGTTATATATGGAGGTAGAGGCATATTTCCAAGTTCATCTAAAACTTCCTCAAATATTCCTTCATAATGGAATTTAATTATTCTAGAACCTTCTTCAGCTAAACCTACTACTTCTCCTATAAGTTTTCCATTTCCAAAAGAAAACTTAGTTCCTATTTTAGCTCTTTTACCTGGTTTTACTAATGCTTGCCAAGTATCCTCTTCTGTTCTTTTTAGTAATAAGAATTCTATCTTACCACCTGTATCTACTTTTTCACCTATAAGTCTTGCCGGTATTACTCTAGTGTTATTAAGAACTAGGCAATCCCCAGGATTTATATAATCTATTACATTTTTAAATGTTTTATGTTCAATTTCTCCAGTTTCTTTATCTAGTACCATTAATTTAGAACTTGATCTATCTAATATAGGTACTTGAGCAATTAGCTCTTCTGGTAAGTCAAAATAAAAGTCGCTTGTTTTCAATTTAAACTTCCTTTCCAAAATTTTATACAGTTACCATAATAACAAAAAAAGTATATTTTTTCTATACACCTATTAAATATATGTTATGTGTATTTTTAGAAATTATATCTATTTATGTTATTATACACACATTAAGGTAACCTAAAAATTATCGTATCATTTTCTATGTCTATTCTTTATTTAGTAGGATAAGGCATTTTAAGATGCTCATATGCTAGTGGCATAGCTATTCTTCCTCTTGGACCTCTATTTATAAATCCTAACTGAAGTAAGTATGGTTCATAAACATCTTCTATAGTATTTCTATCTTCTCCTATAGATGCCGCTAATGTATCAAGTCCAACAGGACCTCCTCTAAACTTTTGGATTATAGTCATCAGAAGCTTTTCATCTACATAATCAAGTCCTAGACTATCTACACCTAATAACTCTAATGCTTTGTTTGCAACATCATCAGTTATATTACCATCTGCTCTAACTTGAGCGTAATCTCTTACTCTTTTTAAAAGTCTATTTGCTATTCTTGGTGTACCCCTTGAACGTCTTGCTATTTCAGTTGCTCCACCTATTTGTATTTCTGCACCTAAAATTTCTGAGGATCTTACTACTATTTTTGCTAATTCATCAACTGTATAATAATCTAGTTTACATATAACTCCAAATCTATCTCTAAGTGGATTTGTAAGCATACCAGCTCTAGTTGTTGCACCTATTAATGTAAACTTAGGTAAGTCAAGTCTTATACTTCTTGCCGATGGCCCTTTTCCTATTATTATATCTAAACAAAAATCTTCCATAGCTGAATATAAAACTTCTTCTACACTTCTATTTATACGATGTATTTCATCTATAAATAACACATCATTTTCATTTAAATTTGTAAGTATTGCTGCTAAGTCTCCAGCACGCTCTATAGCTGGTCCTGATGTTATTCTTAAATTTACACTCATCTCATTAGCTATTATACTTGCTAAAGTTGTTTTACCAAGACCTGGTGGTCCATATAAAAGAACATGATCAAGTTGTTCATTTCTACTTTTTGCAGCTTCTATAAATATCTTAAGTTGCTCTTTTGCCTTTTCTTGACCTAAATAATCATCTAAAGATTTTGGTCTTAAACTATTTTCAACATCTATATCTTCATTTTTCATTGTTGATGTTATTATTCTATCTTCATCTTGAAAATCAAACATTAACACTAATCTCCTTTCTATCTTAAGGATTTACTCATTATATAAGTTAAAGATTTCTTTATTATGTCTTCTGTATTTAGCCCATCCTTTTTACACTTGTCAACGGCTTCCTTAGCTTCTGCTGATGAATAGCCAAGTGCCACTAATGCATCTACTGCTTCATCTTTAGATACAGCTATTGGTTCATTTGAAAGTAATGTTGGTTCAAACTCAACATTATTTTTATCTACTTTATCTTTTAATTCAAGTACTATTCTCTCTGCTGTCTTTTTACCCACACCTGGAGCTTTAGAAAGTTTAGCTACATCTTCACTTAATATATATGCCCCAAGTTGCCCTGGTGATGCAAATGATAATATGGATAAACCTACTTTAGGCCCTATTTTTGATACTGAAGTTAAAAGTTCAAACATCTTCATCTCTTCTTTAGTTGCAAATCCACAAAGGCTCATATCATCTTCTCTTACTATTAATTTAGTATAAATTTTTGCCATATTTCCCAAATGTAAATCTTTTATAGTATTACTAGATACATTTATTTTATATCCTATATTGTTATTATCTATTACTACATAATCTAAGTTAATTTCTTCTACTGTTCCTTTTATATAACTATACATAACTTCCCCCTATATTCTTTAGAGTTTTTTCTAACTTATTAGCATGTGCGTGACAAATTGCAACTGCCAAAGCATCTGCCACATCATCTGGTTTTGGTACTTTTTTTAGATTTAAAAATGATGTAACCATTTGTTGTACTTGAGCTTTTTGTGCTCTTCCATATCCAACTACACCTTGTTTTACTTGTAGTGGTGTATATTCATAAACAGGTTTATTATTATGAGCACAAGCAAGCATAGTAACACCTCTTGCTTGAGCTACTGTGATTGCTGTTTTTACATTTTTATTAAAGAATAGTTCTTCTATACCGACTTCGTCTATATTGTAATTTTTTATAAGCATATCTATTCCCTTGTAAACAAGTTCTAATCTTTTTAATATATCCATACCTGCAGGAGTAGTTACTGCGCCATAATCTATTACTCTAAATTTACTATTTTTATATTCTATTATTCCATATCCAACTATTGCTATCCCTGGATCTATGCCTAGTATTATCAAACTGTCCGCTTCCTCCTAAAAAATTTCATTTTATCTATATCCATAATGATATATATACTTTTTACAAAATACGCAAAACTTATGTTCTAATACATTATATCATAAGTTTTTGTATACACAAAAAAACAACCTTATATATTAGGTTGTTTTTATTAACTTCCAAAGCTCTCAAGTCTTGAATATGCATCATCTTGAGTATCAACTACTACTCCTTTTTGAATTTCTTCTTGAACTGACTGTGGTAAGGAATCTAATTTAATCTCTGTATTTTCTATTAACTCTCTATTTCCATTTATATCATATTTATAAAGTCCTATAAATCCATTTTCTACTTCTAAAGAATATTTATTACTTCTTGATGTGTCCTTTAAAGGAGCTTTTTCCGATAATACTATTTGATGTTGTGTTATACTATCAATCTCTTTATCTGGATATTGCTCAGATAAATATGTTCGTATTTCTTCTTTAGTTTTATCAAGTAATTCTTTTGGAGCAAATCCTATCATATTAGGCTCTGAGTCTATTAAACTTCCTTCTTCACTACGTTTATATAACCAAATTTCACAATTTTCACTTAATCCAAATGAATCTTTAGTTTCTTCATTTTCTTCATTTATAGTTTCATTATTAAATGCTGGTTTCTCTTCTACTTTTCTAGTTTTTACTCCTATATAAATACCTCCACTTAGTACTAATATCCCTGTTAGTATTAATATAGGTATCTTCCATTGGAAGGGCTCTTTTCTCTCGAACATATATATAACCTCCTTATATCAAATATTGTTGCCATACCTTATTTTTTTATACATTTTATCCAAATATTACTATTTTTATTTTATCGTTTAATAAATTTAA
>OLNY01002355.1_pt1 | contig 13234 bp, 12 predicted proteins | sample 1671981 | NCBI WGS metagenome assembly OLNY01 (sample SAMEA3136632, study PRJEB25190) | human gut metagenome | biome: human gut; feature: human-associated habitat; material: faeces | place: Austria | collected 2013 | reverse complement strand
AATTACAGCGTGGGCATTTTATATTAGTTTTGCTCATTGTTCTTCTCTCCTTTTCGAAGGGGGTATTATTTAGTATCGCAAACCTATTGTATTTCCTTGGGCTGAGAAGAGCAATGTTCATATAACTTAACAGATCGAAAACTTTCGTAAGGGGGTGAAGCTGCTAAGGAAGCAGCGAACGTATGGATAATAATCTTGACAGAACAATGCAATTTGACTTAAACATTAACAAAGAAGATTTAACTAAATCAATTTTAAATGATGTGTATACAGCATTGAAGGAAAAGGGATATAACCCAATAAATCAATTGGTAGGTTATCTAATTTCAGGCGATCCTTCTTACATTACTAGTTATAACGGAGCAAGAGCTTTACTAAGAAAACTTGAAAGAGATGAAATACTTGAAGAGGTAATAAAATCTTATCTAGAAATAAAATAAAAGGTGCCCGTTAAGCGGGCACCTTTATTTTTAAAATTATATTAAGAAATTATAGTTAAGAGACTTTTGTTAGTTAAAGAGGTAAAATTGCTTAGCAATTAGGTAAAAAGGTAAAGGGATATGCACTTAACTTTTTAACTTGTAAAGGTAATACTTAACTATTCAAAAATAAAAAGGAGTTTCTATGAGAATATTAGGACTTGATATGGGCTCTAAAACTATAGGAGTTGCTTTAAGCGATCCTTTAGGTTGGACAGCACAAGGAATTACAACAATAAGACGTACTAAAAAGGAACAAGATTTAGAAGAAATACATAAAATATGCAATGAGTATGGTGTTGAAACTATAGTTGTTGGATTACCTAAAAATATGAATGGAACTATTGGTGAATCAGGTGAAAAAGCTTTAGAGTTTTCAGAACTTTTAAAAGAAAAAACAGGATTACCAATAGAAATGTGGGATGAAAGATTAACAACAGTAGCGGCTCATAGAGCAATGTTAGAAGCAGATCTTTCAAGAAGCAAAAGAAAGAAAATAGTTGATAAAATAGCTGCAACTTACATATTACAAGGGTACTTAGATAAGCTAAGACTTAGTAAGTAGCCGACTATATAGAGGTTAGTTTCTTAGTGGAAACAGTACTTTAGTGCAAGTTAAGACTTTCTAATAGTTAGTAGTCTCAAAACTACTAACTAAAATAAAACTGTTTTCAGTTTTGATATTTTGTGTAATAATAGAATAAACAATTTAGATGAAAAAAAAGGAGTTTATAAAATGGAAAAAGATTTAAAAACTATACAATTGTTTGATGAAGATGGAAATGAGATAAATTTAAATGTAATAGCATTCTTTGATATGGTAAATCCTGAAAATGATGAAAAAAGTGAATATGTTATAGTTCAAGAACAAGGATACGAAGATGAAAATCCATTCGCTTTAAAAGTAATAAAAGATGAAGAAGATAATGATATGTTTGAATTAATTGAAGATGAAGTAGAGTTAGCTGCTATAGAAGAAGCTTACAATACTATTTTCTCAGAAGAAGAATAAAGAAGAAATGAGGTGTTAAGTATATGAGCACAGTTAATATAGACATTGAATTATTAAAAGAAAACCTAAAGCAAAAAGGCTATAAGTTAACGCCTCAAAGAAGAGCTATTGTAGATGTAATCATTGAAAAAGAGGGAGAACACTTAACCGCAGAAGAGATTTATGATGAAGTTAAGAAAATATGTCCTGATATAGGTTTAGCAACAGTATATAGAACTGTATTATTACTAGAAGAAATAGGTGTTATTTTCAAACTTGATTTAAATGATGGATGTAGTAGATATGAACTTGTTCATAGTGAAGAAGAACATAGACATCATCATTTAGTATGTAATGAGTGTAAAGCTGTATTCGAAGTTCAAGATGATCTTTTAGATGAACTAGAAGAAAGTATTGAAAATAAATATGGATTTAAAATTTTAGATCACAGTGTAAAGTTCTTTGGTATTTGTTCTGAATGTTGCAAAAAACATAAAAGTGAGTAAAAAGATATTTTAATAGTAGAGATATACGTTGAAATACATAAAGGAAAAGAGAAGGAGGGGACATATGAAGAATGAGAAGGCTAAGGTTAAGATTATTCCTCTAGGTGGGGTAAATGAAATCGGTAAAAATTTAACAGCAATAGAATATAAAAATGATATAGTTGTAATAGATTGCGGGCTTAAATTTCCAGATGAAGATATGTTTGGAATAGATTTAGTTATACCTGATATAACGTACCTTATGAAAAATAAAGAAAAGGTATCAGGGATATTCTTAACTCATGGACATGAGGATCATATTGGAGCATTACCATATGTTTTAAAACAATTAAATGTTCCTGTATATGGAACAAAACTAACACTAGGAATAGTAGAAACAAAATTAAAAGAACATGGATTATTAAGTTCAACAGAACTTATAAGAGTAAAACCAAGGGATGTAATTAGATTAAATTCTGTATCTGTAGAGTTTATAAAAACTAATCATTCAATTGCTGATTCAGTTGCTATTGCAGTACACACACCGTTAGGAGTTGTACTTCATACAGGAGATTTTAAGGTGGATTACACACCAATTGATGGCGAAGCTATGGATTTTGCAAGATTTGCAGAATTAGGTAAAAAAGGAGTTCTTGCAATGATGGCTGATTCTACAAATGTAGAAAAGGCTGGATATACAAACTCTGAAAGAATTGTTGGAGAAAGTTTAACAAGAATTTTTGGAAAAACTAAGGGAAGAATAATTATTGCAACATTTGCATCAAATATTCATAGAATTCAACAAATAATAGATGCTGCTTCTGTATATGGTAGAAAAGTTGCTGTTTCAGGAAGAAGTATGGAAAATATAATGAATGTAGCTATAGAATTAGGTTATATTGAGGTTGATAAGGATTCATTAGTATCCATTGATCAAATTAATAAGTATAATAATGATCAAATTGTTATTATTACTACTGGAAGTCAGGGAGAGCCAATGTCAGCTTTATCAAGAATGGCTGCATCAGAGCATAGAAAAGTAAATATTGTTGAAGGTGATACAATAATTATCTCTGCAACACCTATTCCAGGAAATGAAAAGCTTGTATCAAAGGTTATTAATCAATTATTTAAAAAAGGTGCAGAAGTTATATACGGCTCTCAAGAAAATATTCACGTTTCAGGTCATGCCTGTCAAGAAGAGTTAAAGCTTATGCAAACATTAGTTAAACCAAAGCATTTTATTCCAGTACATGGTGAATATAGACATTTAAAACAACACGGTGAATTAGCTACAAAATTAGGTTTAGATGAAAAAAGTGTAGTTATACCTGACGTTGGAGATATAATCGAAGTTACTAGAAATAGTATTAAAAAGAATGGAACAGTTGCTTCAGGACAAATATTTGTTGATGGACTTGGAGTTGGTGATGTTGGAAATATAGTATTAAGAGATAGAAAGCATTTATCTCAAGATGGTATATTAACAGTAGTTGTAACACTGTCTAAAGAAAATAAGAGCATTGTTGCAGGTCCAGACATTATTTCAAGAGGATTTGTTTATGTAAGAGAATCAGAAGGATTAATGGATGAAGCAAGAGATATTGTTAGAAATACTTTACTAGATTGTGAAGAAAAGAAAATTACTGATTGGGCTACATTAAAGTCAAATGTAAGAGATGAGCTAAGAACTTACCTTTATGAAAAGACTAAAAGAAAGCCAATGATTTTACCAATTATTATGGAAATATAAGTATTAGTTGACAAGTAACAAAGATAATAGTAGAATAATTGATAGATTTGGGAATTGGATACGAGTGTATCCAATTTTCTTTTTGGGCAAAATATTAATAGGTTTACATAAGTGAAAAGCTAAATCTATGATTTAGTTATTTCAACTTACAAGTATGCAATTTATCAAGGAAATTGTTGCAATAAAATTAAACGTAGCAAAAAAATGAAGTATTGTGTACTTGGTTTGAAAAAAGAGATAAGCCTTTATAATAAAAATTATGAATTTAAAATTTAAATTCATAAATAAAATTGATGGAGGAAATTAAATGGAATTAATAACTAGAGACGATATTAGAAATATAGCAATTATAGCTCACGTTGACCATGGTAAAACTACATTAGTTGATGCTATGTTTAAAGAAAGTCACGTATTTAGATCAAATGAAAAAATGGATGAAAGAGTAATGGACTCTAATGACTTAGAAAAAGAGAGAGGAATTACAATTCTTTCAAAGAACACTGCAGTTATGTACGATGGAATAAAAATAAACATCGTTGATACACCAGGACATGCTGATTTCGGTGGAGAAGTTGAACGTGTACTTAAAATGGTTGATTCAGTTTTACTTGTTGTTGATTCTTATGAAGGACCAATGCCACAAACAAAATTCGTTTTAAAGAAGGCTTTAGAGTTAAAATTAAAACCAATCGTTGTTATAAATAAGATAGACAAACCAAATGCTAGACCTGAAGAAGTTATTGATGAAGTATTTGATCTATTCTTAGAATTAGGTGCTGATGATGAACAATTAGATTTCCCAATAATATACGCTTCTGCTAGAGAAGGTTTTGCAAGATACAATGTTGAAGATACAAATACAGGAATGGAACCATTATTCAAAACAATAATTGAACATGTTGAACCACCTAAGGGTTACATAGATGGACCTTTCCAAATGTTAGTTACAACTTTAGATAGTAATGCTTTCGTTGGTAAAATTGCTATCGGTAAGGTACATAGAGGAAAAGTTAAGAAGAATCAAAGCGTAGCTTTAGTAAGACAAGATGGAAGTAAGTCAAACTATAAGATAACAGCTGTATTTGGATATAACGGATTAAAGAGAGAAGAAGTAGAAGAAGCAGGTCTTGGAGATATTATTGCAGTAAGTGGTATTCTTGATGCTAATATTGGAGAAACTATAGCTGATGCATCTAATCCAGAAGCTTTACCATTCGTTGAAATTGATGAGCCAACACTTAACATGAACTTCATGGTTAATGACTCACCATTTGCAGGTAAAGAAGGTGAATTCGTTACTTCAAGACATTTAAGAGATAGATTAATGAAGGAATTAGAAACTAACGTAAGTTTAAGAGTTAAAGAAATAACTCCAGATTGCTTCGAAGTATCAGGTAGAGGAGAACTTCACTTGTCAGTTCTTATAGAAACAATGAGAAGAGAAGGATTTGAATTACAAGTATCTAAGCCAAATGTTATCTTCAAAGAAGAAAACGGAAAGAAATTAGAGCCAATGGAACATTTAACTATAGATGTACCTGAAGAATTCATGGGTGCAGTTATGGAAAAGATGGGACCAAGAAAAGCTGAAATGGTTAATATGACATCAGCTGTTAATGGATATACTAGATTAGAGTTCGTAATCCCTGCAAGAGGTCTTATAGGATTTAGAAATGAATTCATGACTGATACAAAGGGTAATGGTATAATGAACCACGTATTTGAAGGTTATGCTCCATATAAGGGAGAAATCGAATCAAGAAGCAGAGGTTCAATAGTATCATTTGAACAAGGTGAAGCAATTGCTTACGGATTATTCAATGCTCAAGAAAGAGGTAGATTATTCGTAGTACCAGGAACACCAGTATACCAAGGTATGGTTGTTGGAGAATGTGCTAGAGCTGAAGATTTAGATATTAATGTTTGTAAGGGTAAAAAGTTAACTAATACAAGAGCATCTGGTTCAGATGATGCTGTTAAGTTAGTACCAGTTACTACTTTAACATTAGAACAATCAATTGAATTCATTGGAAATGATGAATTAGTTGAAGTTACTCCAGAAAGCATAAGAATCAGAAAGAGATACTTAGATGCTTCTGAAAGAAAGAGAATGATAAGCAGAAGCAAAAAATAATTATGTAAATTGTTTAAAATTTGATAGAAAAGTATTATAATAGTGAATAGCTAAAAATTTAGCTATTCACTTTTAAATACAGGGGGTATTTATGAAAAAAAGAGCTAAAAATACCGGCAGAGCTTTAATTATTTTGTTATTAATTGTTGTAATAGGCATAGTTTCTATATTTATATCAACAATTAGAAAGCCACTTAAAATTTCACAATCAGAAGTCGTCAATGTTGAAGAAGGCGATAGTTTTTATAGTATTATAAATAGACTTTCTAATGAAAAAAAGATTAAAAGTCCATTTATAATAAAAATATATGCCAAATTAACAGGACTAGATTTAGAAGTTGTTCCAGGAAGTCATACATTAGATGGAACTATGTCATTAAATGACGTAGCTAAGATTTTAAAGGATACCAATAATGCTAATACAATAACTGTAACTATTCCAGAGGGATTCAATGTGGAAGATATAGCGGCTAGAGTAGAGGAAAATGGTATTTGCACAAAGGATGAATTCTTAAGTGCAGTAAAAAGTTATCCATTACCAGCTTATGTAAGTGATAATGCTGATAAAAGATATAATTTAGAAGGTTTTTTATTTCCAGATACATATAATTTCGAAATTGGAGTTAAACCAGAATACATAATAGAAACAATGATAAAGAGATTTGAAGAAGTATGGGCTGAAGTAACAAAAGGTATGGATATTAAGCAGGAAGAAATTGAAAAGGTTATTAACGTGGCATCTATTATTGAAAAAGAAGCAAGAGTAGATGAAGATAGACCTTTAATAGCTTCTGTAATTTATAATAGATTAAAGCAGGGAATGCCATTGCAAATTGATGCAACGGTTATTTATGCACATGGATATTATATAGAGAATGTAAGAAACAGACATTTAGCAATTGAATCAAAGTATAATACTTATTTGCATAAGGGATTACCAGTAGGACCAATATGTAACCCAGGAGAACCATCTATAAAGGCTGCGTTACATCCAGCAGATACAAATTATTTATTTTATCTGTTAGCATCAGATGATGAGCATTATTTTACTGACAATTATGATGATTTTTTAAAGAAAAAAGAAGAGTTAGGATATTAACATATACGGAGGTTTAGTATGAGTGGAATTACCTACGATTATATGGAAGAATATATAAGAGGATTAATACCAGAAAGCGAAGGACGTTTAAATGAGTTAGAAGTGTTTGCTAAAGAAAATGGTGTGCCTATAGCTCAAAAAGAAACAATTAAGTTCCTAGAATTTATGGTAAGTATGAAAAAGCCATTAAGAATATTAGAACTTGGTACTGCAATAGGTTATTCTGCAATTATTATGCATGATGCAGCAGGAACAAATCCTCATATAACTACCATAGAACGAAGTGAAGAAATGATAAAATATGCAAAAGAAAATATAAAATCTTTTGGACTTGAAGATAAAATAGTTATTGAAGAAGGCGACTGCCTTGAAGTGTTAGAAAAATTGCAAGAACCATATGATTTAATTTTTATGGATGCAGGTAAGGGACATTATAATCACTTTTTACCACATTGCTTAAGACTTTTAAAAGATGATGGTATAATAATTGCTGATAATGTTTTATTTAGAGGCATGGTTGCAAGTGATGAATTAGTTAAAAGAAGAAAGATAACAATAGTTAAGAGAATGAGAACTTATCTAGAGCTAGTATCAGAAGATAAGAGTTTAATAACATCAGTAATTCCTATGGGAGATGGAATTGCTATTACAAAAAGGAGGTAGTCAAATGAGAAAGCCTGAAATATTAGCGCCAGCTGGTAATTTAGAAAAGCTAAAAATAGCTATAGATTTTGGAGCAGATGCCGTATATATAGGTGGAGGTAAATTAAATCTTAGAGCCTTTTCAAATAATTTTTCAAATGAAGAAATGATTGAAGGAATTAAGTATTGCCATGATAGAGGTAAGAAAATTTATGTTACATTAAATGTTTTTGCAAGAAATCATGACTTACCTTCAGCAGGTGAATATATTAAAGGACTTTATGATATAGGTGTAGATGCAGTTATAGTAGCAGACCCATCATTAATTGCTATATGTAAAGAAGTTGCACCAGAATTAGAAATACATTTAAGTACACAAGCAAATACTGTTAACTGGATGGCAACTAAGTTCTGGTACGATTTAGGAGTTAAGAGAATAGTTTTAGCTAGAGAATTAACTTTTAAAGAAATAAACGAAGTAACTGAAAATATTCCAAAGGGATGCGATATTGAAGCGTTTATTCATGGTTCAATGTGTGTTGCATATTCAGGAAGATGTTTAATATCAAACTATATGATTAAAAGAGATGCTAACAAAGGTATTTGTGGAAATGTATGCAGATATAAATATCATTTAGTTGAAGAAACTAGACCAGGTGAATATTATCCTGTTATAGAGGATGATGATGGAACATATATAATGAATTCAAAAGATTTATGTATGATTCATTATATACCAGAGCTTGTTAAGAGTGGTATTTACTCTTTCAAGATTGAAGGAAGAATGAAAAGTGAATTCTATGTAGCTTCAGTTGTTAAAGCATATAGAGAAGCATTAGATAGCTACTGGGAAAACCCAAGTAACTATAAGTTTAAGGATGAATGGATGGATATGCTTAGAAAGGTAAGTCATAGACCATATCATACAGGTTTCTATTTAGGTATAAATGGAGAACAAAACTATGATGATGCAGGATATGTTAGAGATTACGAAATTGTTGGTATGGTAAAATCTTATGATCCAGAAACTAAAACTGCAACAGTACTTCAAAAGAACAGAGTATTTGAAGGCGAAGAGGTTGAAGTTTTAAGAGCTGACGTACCATACTTTAAGGTTAAACTTGAAGAAATGTATGATTTAGATAAAGACAAAAAGACAGAGGTTGCAAATAGAGCACACATGATGTTTACTGTTAAAGTTAACACACCATTAAAGGTGAATGATATGCTTGTAAAAGCTAATAATGTCATTAATATAAATAATAACTAATACTACTAAGGAGGAACGGTAATGTCAAAACCAATTTTAATAGGAATTACTGGGGGAACAGGCTCTGGTAAAAGTACAATAGCAGATGCCTTATATTCTAATTTTTCAAAAGATTGTATTGCAATGATACAACAAGATATGTATTACAAAGATCAAAGTCATTTATCAATGGAAGAAAGAGTTAAAACTAACTATGATCATCCAATGGCATTTGATAATGATTTATTAGTAGAACATTTAAAGAAATTAATAAATGGAGAGTCTATAGAAAAACCTAGTTATGACTTTACTGTACACAATAGATCTAAAGAAACTACACTTGTAGAGTCAAGGGATATTGTTTTAGTAGAAGGTATTTTAATACTTGAAGATGAAAGAATAAGAGAGCTTTTAGATATAAAAGTTTATGTTGATACTGATGCTGATATAAGAATTTTAAGAAGATTAGTTAGAGATATAAATGAAAGAGGAAGAACTGTTGAATCAGTTGTAGACCAATATTTAAATATCGTTAGACCAATGCATCTTCAATTTACAGAGCCATCAAAAAAATATGCAGATATAATTATACCTGAAGGTGGACATAATTATGTTGCTATAGATTTATTAATGGCAAAAATTAGAGATATACTTAAGTAGTTTGAATAAAACACCTCATTTTAGTCTAGAATTTAGCTAAAGGAGGTGTTTTTTTGTATAGATATAAGATTGATAATAAAAAATCACTAATTGTATGTATTGGATTTTTTAGCATTTTTATTGCTTTAACTATAAGATTATATATATTAATGATGTATCCAACAACTTCTGTTCAAGGGGAACTTGAAAATCATCAAGTTGAATATACTAGCGATAGTAATTATAAGTTGTTTGATGCAAACGGAAAGAGCCTTATAAATTATAAAAGTAAGTATGTTATGGTATTAGACACTAAGCCCTTTAAATTAAATAATTACGAAGAAACATTAGAAGACTTATTAGCTTTAAACTTTATAATGAAATCAGAAGATGAAGATTTTAATTTTACTGATATTATGAATCAAAGTGGAAAGCTATATTATACCATTACAGAAGAAACCTATGAAAAGTTAAATAAGTTAAATGATATAAAGGGAATTTACACTTATGTATATGATGAGTTAGATTTAAAAGAACGATGGAATGTAGAGAATATGATTGCATCTATAGATAAGAATAATGTAGAAGAAGGCTCATTTGAAAGTAGTATTTTAGATATAATTTCAGAAAATAAAAGACCTACAATAGGATTCCATTTAGATGAAAAATCTATATATAGAAGTAATGAAACTAATTATGGGGAAAATAATAAAAACATAAGATTAACTATTGATGAAGATTGGTCAGATAAAATAAGAAATGTTCTAAATAGTGATGATTATAGTAATTTAGATAATGTAGGTGTGGTTCTTTTAGAAGCAAACACAGGAAAGATAAAGTCTATGGTACAAAAGGATGAATCAGAAGCAAATATTAATTTAGGTATAGGACAATTAGGGCTTGAGCCAGGTTCTATATTTAAAGTTATAACAGAAGCAATAGCATTAAATGAAGGTTTAGTTAATGTTAGCGATTCTTTTAGTTGTAACGGTAATATTTGTAGTAATAGTGGAAAATCTTATAGTCATGGAACTTTAACTTTAGGTGATGCTTTAGAGGTGTCTTGTAATGATATATTTGCTAAAGTAGGGCAGTTAATAGGATATAAAAATATGTTAAAATATACTACTAACTTAGGTTTGTATAATAAAGTCTTAGGGTTAGCAGGAGAAAATAGAGAAGAAGCTATAGGGGTAATGGCTAAACAAAGCGATGGAATTAGTAATTTTGCAATAGGACAATGTATTACAGTAACACCACTTCAAATTGCAGGAGCTATAAACGCAGTAGTAAATGATGGAGTATATATTAAGCCATCACTTATAGAAGCAATTGTGGATGAAGATAATAATGTTATAGAAAGTGCTCAAAATGAAGAAAATAGAATATTTAGTTCAACTACATCAAAATTAGTGAAAAATAATATGTACGATGTTATATGGCAAGGAACAGGATCAGCAGCTAAAATAGAAGGAATAACTCAAGGAGGAAAGACAGGTACAGCAACAGGTGAGGGTGGAGCTACAACTCACGGCTGGTTTGCAGGCTATTTCGAATTAAATGGTAAAATATATACACTAGTTATTTCAGTGCCTAATATAAAGGGCGTAGACCAAAATGGTAACGAATTAGGTGGAGGAAATACAGCTGCCCCTATTTATAGAGAAATTATTAAATCATTAATGCAATAAAGAGTATTTAAACAATTTATTAATGTATAATGGAAATGGGTAATTAATGATGAAATTCCCTAGGGAGTTTCTAAAAATATGTATTTTAAAGAAACTGCCATAGAAGTTTCAACCTTAATTGTCCATTATCCATTGCCAATTATCTATTAAGTTAGTTCGCAATTTATATAAAATGCTTGTCAAGAAAATTAATTTAAATTCTTTACGCAATATTTTTAAAAACCATCATATTATATAATAAGCACTACTAGGAGGAAGCTTAGTGATAGTTATTGGTAATATTTTAGAATTATTGTGTACTAATGTATTTCTAGCTGGATATATTTCAGGTAGTAATACATTTCCACAGCCTTTAGATGAAAAAGAAGAGCAGAAGTATTTAGAACTGTTAAAAGCTGGTGACAAAAATGCTAAAGGTGTTTTAATAGAAAGAAACCTTAGATTGGTTGCACATATTGTGAAAAAATATCAAATACCTAACAAGGATATAGATGAGCTTATATCAATTGGTACGGTGGGATTAATTAAGGCTATTGATTCGTTTGATGCATCAAAAGGTACAAGATTAGCTACATATGCATCTAGATGCATTGAAAATGAAATTTTAATGTTATTTAGAAGTAGTAAAAAGCAAAAGGGAGAAACTTTTCTTCATGATCCAATTGGAGTCGATAAAGAAGGCAATGAAATAAGTTTAATCGATGTATTAAGTAGCGATAAAGACTCTGTTATTGATAAGGTTGAAACAAACATACAAATTAAAGCTTTATACTCTAAAATAAATACTTCTTTAAATGAGAGAGAAGGAGAAATTATTAAAATGAGATATGGGCTAATAGATGGAAAGTGTAAGACTCAAAGAGAAATTGCAAGTTTACTTGGAATATCAAGATCCTATGTTTCTCGAATAGAAAAAAAAGCACTAAAAAAACTTAAGAAAGAATTAACATTTAAATAACCAATAATTAATAAAAATTTTAAAAAAAGTTGAAAAAATTTATCGATTTTACTAAAATAATATTATATATATACTTAGAGATGAGTTATAAAAGGGAGAGTAAAAATGTATTTATTAAAAGAACTATTAAGTAAAACCATAGAAATGAACGCCTCGGATTTGCATTTAACAGTGGGATTACCACCAACTATAAGAAGTAATGGAAAACTTATTCAGCTAGGAGTTGATAAGTTATTACCACAAGATATGGAGGAATTTTCTAAGGAAATATTAGGAGCAAAATATGATGAATATTTAGCTATTGGCGAGTTTGATACATCTTACTCTGTTCAAGGAATAGGAAGATTTAGAGTTAATATTTTTAAGCAAAGAAACAGTGATGCTATTGCAATAAGAGTTATTGCACTTAAAATACCTACTTTAGATGAGTTAAAACATCCATCAGTACTTAAAGATATAGTTGAAAAAAAGAGAGGACTTGTATTAGTAACTGGACCAACAGGAAGTGGGAAAAGTACCACTTTAGCTGCAATGATAAATGAAATTAACAATACTAGACAAGCTCATATAATAACATTAGAAGATCCTATTGAATATTTACACAGGCATAATATGTGTATAATAAATCAAAGAGAAATTGGAAAAGATAGTAGAAGCTATCAGAGTGCGTTAAAAGCGATTTTAAGAGAAGATCCAGATGTTATTTTAGTTGGGGAAATGAGAGATTTAGAAACTATTTCTATAGCACTTACAGCTGCAGAAACTGGACATTTAGTTTTTTCAACATTACACACTATTGGTGCAGCAAAGACTATTGATAGAATAATAGATGTATTTCCACCACATCAGCAACAACAAATTAAGATTCAATTAGCATCAGTATTACAAGCTGTGGTATCTCAACAACTATTACCTAATATAAGTGGAGATGGAAGAGTAGCAGCTCTTGAAGTTATGGTTACAACTCCTGGAATTCAAAATCTTATAAGAGAAGGAAAAACACATCAAATTGAATCTGCAGTTCAGACAGGTAATAGATATGGAATGAAAACTATGGATATGGCAATTTCTGAGTTGTATAAAAAAGGTGTCATTTCAATGGAAACAGCAATGA
>OLNY01002354.1_pt1 | contig 13239 bp, 19 predicted proteins | sample 1671981 | NCBI WGS metagenome assembly OLNY01 (sample SAMEA3136632, study PRJEB25190) | human gut metagenome | biome: human gut; feature: human-associated habitat; material: faeces | place: Austria | collected 2013 | reverse complement strand
CGGCGCCCGTGCCGCTGTCGTCAAAGACCTTCATGGGGATGACCTGAGCGTCGGGAGCCACACCGGAGAAGGTGACGGCGCCCTCGCCGTCCACGGCATAGCCGGCGGCGATGCCCGCCACATGGGTGCCGTGCTCCAGATTTTCTGCCTCCCACTTGCTGCCGGGGGCCACCTGAGCGTCCTTTCCGGCATAGTCAAAGGCGAAGGGAATCTTGGCGCTGAGATACACATCATCGGCGGTGACGCCGGGCATCAGGACCTCGGCATTGAGGTCGGCGGCCTGCAGGACGCCGCTGATGTAGTCCTTGGTGAACTTAGCGTCCGCCGGGGCGTTGGCAAAGGCGGGGTGGGCAGTGTCCAGACCGGTGTCCAGCACGGCGATGGTCATGCCCTTACCGGTAAACCGACTGCTCCACCAGGATATCCACGATCTCGTCGGGATCCTCCTGGGCCGCGGCCATCTGCTGGCCGGACGGAGCGGCCTGGCGGATCAGCTCCTCCGACGGGGCAACAGACTGCACGCGCAGCCCGTTGTCCGCCGCCGCGGCAGGCGTGATGCACAGACAGGACAGCAGCATTGCCACCGCCATGCACAGAGACAAAATTCTTCTTTTCATTTGCGGACTTCCGCCGCAGCCAGCGGCCGCACCAGCGGCAGCAGCTCCCGCTCGGGAATGCCATAGGTCTCGCAGATGCGGGTGGCCTCCGTGGCGGCGGTGCAGGTTTTTTCGTCCGACGGGGTGCAGTATCGCTCCAGGGCAACAATGGCTTCGACGCCATAATGGTTGGTATCTTCATAGATAAATCCCATAATTCCTCCGAATTACAATCAAAATCGCAGGGTTGGCAGTCGAGCATAGAAACATTTTTGCCATTGTACTCCATTTCCGCCAAAAGGTCAAGGCGGCGCGGCGGACAGCGGCGCGGCGGGGCCGCACGTTTCGGTTCTGACGGACCGACCGGCGGCATACACTGTTCCGAAAGGGGGAATGTGCTATGACCAATCGACCGCAGACCGGGCGGCGGTATCGGACGGCGGCCCCGGCCCGGGGCAAGCGGGAGCAGCCCGCCTCCCGGCGGGGGGACCGCCATCTGCGGCAGCTGGCCGTCAGCGGAGTGGTGCTGCTGGCGGTGGTGCTGGTGAAAATCAGCGCTCCGGCGGCTATGGACAAGTGCCGGGACAAGCTGCTGGACCTGATGGGCGGGCAGACGGACTTCCGGGCGGCATTTTCCGCCGTGGGGCGGGCGGTATCCGGCCAGGGTGCCGTGGGCCAGGCCCTGAACGACGCATATACGGCGGTGTTCGGCCCCCAGCAGACGGTCCCGGAGGGGACGGCGGACCCGGCGGCATATTCGGCGGAGACTACCCCCGGGGACGTGTGTCTGACCCAGCAGGTGCTGGGCTTTGCCTATGCCAACCCCCTGACGGGAACGGTGACAGACCGGTTCGGCTATCGGCAGGACCCCGGCGGCAGCGGGACTCGGTTCCATTATGGGCTGGACATCGCCGCCGACGAGGGTGCGGTGATCACGGCCTTTGCATCGGGCACCGTCACGGCGGTGGGAGACAGCGCAGAGCTGGGGAACTATGTGACGGTGCAGCATGAGGGGGGCTTTGCCACCCTGTATGCCCATTGCAGCCGCATCACCGCCTCCTCCGGCCAGCAGGTGTCGCTGGGCGATCCCATTGCCGAGGTGGGGGAGACCGGCAACGCCACTGGCCCGCACCTCCACTTCGCCATCCAGAAGGACACCGTCTATCTGGATCCCGCCTACTATGGCATTGGCTGAGCGCCTGCGGATCTCGCCGGGGGTGCCGCTGCTGCTGGCGGCCTTCGTGTGGCTGGCCTCCCCACTGCTGCTGGGGGCTATCCTGTCGGCGGCGGTGTGCCATGAGCTGGGCCACTGGTTGGTGCTGCGAAGGGTAGGAGGCCGGATCCAAAGACTGCATATCACCGTGTTCGGCGCCGAGATGCAGGTGGATGACCGCCGCATCTCCTACGGCGGCGAGCTGCTGGCCGCCGCCGCAGGTCCGGTGAGCAATCTGCTGCTGGCGGCGGCACTGGGCCTTCTGGGCCGGTGGTGGGAGCCGATGTATCTCTTTGCCGGGGCGCAGCTGGTACTGGGGGCCTTCAACCTGCTGCCTGCCCTGCCGCTGGATGGCGGCCGTATCCTGTGGCTGGCGCTGGCGTGGCTGACAGAACCCTATACCGCCCAGCGGGTACTGTCGGCGGTGAGCCTTGCGGTGTCGCTGGCTCTGCTGTTGGGGGGAGGAGGGCTCATCTGGCGGCTGGGGGGCAGCCCCTTTTTGCTGGTGGGGGCCGTGGGGCTGACCGGATGGAATCTGCGTGAAAAAGTCAAGACTAAATTGCAAAAGTTCATAAAAAAATTCAAGTAAGACACGCGACGCCTTCCTGGAAATCGGCTTCTGCGGTCCGGAAGCCCAGTATTTCACGGGGATAGTTATTGATCCAGTCTTCGACCTTTTGGATCGCTTTCGCTGTGACTTCCCGGAAGTCTGTTCCTTTCGGGAACCAACGGCGGATCATTCTATTCACATTTTCGTTTGATCCTCTTTCGTATGACGAATAGGGGTGACAATAGTATATCTTTGTCCTGTTGCCTTTGCGGCGACAGGACTTTTCCATTCCGGCACAGTCAGCGAATTCGGAACCGTTATCGACAGTGATCGTTCGAAAGATTTTGCTGAAATTTGCGCCGTATTCACGTTCAAGGCTATCCAGGACGCGGACCACGCTTCGGGCGGTCTGGTCGCGCATAGGACGAATGATTTCCCGTCTGGACTTTCTTTCGGTCAGAACCAGAAGGGTTTTCTTTGTTTTCTTCTTGCCTTCGACACAGTCCATTTCCCAGTCACCAACGACCGCGCGATCGTCGATTTCTTTCGGGCGGTTTTCGATACTGGTCCCAGCCGGTGGCCGCTTCGCTCTCTGGACTTTGTTATACGGGCGTTTCTTTTGGCCTTTGACAGGAAGGTTCTTGTTCGTGACAGTCAAAAAGACGCCCTTGTCGATATAAGAATACAAGGTCGATTCACAGATCGACGTTTTGAATTCAAGGCCCTTTTCCTTGATTTCGCCCAGGACAGCGGCCGGCGAATAGCCTTCTTCGGCGATCTTCTTTTCGATATGCTGGGCCAGTTCGTGGTCGTTTCCGATTTTCAGGTCCGGACCTTTTGCGGCCAGGTGTTCGCGGTAAGCCGCTTCGGCCATTTCCGGACTGTATCTTTCTTCTTCGGTCAGGTCGGAATTCGTATGAATATAACGGCCGCGCTTGATTTCGTTGTAGATCGTTTTCAAGTGAACGCCGATTTCGTCAGCGATTTCCTGTTTGTGACGCTTGTCCTTTAACATTGTTTCTATTTTCAGCCTGTCAGTCCAGGACAGGTGTTTGAATCTGCGCTTTTTCATTTTGATTCCTCCTGATATGCAAAAAAGCCCCGTCCGTTCGTGGACAGGGCTTTCGTTTTACTTTTTGGTTGTGTGGGCGATATATTCGGCCAGTGCTTCTTTGATAAAAGCGTTTACACTCATACCGGCCGCGCTGGCGGCTTGAACGATCTTTTCTCTGTCGCCTTTTGGAACCGTTATTTCGATTCGGTCATAGGATTTCTTGCGAAAGCGTTTGTTCGCTTCGATCTGCGCTTGCGCCATAGTGTAGTCACCTCTTTCTGTCGAATATTATATAATACCGGTATTATATTGTCAAGGGGGGAAATCAAAAAAATAAAAGACCCTGGCGGTTCAAAAATTCGCCAGTGGTCCGTTGTGTTATTCGCAGTCTTCGGACAGTAGCCAGTCGACGGTTACGTCCAGGATTTCAGCTATTATCATAAGTTCATAGTCGGCGACGAAGCGCGTTCCGATTTCGATTCTGCTGACGCTGTCGCGCTCCATAGTGATTCCGGCTATTTGCAGTCTGGCGGCGAAGTCGGCCTGTGACAGTCGCTTCTTCAATCGTGCTTCGCGGATTCTGTTTCCGCTGATGTTCTTCCGGCCTTTATAGTCATATATTTTCAAGTTGTGACCTCCTTCCCGAAAATTTTGTGTTAATGTTCAGCGTTATTCTTGTTTTTAACACATTTTTCACGTATAATTGTGTTAAAGGTCAGAACCTTATAAAGTTTACAAGTAGGAAGGGGGGATATAATGCGAATAGTCGCTATTATATTCGGAATCCTGGCCGCGATTGTCGATCTGATCCTGGTGATTGTGTCGATTGCGGTTCCGGAAGTATCATTGTGGGGCTGGATCGTCGTCTTGGCCATTGTCACCGTTGGACTGTTTTTCAGTGCGAACAAGGTCAAGAAGCAGAAGGAAGCCAGACAGGCGGCACAAGTGGCCAGAAACACGCCGTTCATGGAAAAAAACGCGATTTCAGCGATCGCACAGGGCGAACTTCCTGTTGTAACGGGGACGCCGGTTCTTTTGGAAGAAGGCGAAGTCGCCCACTATTACGCGCCGGCGACGAAGATTGTCACGAAGAACAAGGCTGTCGGCCGAACCGGAAGCGGTGCTGGCGTCCGTGTCCGCGTTGCGAAGGGCGTGTCGGTAAGCACTGGCGGCGGTTCCAGTCGGACGGTTTATGGCGAAGTGACGGAAACCTATTCAGGCGCTATCGTTTTAACGAATAGGCGGATCGTCTTCATTCATAACCAGGCCGGTTTCGAATGTAAGATTTCAGCATTGACAGCGGTGACACCTGTCGACGGCTCTGTCGTCGTACAGGCCGGATCGAAGACATATCAGTTTTCAGTCGCGCGACAGGACCTTTTCGTGTCGGCTCTTTCAATGGTCACCGGAAAATAAAAAAAGGCGGTCAGGGAATATCCCTGGCCGCTTTCCTTTTGCCGTTATGCTTTTTTCAGGTTTGCCGCATTGACGGCCGCTGTGATTGTCTTTCCGATACCAATGACCACACGGTCGCCGTCAGCTTCAATCACGTCATATTTGTCATAGTAGGTCTTGAAGGCTTTCCCTGTGTAGGTGACAGCTTTCAGGACTTTTACTTTATCACCCTTCTTGAAGGACTGGGCGGCCTGGGTGTCTGGCGGAATTTTGATTTTCTGGCCGACGCGGATCAGGTTTGCGTTTGCGATCCCGTTATAGGCCGCGATCTTCTGATAGGTCGTCCCGTACTTCTGGGCGATCTTCGACAGTGTTTCGCCAGCTTTGACAGAGTGGATCACTTCGCCAGTGACCGGTTTATTCTCTGCCGGCTTTTCGGCACTGGCGCCCAGGCGGCGGTTGACTTCGGCCGCGATTTCACCGTGGCGGTTATACAGGTAGTCGCCAGGACAAGCCTTGTTTGCATAATCGCGGTGAACGGTCATATTGCACCCGTTCAGGTGATTCATACGGTCCTTTTTGTTGGTGGACCACACAAGGCGTTTGATCCCGTTTCGCTTGCAGATGTCAGTCACCAGGTCAAGAAGCGCGGCGAACGCCTTTTCATTGACTGCGTAAGGGTGTTTTGTATCGGACGCGACTTCGATCGTGATCGCTCTGTTATCGTTGGACGCGGAAGAACTACACCAGGAACGGTCCTTTTCTTCCACATACATTCCGATTTTGCCGTCGTAGCCGATCCCATAGTTTGAAGACGCCTGTCTGGAAGTTGGCGCGAAGATGTTCCCCAGGGTTTCGACCGAACACTGGCCGACGACACAGTGAATCGTGATTGTGTCGATCTTGTGGTTTCTGGGACTGTTCTTGTTCGGGGAAATGCGCGTATAGTTTACAAGTTTGCTGTTACTCATTTTCGTTCCCTCCATTTCCGGCCATGAAGCCGATCTGGACCTTTCCGGCGTTGGTTGCTTCCGGCTCCGATACGTTTTCCACATTTTCCACGGAACCGGTGTTCAAAATAGCAACGAACTTCGTGAAGGCTTCCTTGATGTATTTACAGGACACAAGCAGAACGGCGCCAATGATAACAAGATCGGCGGAAATGTCCGTGTATTCGTCAGGAATAGTCCAGCCGACTTCGTTTGCAAAAATCGGAAGCGCAGTAATAGCCGTACACAGAAGCGTCAGGCCAACGACGAAAACAAGGATTTTCAAGCCGCTTGCGATCAGCTTTTCGCGGTCGAAGCCTTCCTTCCTGATTTTGATGTTATACCACAGGGAAAAGGCGACGTTTGCCAGGTATGCGCACAGAAAGATCAGCATAGCCCAGCCGATATTTGTCAGGTTTTCAAGTAATGCATTAAACACGTTTATACCTCCTTCGTGTCATTGTAGATTTCAGGACCATATAATTTCCGAAGTTTGATCCGGTTTTCGGCCTTCGCTTTGCTGAAATAAAAGCCGGTCGCGGTGGCCAGTTCGCCGAAGACCGAAGGGATCAAATACGCCAGGGGCGCGGTGTCGCTTGTTTTCCATACAACGGCCATAGTAAAAGCCGACACGACAAGCGTGACGGCTCCGACTATGGTTATAATGATTTTAGAAAACTCGCGCTTCTTTCTGTGCGGTTTCACTTATTTTCCAGGTCCTCCAAGTCCTCTATACGGTGATTCGCGACCTTTATTTTTTCTTCAAGAACGGCCGCCTGTTCTTCCAGTTTGAAGGTTCTTTCCACGACGGAATTGTGTTTATCAACTTTCTTTTCAAGAAGTTCCAGGCGGTAAGCGATAAGGGCGGAACTCTTTCGGTTTGCGAAGTATGTTCCGGCCAGTGTACCGATCAGCGACAGAACGCCGACAATGATTCCTTCGGTCATTCTGTCACCTCCGTCCAGCCATAGACGCCAGGTTCCCAGACGTTCGCGTCGACGTTAGATGTCCAGTGTTTCCCGTTGTGGGACACTTTGTCGCCGCTGTTATAAGCGTCATGTGCGCCGATCGGCTGGGACCAGGCCGGCCATTCTTCCGTCGGATCGCCGACTTTCTTCCAAAGGGAAGCGGTGGCGTCAGGCGTCCAGTCGGCTTGTGAAGTGTGGGCCTGAACACAGCGGAAAAGTTCGCCGTTATACTGGCGGATATTGCCGACAGCATACGCCACAGGGTAAGCCCAGGACGCGAACTGGCTGACGTTTTCCGTTGCGGTTGTGTCGTCGATCTGGCCAGATTCTGCCAAAGCGACGAAGGCGATCGAAGTCGCGCGCAAAGCGGCATTGACAGGATTTTGTTCTTCCTGGGCCTTTGCCTGGGCCATGCTCACGCTTTCGCATTGTGTAGGATCAAACATTTCGAATTCCTCCTTTCGTTTAGGCGAAACGGATCGTCGCCTGGGTGATTTCGATTTCCTGGGTTCCCTTCGTGATATAGAAGCGATAGCCCAGGCCATAGCCTTTCGCGGCGGTCGTATTCGTGAAGACATGGACAAGCCTGTTCGCCTTGTCAGTGATGTCTACCCACACCGGCGAAGTGTCGAACGGGTTGTTCGTGACTTCCAGGTGAAGGGTAGCGTCTGCTGGAATCGTCGCCGGATAAAGGGAAACAAAGACCTTCTGAACCAGGGCGTCCGTATTGAACGCACGCGCCGCCGCGATACGGCTGACGGTGCGGCTGAATGTGATCTTTCGCGTTGCGCTTCCGCCGGCGCTGTCAGTGGCCGTGATCGTCAGGACGTGGGTTCCGGAAAGAAGCGGAAGCCATACACTGGACAGATCGACGGTGTTCTGGGCGCCGCTGGTCGCGGTATAGGTGCGAAGCGTGATCGTCTGGGTCCCGTTGGTCAGTTTTTCCGTGACCGTGATCGTCTGGGTGGCCGCCTGGGCGTCTGTGACCGTGTACTGGTATGTAAACGGCGCCGTTTTCGCTCCCAGGTTTTGATCCGAACCGCTGATCACGGGCGGCGTGTTGTAAGAAATGGTTTTCGCCGATCCGGTACAGTAACCGGATTCAAGGCCGTTCGCGTCGACTGCCTTCACGCGCGCCGTGTAAGTTGTGCCGGACGTCGGAACTGTGTCGGTGAAGGTCTTCGCCGTGGTGATCCCTAACTGGACATAGGCGCCGGAATCAATCTTCCTTTCCCAGACGTAGGAAATGGCGTCGCCCTCCGGATCGGTAGAACCGCCCGTCGAAAGGACCAGGCTGTTTCCGGCTTGCGGTGTGCCGTAGGAAATAGAAGAAGGATCAGACGGCGGCTGGTTCCACTGTAAGATATAGGCCCCGTCGGTGTCTGTTGAATCGGATACCAGGTTCCCAGATTCCAAATACAAAGCCGCCCGAACGCCATAGTAGCCATAGTACGCGCCGTTGTAGCCCAGACTGCCGCCCGTGTAGACATAGCGCGCAATGTACGCGTCGCTGGCGTACGGGGTTCTAAGCCACCAATACCAATAAGAAGACGCGTTCAGGCTGGAACTTGTATATTCCGAATTGCTGACGGCTTCGGCGGTCGGGTAGCACTGGCGGCGCGCGGCGCTGGAAAAGTAGGACCACAGGGTCCCTTCGGCCACGCTGTTTTCGTTGGACAGGCCGACTTCGGTATTCGACAGAAGGAAGACCTTTCGGGTGATGTCTTCATAACCGCCGCCGTCGGTGACGGTGTTCTTTGCGACGCGGATCACGGCGTCCAGAATAGCCTTTCGGAAGTCTGCTTCGAAGTTAGACAGGAATCCGGCTTCGGTGTCGTATTCGTTGTAGTTGCTCCACACGTTGGCGTTATTCGGCGGTGCGTCGTAGCTGTGACGCGCGGAATACCAGGCCGCGTCCTGGCTGTTCAACCACTGGTCGATATTAGACTGGGAATAGCGGTTGTTTCCGTAGCTTTGACGGCTACCGTTCGGGTTCGAAGATTCCTTCGCGTCGAAGCATTTCAGGGTGATCATTTTCTCGGCTACCAGGCCCGTTCGGCCGTTGGCCGTGTCCTGGGTTCCCACGATCCACCTGATCACTTTCCCGTTGTATTTTGTGTTCGTCGACTTGACAACGCTTCCAACGGGCAAAGCGGATAGTAATTTTGCCATAGGTTAATCCCTCCAATTCATTCTTGAATAGGTTGAAGAACAGATCGTCCGTCTTCCTGATCAAGTGGTAACTGTTGCCGTGTTCGGCGTGACCGGTCCACGAAGAATAGGATTGAAGAATCGTTTCGAAGTCGATCCGACCTTCGTCCAGAAGGTGGCGATATTTCTTCAATTTCCTTTGAATTCGGTTCTTGCTTTCACGGCGGACTTTTCTGACGACTTTTCCGGTGTCGGTCAGATAGGTCCTAAATCCCAGGAAGTCGATTCCCTGGGTTAAGGGGAAAATGGCCGTCTTTTGATTCAATTCCAGTCCTAAAGGGACCAGATACTTCTTGATTTCTTCCAGACAATAACGAAGATAGTCCTTGTCTGGGTGAATCAAATAGAAGTCGTCCATGTAGCGGCCGTACATTTTGATTCCCAGACGTTCCTTGATCATGTGATCCATTCCGGACAGGTACAGAACGGCGAACCACTGTGAAGTATGGTTTCCGATCGGGATTCCTGGTCCTTCGGTGGAATCTATGATCATATCCAGAAGCCACAAGACGTCGCGGTCTTTGATAAGCCGGCGAAGCTGTTCTTTCAGAACGTCGTGATTGATACTGTAAAAATACTTTCGAATATCGCATTTCAGGACCCAGCCGTCCGCCCCGTTCTGTCGGTAGTACCTCGACATGAAATATTTCAGGCGGTCAAGTCCGAAGTGCGTTCCTTTGCCTTTCTGGCTTGCGTAGTTGTCGTATATGAAAGTTTTCGAAAGGTACGGTTCCAGGACATTATCGCAAAGACTGTGCTGAACGATTTTGTCGCGGAAGCTGTTATACATGATCAGTCGTTCCTTCGGTTCTTTCACAATGAAGCAGTTATAAGGCGACAGGCGGTATTTGTGGGCTGATAACATGAAATGAACGAACATAAGGTTTTCAAGGACGTTCACTTCGTATTTGCAGACCGCATATTTCCACCGTTTACCTTTGCGCGCTTCTGTATACGATTGATATAGACTGTTAAAGTCGATCACCTTCGCGAAGTCAGAAAGAATCAATGTCTGGTCTTCGCTCAAAATAAAAATCCTCCTTGACGCTTACAGTCCGGCCGTCACAGTAGGAAGGCCATTCGTCGTCAATCTTGTGTTTACCGTGGCCTTTCCGGCACTTCGGAAGGAAATGACCTCCTTTGTTGGGGTACTCTGTTTTCAGGTTCTTCGCCTTACTCGGTCGCGTTTTCCACCAAATCCGCCCGAACGCCATTGTTGCCATTGTACGCGTTGTTGTTGTTCAGACTGCCGTCCGTGTTGACATTGCGCGCATTGTTCGCGTTGCTGGCGTTCGGGGTAACAGGTCATTCCCTAAATATCATTACACGCTTTCCGGTATAGGGTCCGACGGGGCGATCGCTTCGGCGGTGTCCTGTTCGGCCTTGTACCATTTCGCGGTCATGAACTTAACGTCCAGGGTCAACTTCGTCCAATAGTCAAAGGTGTCCTTGTCGATATAGGTTCGCTTCTTCGATAATTCGATCATGTGAAGCAATTTCTTACACTCGGTCAAGGCGGTCCTTTGCAGACGAAGCCGTTCTGTCCGGTCCGCTTCTGTGCGGATCGGAAATATTTCGTTTGCTTCCAGTAGGTCGTCATATATGGCCATGACGTGGCCCTGAATCTTGTTTGTGATCGAAAAACGGACGCGCTTCGGAAAGCGGTTCGCGTTGTCGGTCAGGTTCAGGGTGTAGTCGATCAACCTTTCAGCCGCCGGAAGAACGTGAAGCGGACTATCATTTTTATTTGAAGTCCGCTGGTAGTTTCTTCTTGTTCCCATAGATACACCTTCGCTTTCGGATATTTTCGACGGTTTCCGGATTGCCGGAATAGTCGAAGCCATAATCACGAAGGACGACGGTTTCTTCCTGTCCTTCGTAGGTTACGCCACACAGGACCACGCTGTCGCCCTCACAGTGGCCACAGACGGGCCGAATTTCCGTGAATAGGTTCGATATAAGGCAAGACGTTTCCGACGGCGTGGCGCCGATTCTGGTCATAAATAAAGACGGTTCAGGGATTGATCCAGAATACCTTCCGGAATTCCTGTTCCGTCGTAGCCTTTCCAGTATTGAAGCTGTGCAGAAACGAAAGTGTGTGTGACGGTTGTTCCGGTGAATCCGGTGTTCAACTGTTCAAGGATCGACTGAATGTCGTTGTCCTGGCGCCGCTGAACCTGTTCCGTGGTTTCGCCGGTCGTTTCGTTGATCGTTGTCGCGGCCTGGGTATGAAGCACAGGCGCGGCGTATGCGGTCATTTGCGCGGTTGTTACAAAGGAACCGACGCCCACCTGGACAGACACGGCCGCCGCTTCCTGGTTGGTGATAAAGACGGCCAGGTCGTGAATGTGGACCGTGTCGGCGTCCTCTTCAAAGGTTGTCGCCGGAAGGACGTTGTCACTGTCTTCGCCGTCAAGCCAGCCATAGCAAAAAAGAATTTCGTTTCCGCTGATGTCCAGGCCGAAGACGCCGATTTCCCTGATCCAGACATTCGATTCCAGACCTTCGTTTGTCACCTGTACCGGAATTTGCATGATCGAAGGGGAACCTTCGACCAGTTCCTTTTCGGACAGGCTGGCGCTGACGTTTTCCGCGTTTACAAGATCGGTCAGTGTATTCGGGCTGACCTGGGCGACGCCGCTTCCGGCGGCCGCGCGTGTCAGTATCAATTTTTGTCCGGACGCGATAAGGGCCGTTAGGGCTTCGCTTCCGCCGTCCGTGACAATAGACTTGAATTTTGCCATTCGTTTTTCCTCCTTACGTTGCCGGCGTGTATTTGTGCCGGTTCATTGTAGCCATAGCGGAACAGGCGGCCGTTTTGGCCGGTTGGTCGTCTTGCGGAATATCCGTCCGTAAGCGAAGAACCAGATTCGCCGGAATCATTTGTCCCAGGGTCGCCGCCAGGGCGTCGCGCTGGGCGTAGCCTTCCAGGCGGATTCTGATATATAGGTCGTAGGCGTTTTCGTTTAGGGTGACTGTGAAGTCTTCGCTGATCGTTGCAAGGTATTTCAAAAGGGTCCTGTAAGTATAGGGAAGCTGATCCAGATACTTAATCAGGATTCGGTCGCGGCGATCCTGTAATGTGTCCCCAGGCTCCACAGAAAGCCCCAGAATCTTTTCCCAGCGTTCACAACCATATTCGGACATGGACACCAGAAAGAAGTCGTCAGCGGCCGATTTTACGTCACTGACGACCTTTTCAAATTCAGGTTGTTCCGCGTTGGCGATCTGCTGAAATTCGATCAGTTCTTGCAGACAGCGCGGCCAGTATTCTTTAAGAACCATTTGTCACCACCCCCAGAACCGGAATCGCATTTGAAGCCAGGGAAATATTTTGTGTTCCGCCGTTGATTTTGGTTCCGGTGATGTCGATCACGCCTTCGACATTCAGGACCTTCGTTTCGATCTGGCTGACGCGGACGACAAGGTTTTCTTGTTCGTCCCAGGTTTTGGCCAGGCTGTCAAAGTAGTCCTGAATAGCCTTCTTCACAGACGTTTCGACGGTCGACCAGGTGGACGAACCGGAAAAAGTCAGCGTGAAAGACACGTTGATCGTGGTTCCGGTCACACCTTCGACCGTGACGACGTGTCCGATCGGGGCGATACCGTCACCGACGCCCTGGTTTTGAACCGGATCGACGGCTGTTTGAACGCTGTTGACAAGGTCAGAAGAAGGGATTCCCCAGTCGCTATTTACAAAGACGATCTTCACGGTTCCGCCGCCATTCCACACAGGGAACACTTTGACGGCGCCGACGCCTTGAAGAAGTTCGACCTTTGTTTTATAGTCGGCCTTGTTTCCGCCGTATGCCTGGGCCTGTAAGCTGTCCATATAACGGTCAAGAAGGTCTTCGTCGCTTTCTTCGTCTTCGCCGTTGATCAGAATGTCCGCAAGTCTGGCCGCGCCCAGTCCTTCCACGTAGTCGATCGGGAAAAGGTTCCCCTGGTACTGGTTGCCGGCCGCGCCTGGTGTTTCACACAGAAGGCGAAACTGTCCGGTTGCGATCTTTTCGGTGACGGTATAGTTCAGATTGTCACCGGAAAAACGCGTTCCGATCGGCACGTCCATAGCGGCGCCGTTTCCGTCTTCAAAATAGCCCTTTCGAATTGCGGCGGTTGCCGGTGTTCGGAAGATACTTCTTTCGCGGACTTTCTTTGTCAGGTCGTCGCCGGATTCCGTATCAGGAAAAGCGCGGTCCATAAGGTAGGCCAGTTCGATATACATGATCGCCAGTTCGGCCGCCGCCGGCGCTATGGCGTCAT
>OLNY01002352.1_pt1 | contig 13247 bp, 10 predicted proteins | sample 1671981 | NCBI WGS metagenome assembly OLNY01 (sample SAMEA3136632, study PRJEB25190) | human gut metagenome | biome: human gut; feature: human-associated habitat; material: faeces | place: Austria | collected 2013 | reverse complement strand
CTGCCGCACCTCGCTCGCCGTATCGGCACTTAGAATTATGCGGTATTGCCCTTATAATGTTTGCTGCACGTTATAAAATGTTTTGCAGGGAACGGTCTTGACCGTTCCGGGGCCTTGCGGCAAATGTGTTTTACGTTTTCCCTCGCAAATCTGGTTGGCTCTGCTCCCTCAATTTTCCCTCTTGCCAAGGGGCATAGAATACGATATAATAGAAAATAATTGTGCGGATTTATGCCCCTGTGGGATGGGCGGTGACGCACGGCAAATCAGGCGGCGCGGTATAGGCGCTGCCTATAGTTCGCCGCAACTGCGGTCACTGAAAAGGAGCGTCATCATGAAAGGTATCATCCTCGCCGGCGGTGCTGGTACCCGCCTGTACCCGCTGACCATGGTCACATCCAAGCAGCTTCTGCCTGTGTATGATAAGCCCATGATCTATTACCCGCTGTCTACCCTGATGCTGGCAGGCATCCAGGATATCCTGATCATTTCCACCCCAACCGATACGCCGCGCTTTGAAGCGCTGCTGGGGGATGGCAGCCAGTACGGCCTGCACCTGCAATATAAAGTGCAGCCCTCCCCGGACGGTCTGGCACAGGCCTTTATCCTGGGTGAAGAGTTTATTAACGGTGAGCCCTGCGCTATGGTGCTGGGCGATAATATTTTCTACGGCGCAGGTTTCTCCAAGCGGCTCAAGTCCGCTGCCGCCAATGCCGAAGCCGGCCGCAGCACTGTGTTTGGCTACTATGTCACCGATCCCGAACGCTTCGGTGTGGTGGCATTTGACGAAAACGGCCAGGCAACTTCCATTGAAGAAAAGCCCGCACAGCCCAAGAGCAACTATGCGGTTACCGGCCTGTATTTTTACAGCAAAGATGTGTGCGAAAAGGCAAAACAGGTAAAGCCCAGCGCCCGCGGCGAACTGGAAATTACCACCCTGAATGAGATGTACCTGCAGGAAGGCAAGCTGGATGTGCAGCTGCTGGGCCGCGGCTATGCCTGGCTGGATACCGGCACGATGGACAGCCTGGTGGAAGCCGCCGACTTTGTGCGCATGATCGAACAGCGCCAGGGCATCAAGATCTCCGCCCCGGAAGAGATCGCCTATAAATACGGCTGGATCAACCGCGGCAAACTGTTGGAAAGCGCCGAGCGCTATGGCAAAAGCCCCTATGGCCAGCATCTGCGCAATGTTGCCGATGACCGCCTGAAATATTGATGCGGTATAAAGAAAGAGGCACAAGATGAAAATTCTGATTACCGGCTGCCATGGACAGCTTGGAACCGAGCTGCAAAAACAGCTGGCTGATGAAGAATGCGCCCTTGGCCCGCTGCCGGAGCGCCTGCGCAAAGCAACGGTGATCGCCGTTGATGTGGATGAGCTGGATATTACCGACCGCGAAGCCACTGTGACCTATATCCGCCGCACCCAGCCGGATACCGTCATCAACTGCGCTGCTTTTACCAACGTGGATGGCTGCGAAACCAACCGCGATGCCGCTTACCGCGTCAACGCCCTTGGCCCGCGCAACCTGGCATTGGCATGCGAAAAGATCAATGCCCGCCTGATCCATATTTCTACCGACTATGTATTCTCCGGTACAGCCAACGGCGGTGTGGCGTTGGATGAAAGTGCCCTGCCCGCCCCCATTTCGGCCTACGGCCAGACCAAGCTGCTGGGCGAAACCTATGTGCAGCAGTTCTGCCGCCGCCACTTTATCGTGCGCACGGCTTGGCTGTACAGCTATTACGGCAAAAACTTTGTCAAAACTATGGTCAACCTGGCCAAAACGCATGACACCCTGAATGTTGTCAACGACCAGCTGGGCAACCCCACCAATGCGGTGGATCTGGCCTACCATATCTTAAAGCTGGCCGTCAGCCATGATTACGGCATTTACCACTGCACCGGCAGCGGCATTTGCAGCTGGTATGATTTCGCATCCGAGATCATCCGCCTGTCCGGCCTGCCGTGCACCGTAAAGCCCGTTACCAGCGCACAATATAAAGAGATGAACCCCAAATCCGCAGACCGCCCGGCATGGAGCGCACTGGAAAACCGCGCCCTGCGGTGCAGTGTCGGCGATGACATGCGCGACTGGAAAGATGCAATTCAGGACTTTTTCAATAATTGGGATGGTAAATAAATGAAAACTTATCTTGTTACCGGCTGTGCCGGTTTTATTGGCTCCAACTTTGTCCACTATATGCTGGAAAAATACCAGGATATCCGCCTGGTCAACCTGGATAAGCTGACCTATGCCGGCAACCTGGAAAACCTGGAAGATATCAAGGACGATGCCCGCCATATCTTTGTTAAGGGCGATATCTGCGATAAGGCTCTTGTCACTGACCTGATCGCCAAATATGACCCGGATTACGTCATCAACTTTGCTGCCGAAAGCCACGTTGACCGCAGCATCCGCAACCCGGAAATTTTTGTTGAGTCCAATGTTCTGGGCACCGTTAACCTGCTGCAGTGCTGCAAGGATGCCTGGTACGATGCCGACGCCAAGACCTGGAAGGAAGGCAAAAAGTACCTGCAGGTTTCCACCGATGAAGTATACGGTGCCCTGGGCGCCGAAGGCTACTTTATGGAAACGACCCCGCTGTGCCCGCACAGCCCGTACTCCGCTTCCAAAGCCAGCGCCGATATGTTCGTGAAAGCATTCCATGATACCTATGGCATGCCCATCAACATCACCCGCTGCTCCAACAACTATGGTCCGTATCAGTTCCCCGAAAAGCTGATTCCGCTGCTCATCAACAACGCCAAGCACCACAAGACCCTGCCGGTTTACGGCGATGGTATGCAGATCCGTGACTGGCTGTATGTCATGGACCACTGCAAAGCCATTGATATGGTTGCCAACGGCGGCAAGGACGGCGAAGTTTACAATGTCGGCGGCCATAACGAGCGCCCCAACATCTTCATCGTCAAGACTGTCATCGAGCAGCTGCATGACCGCCTGAAGGATGAGGGCATCAGCGAAGAGCTGATCAAGCACGTGGCGGACCGCCTGGGCCATGACCGCCGTTACGGCATTGACCCCACCAAGATCAAGAACGATCTGGGCTGGTACCCCGAAACCCCGTTCGAGAAGGGCATTGTGCTGACCATTGACTGGTACCTGGCCCACGAAGAGTGGATGGACCACGTGACCAGCGGCAACTACCAGAAGTATTATGAGCAGATGTACAAAAACAAGTAATGCTGCCGCACATTTGTTAAATTCTGCAAAACACCCCGCCGCCGCTTTGCAAAGCGGCGGCGTTTGTGGTATACTAGTTCTGCTGTTTGTGACAGCAGAACAAAGAATAGTGAATAAAGAATAAATAATAATGAAGGTGAATCGCCGTGCCTGCGGCACAGCTTATAAAAATTGGGCGCTGCTTTTGGTAAGCAATCAAGCCTAACCCGGCGTGCGGAGCCTATTTTAATCATGCGCGCACGGCGCGCATACCACCATTATTCTTTATTATTTTTTAATTATTATTTTACTTGATTGATCTTGAGGTTTTTTTGAATGGCAATTTCCAGAGAAGAACAACTGCGCAATAACCGCCGCTTTTCACGCCAGATCGTGGGTGCAGTGGCAATCGTATTGATTATCATTGGTCTGTTTACCGTATTAAGCTGGGTGGTTGGCGTGCTGCGCAGCGCGTTGGATGATACCGAACGCCGCCAGAGCTATGCCGACCGTCTGTACGGTCTTGTCATGTTTGACACTATGCCGTTTGACGATGTGAACAAGGTGGATCAGTCGGAGTTTTTACAGGCTGCCATCTGGGGCGCCGTGTACCAGATCCAAAAGCGGGATAACGGCCTGAGCGACTATGAGCGCGACAGCGAAACCGGCTCCATCATTCTGCCCAAACTGGAAGTTGACACCTACCTGACCAACCTGCTTGGCCCGGATTACAAGATCACCGATGGCTCTTTCCAGACCGAAGAGTTCAATTATACCTATGACGAGGAAAAGCAGGGCTATCTGGTTCCTGTTACCAGCATGGTGGCTATGTATACCCCGGAAGTGGAAAAGATTTCCACCCAGAGCGGCAAGACCTATGTGACGGTTGGCTATATCCCCACCATCAACAATAGCTCCAGCGGCGAGATCAACCTGACCGCCCCCACGGAGCCGACCAAGTATATGGACTATGTGTTCACCCGCGGCGAGGGCCGTAAGTGGTATCTGAGTGCATTGCAGGAAAGCGATATGCAGCCCGAAGTGTCTGCTTCGACCGCAGCCCCGACTACCAATTCCGGTGACCCGCAGGAGTTGGTGCAGAACAATCTGGATTCCACCGTGGCCGATACCGGCAATCCCACAGGTGATACCGCCGACGGCACCGCTGAACCGGACAGTACGGCGGACGATCAGACCGATGCCCAGAGCGAACCTGAAGCTGATACCGGGGATACCGGTGGGGATACGCAGGATAGTTCAGGTACGGAATAAGCTCCTGCTGACAAAACGATAATTTTGATGAAGCTGCACAGCCCAAACGCTGTGCAGTTTTTTGTATGGTAGGGCGGGGTCACCCGCCCCCACTGAAGGCGGCCCGACCGTACAATAAAAATGTGTGATATACCTTGCTCCACAGTAGGGGAGCAGCGTCCCCGACACCGCAGACAAACCTTGCGCCAAAGCTCCGGAATGGTCAAGACAGCTCCCTATAGAGCAAGGTATCATGTGTACCAAACAGAAAAACGACCGGTGGAACAGCCAGCCCTCTGGCCGCCGCAGAGAAACGCTGCCAATGCATAAAACATGCCGCCGCGCAGTTATACTACCCCTACATAACATCAGCTCAACAACAAAAATGAAAAAACAGACTGCAGAAGACCGTGCTTTTTTGATTGACAAAACAAGCGCGGCATGATAATATGATAGCTGTACATTGCCCTGTATTTTTAACGTTGAACAGATGTTAAATACTTGTGCAATGGCAACACGGAAAAGTAGGAGAACATAGCATGAGACGGACTTTGGCAGCGCCGGGCCTTGCAGCTGTGCTGGGTATGGCATTGCTGCTGACCGCCTGCGGTAAAACAAACGCACATAACAATACGGCAGGCGAAACGGTCAGCACGGCACTGTTTGACTTTTCCATTACGGATGTCAGCCTGGTGGAAAGCTACCCCGGCATTGATATCCCGGACGGCGAATGCCTGGTGCGCATGCGCCTGAACATCAAGAACACCAGCAGCCAGACCTACACGATGTTCCTGCAGGATTTCCAAATCCAGTGGGGCGAGGGCGACAGCGATTACGGCACCTGCCTGAACGCAGTGGATGATACCATGATGCCGTATGCTTATGAGCTGACCCCCGGCCAGGAGCGCAGCGACTGGCTGATGGCTGAAATCCCCGATGGCAGCACCAGCTGCACCATTGCGTATCAGGAATACAAGACCGATGGCAGCAAAGGCGATGCCTACTTTGTGGAGGCAGCTCTGTGAGCCAGCAGTCGCGCATTCTTGCAGGGGTGTTTTGCTCCGGTATGGCGGCGGCGTTGATTGCTATGGCGGCACTGCAACTGCCCAACTGGCTGCAGCAGCGCAAGATGGTGAGCGAGAGCCCGCCGGTGGTGCAGACTGCAGAACCAGAGCAGACGCCGGAGCCGCAGGTTACCGCGGCCCCCACCGTGCAGCCCGCCGTTACCCCGGAACCGCGGGATTTTACCGCACTGCTGGAGCGTAACCCCGAAGTGATCGGCTGGATCAAGATCGATGATACCGATGTTGACCTGCCGGTGATGCAAAGAGAAGGGGACAACAGCTACTACTTAAAGCACGACCTGGATGGCAACTGGGATGACCTAGGCCTGCCGTACTTGGATTATGAGTGCGATATCCAGCAAAGCCGCCATTTGATCCTGTACGGCCACAACATGGGCGTGGGGGATACGGTGCGGTTTTCCAGCCTGCAAAATTACCGCGAGCCGGAATATTATCAGGAACACCCGGTCATTGAGCTGGACAGCCTGAACGGTGGCCAGTACTACAAGATCGTGGCAGTTTATGCAATTACCACGCGCGAAAGCGATGGCGATGTGTTCCACTTTAACCAGTATGTGAACTTTGCCGATGATGCGGCAGAGCAGGAATACCTGGATGAAGTGGCCAAGCGCGCGTTTTATACCACGGGCGATTATGCCCGCGCAGACGAACGGCTTTTGACATTGTGTACCTGTACCTATGAAATGTCGGATGCCCGCCTGCTGATCATGGCACGCCCGCTGCGGGACGGGGAAACACTGGAGGCGGATGAAGTTACCGTCAACCCGGACCCGCTGCTGCCAGCCCGCTGGCCGGCTGGGGCGTAAAGTTTTTATTTGAATTCTGGGCACAAAGGCAACAGCAATCCGTACCTTTGCGTTTGGGATATAATTTTGGAAAGGGAGTAAAATTATGCAAAAGACGAGCAGGTTTTCACGTCTGCTTACGCTGGTTACGGCTGTTGCCTTGGCAGTTTGTCTGCCTGTATCGGCGTATGCAGAAACCGAGACCACCGAGGAAGCTGCTGCACCCGCAGTAGTGGAGGAGGCTGCACAGGACAACACCGCTGACGAAGCTGCAAGCGAAGACAGCGCTTCCTGTGTGCGCGTGGTGGATGTTACCATTTTTATGGACACCACCAAGGGCCATTTCGAGAGCGATCCCGACAATGTTGCCCTGACTTATCTGAACCGTGCCGAGTTTGAGGAGACTCCGATCACTCTGCCCACCGTTATCGCAAACGAGGGCTGGGAGTTCAAGGGCTGGGACGTTTGGGGCAAAGAGCACTTTGTCCTGGGCGCCGATGCTACTGAACTGGGCACCAGCGGCCTTGGTGCATTCCCGGTTGGCAGCCTGGTAGGCGGTATCTACCTGTACCCCATCTTTATGGAAGCTCCGAAGCCGGTAGAGCCGACCGCTACCCCGGTTGAGCCGACCGCTACTCCGGTTGAGCCGACTGCCACCCCGGTAGAGCCGACTGCTACTCCGGTAGAACCGACTGCTACTCCGGTTGAGCCGACTGCCACTCCGGCAGAGCCGACTGCCACCCCGACCGAGCCGACCGCTACCCCGGTCGTGACCCCGACCACCCCGGTTATCCCGGAGACCACTCCGACCAATACTCCGGCAAACACCCCGACTGAGGAAACCAATACCCCGGACAATACTCCGACCAACACCCCGGATGTTACCAAGTCCAACACCCCCGCTGATAACTCCAGCAAGATCATCCCGCAGACCGGTGTTTCCAGCACCAACAGCAACTCTGTTGCAGGTCTGGCCATCGTTCTGGTTGCCGCACTGGGCGGCGCTGCCGCTTACCTGTTCATCAACCGCAAGAAGCTGAACTGATAAGTATAAAGTGATAGAGCTTTGAATTATTTAAAAACAGCCTTCGGCATTTGCCGAAGGCTGTTTTTGTGGTAGTGCCCCGAATGGGAATTCTTTGGCTGGTGGGATAGGGAATAGACGAAGTGATTTGATTTTGAGATGTTGGATCTTTGCAAACTTTCGGAACGGTCAATACCGTTCCCCACAGAGCATTTGATGATGGGCGGAAAACCATAAAATGGCTGGTAGGGCCGGGGTCACCCGACCCCGCCGAACCCCACCCGGAGCGAACAATAAAAATGGGCGATGTGCCTTGCCCAAAGTAGAGGGGCGATGCCCCACAACGGGCCGGATATCTCACCCCGAAATATCACAAACACCCGCGGGTGCATAAAAAACCTCTGTTACCGAAAAGTAAAGTAACCGGAAGGCGTTCTGTGAAAAATAGATTTCATTTTTGCAATAAGAGTTAGCGTTAAATCATAGGCAATACCGCATAATTCTAAGTGCCGATACGGCGAGCGAGGTGCGGCAGATGCCGTGCCGCAGCTGCCGGAGCGGTGCTTAAGCCGCAAGGCGGGAATTGTGCGGTGTTGCCCATAATAAAGGGTAAAGGCCCTGAAGAATCTAAACCTTAATAAAAAAACCGGACACCAGTCAAGATACATGTTGTATCAAAAATGGTGTCCGGTTATGGTGCGCGGTACAGGACTCGAACCTGTGACCTCCTGCACGTCAAGCAGATGCTCTACCAGCTGAGCTAACCGCGCATGTCCTTGCGACTTGTATACTATACCAAATCCAAGCAGAAAAAGCAAGCCCTTTTTTCGAAAAAAATGAAAAAATTCAGAAAATACATGAAATAGAACGCACCACCGCAAAAGAAATTTGCAAATGCGGAAGGGCTTTTCCTTGCCGCATACACGGCTTTGTGGTATACTGATACAGTTAAATGGGGATAGTGCACCCTTTTGCCGGTGCGGCGTTTCCTGAATAGATTCAAACACAGGGAAAGGGGATACTATGCGGGTTTTGGGCATCGACCCCGGCTATGCGATCGTGGGCTGGGGCGTTGTGGAATATGCAGGCAACCGTTTTGCGCCCATCGCTTACGGCGCAGTGTGTACCGATAAGGACACGCCGTTTGAACAGCGCCTGATTGAAATTTATGACGGCATCAAGGATATCTGTACCCGCTATCAGCCGGAAGCACTCTCCATTGAAAAGCTGTACTACCAGCATAACCAGACGACCGTCATCGGCGTGGCGGAAGCCCGCGGGGTGATTTTGCTGGCTGCCGCGCAGTGCGGCGTGCCGATTTATGAGTACACCCCCATGCAGGTCAAGCAGGCTGTGACCGGGTATGGCAAGGCGGTAAAAAAGCAGATCCAGGAAATGACCCGCATCATGCTGCACCTGCAAACCATCCCCAAGCCGGACGATACAGCGGACGCCCTGGCCATGGCCGTAGCGCACTGTCACTGCTCCCGCAGCCGCCTGATGGGCACCGCCCCAAGATAAGGGCCGCAGGGCAAATAACCCGGCGCACGGCAACATAGAATCATAATGGTGTAAGAGCACACTTTAGATATATCTTGGATAAGTTTAGATATATTTTGGATAAGAAATAGGAACGAACGATGATTTATTCGCTGACCGGAAAAATCTTAAAGAAAACACTGGATACCGTGGTCATCAGCTGCGCTGGTGTGGGCTATGCGGTGCAGGTGCCCTTGACCACAGCCGAAAGCCTGCCTGCCCCCGGGCGGGAAGGCACGGTGTATACTGTGATGAACGTGACCGAAAACGATGTTTCGCTGTACGGCTTTGCCACCGAGGAGCAGCGCAGCTGCTTCAAGATGCTGACCAGCGTGAGCGGCGTTGGCCCCAAGGCCGGGCTGGCCATTTTGTCCATCATGACGCCGGAGCGTGTGGCACTGGCGGCGTCCAGCGGGGACCACAAGGCGTTTACCAAGGCGAACGGTGTTGGCCCCAAGCTGGCCCAGCGTATTGCTCTGGAACTGAAAGACAAAGTGGGCAAAGGCCTGGCGGATGGCACTGGCTTTGGCGGCGGGGCCGCCGCAGCAGCGCCGGCTCCGTCCAGCGCACCCGCCCAGGCTGTGGCCGCGCTGGTGGCGCTGGGGTACAACACCTCGGATGCTGCTGCGGCTGTGGCCCGCATTGACGAAACCCTGCCGGTGCAGGATATTATCAAAATTGCACTGCGCGGGCTTTCGCGTGCGTAAAGGAGTGACCTGAATGAGCCAAAATACGGAATATACGGTGGATCCCAGCCGCCTGGTCAGTCCGGACGCCGCCCCGGCCGATGCCGCCGAGGAAGTCAGCCTGCGCCCCAAAACGCTGGATGATTATATCGGTCAGGAAAAGGCCAAAAACAATCTGCGCATTTACCTGCGCGCCGCCCAGCAGCGCGGGGAACCGATGGACCATATTCTGCTGTACGGCCCGCCGGGCCTTGGCAAAACAACGTTGGCCGGCATTGTGGCGCAGGAGATGGGCGTGCAGATCCGCATTACCTCCGGCCCGGCCATCGAAAAGCCCGGCGATCTTGCCGCCCTGCTGACCAATTTGCAGGAGGGTGATATCCTGTTCATTGATGAGATCCATCGCCTTTCCCGCCAGGTAGAAGAAGTGCTGTACCCCGCACTGGAGGATTACGCGCTGGATATCATGATCGGCAAGGGCCCCAGCGCCCAAAGCATCCGCATCAACCTGCCGCGGTTCACCCTGGTGGGTGCAACCACCCGCGCGGGCCAGCTGACCGGGCCCCTGCGTGACCGCTTTGGCATTCTGCTCAAGCTGGAACCCTACAGCCCGGATGAACTGGCTACCATCATCATGCGCAGCGCGGGCATTTTGAATATCCCCATCGACCGCCCCGGTGCGCTGGAGCTGGCCAAATGCGCCCGCGGCACCCCGCGTATTGCAAACCGCCTGCTCAAGCGCGTGCGTGACTTTGCCACCGTGGAGGGCGATGGGGCAATCGACGGCCCCACTGCTGTGGCAGCCCGCCGCCAGATGGATATTGACGAGCTGGGCCTGGATGAACTGGACCGCAGCGTGCTGCGTGCCATCATTGAGCTGTACGGCGGCGGTCCGGTGGGCCTGGATACCCTGGCGGCCAACCTTGGTGAGGAAAGTGTAACACTGGAAGATGTGTGCGAACCCTACCTGATGCAGATGGGTATGCTGACCCGCACCCCCCGCGGCCGCTGCGTGACTCGCCTGGCCTATGAGCATCTGAACATGCCCGTCCCCAAACACCTGCGCGCCGAAGACGCCGACGAGGTGGATGGGCAGCAGAGAATGTATTAAACAGGTAGGAGTTAGGAGTTTTTTGGCAGGGCAGGGCCGCAGGCCTTATTTTGAGCGGTGCGCAGCACCGCGGTCCACCAAAATTATTCTTTATTCATTATAGTTCAATGTGTTGACTTTGATAGATGGAAAGGACTTGACGATATGGGTAAATTGTTTGGTACCGATGGTGTCCGCGGTGTGGCGGGCAAAGACCTGACTTGTGAATTGGCCCTGCAGATCGGCCGCGCAACTGCCGCAGAGCTGACCAGTCTGGACGGCCACCGTCCCCGTATTCTGATTGGCAAAGATACCCGTGTTTCCGGCGATATGCTGGAATGCACCCTGGCTGCCGGTTTGTGCAGCGTTGGCGCAGACGTTGACCTGCTGGGTGTGATCCCCACCCCCGGCGTGGCCTATCTGGTGCGCAAATACGGCGCAGACGCCGGTATTGTGATCTCCGCGTCCCACAACCCGATGGAGTTCAACGGCATCAAGATTTTCAAGGGCGATGGCTACAAGCTGCCCGATGAAGTAGAAAACCGCATTGAGGCTCATATCTTCAAAAACTGCGAGGATATCAAGATCTGTGATGGTGCCGAGATCGGCCGCGTTCACCGCCTGGATACCGCTGTGGATGACTATGTGGATGCTCTGGAGCAGCACATTGATGCAGATCTTTCCGGCCTGAATGTGCTGTTTGACTGCGCCAATGGTGCTTCTGCCAAGGTGGCGCAGAAACTGTTCCCCCGCCTGGGCTGCCAGTGCAGCTTTACCGGCACGCTGGATGACGGCGTTTCCGTCAACGATGGCTGCGGCTCCACCCACCTGGACCGGCTGGAAAAGAAGGTCGTGGAAGGCGGCTTTGACTGCGGCATTGCCTTTGACGGCGATGCAGACCGCTGCCTGGCCTGCGATGAAAAGGGCGCAGAGATCGACGGCGACAAGATCATTGCGCTGGTTGCCAAGGATATGAAAGACCGCGGCCGCCTGGACGGAAATACCGCCGTGGTGACGGTTATGTCCAACCTGGGCTTTATGAAGTATATGCAGTCCATTGGCATTGACACCGCCCGCACCGCTGTAGGCGACCGCTACGTGCTGGAAGAGATGCGCGCCCGCGGTTATGCCATCGGCGGCGAGCAGAGCGGCCATGTTATTTTCCTGCACCACTCCACCACCGGCGATGGCGAGTTGACCGCAGGTAAGCTGCTGAAGTTGCTGGCCCGCAAGCACCGCGAAGAGGGTACCAAGATGAGCGAGCTGAACGCCGTTTACACCAAGTTCCCGCAGGTGCTCATCAACCTGACTGCCGACAAGGAGCAGAAGCAGGCTTATAAAGAAGATGAATACATTGCCGGCTTTATTGAGAGCCAGCAGCAGAACCTGATGGGCATGGGCCGCGTGCTGGTGCGTGTTTCCGGCACCGAGCCCAAGATCCGCGTGATGGTGGAAGGCGAGGATATGGAAGCCATCCAGTCCAGCGCAGAGCGCATTGCCGATATGATCCGCCAGCGTATTCCGGGGGTGTGCTGATGCGCCCCGCCGATACCTGGGTCGATTACGAGCTGATCGACGCAACGAATCATAACCGCCTGGAACGCTGGGGCAAAACGCTGCTCATCCGCCCCGACCCGCAGATCATCTGGAAAAACGAGGAAGTCAGCCCCCTGTGGGCCAGGGCAGACGCCATCTATTACCGTTCCGCCAAGGGCGGCGGCCAGTGGGACTACCACAAAAAGCTGCCCCAGAAGTGGAACATCAAATGGCAGGACCTGACGCTGATCGTCAGCCCCACCGGCTTTAAGCATACCGGCGTCTTCCCGGAGCAGGCTGTGAACTGGGCCTGGTACCAGGAAAAGATCAAGGCTGCCGACCGTCCCGTCAAGGTGCTCAACCTGTTCGGCTACACCGGCGGCGCAACACTGGCCTGCCTGGCCGCCGGTGCCAGCGTGACCCATGTGGATGCTTCCAAAGGCATGGTAGCCTGGGCACGGGAAAACGCCCAGGCCAGCAGCCTGGCCGACCGCCCCTGCCGCTGGATCGTGGATGACTGTGCCAAGTTTGTGCAGCGCGAGATCCGCCGCGGCAGCCGCTATGACGCCGTTATCATGGACCCGCCCAGCTATGGCCGCGGCCCCAACGGTGAGATCTGGAAGCTGGAAGATAACGTCTATGACCTCATCACCCTGACAGAACAGGTGCTCAGCGATAAGCCGCTGTTCTTTGCCATCAACTCCTACACCGAGGGCCTGAGCCCGGCGGTTATGGAGTATGTGCTCAAAACCACCCTCTGCCCCAAGGTGGGCGGCCACACCAGCTGCGATGAGATCGGCCTGCCCGTAACCGCCACCGGCGGCGTAGTGCCCTGCGGCGCTACCGCAGTGTGGGAAGAATGAGAGTTAGGAGTTAGGAAGTAGGAGTTAGAAGTTAATTAGGAATTAGGAATGAGCAATTAAAATTGCAATGCTCCGTAGGGGCGCACATTGTGCGCCCGCTAACCTTGCAGGATTAACTTTAGGGCAACACCGCACAATTCCTGCCTAACGGCTTAAGCACCGCTCCGGCGGCTGCGGCACGGCATCTGCGTTGCCAA
>OLNY01002351.1_pt1 | contig 13256 bp, 12 predicted proteins | sample 1671981 | NCBI WGS metagenome assembly OLNY01 (sample SAMEA3136632, study PRJEB25190) | human gut metagenome | biome: human gut; feature: human-associated habitat; material: faeces | place: Austria | collected 2013 | reverse complement strand
TGAATATGTGGTGGAATCCGTCCCCTGCGATCCGGTGTACACCCAGTACACAGACGGCGGCTGCCTGTGGCAGTACCTGTTTGTGTTTGCATCCCGGGAGGCATACGGCACGGACACGGTGCAGAACCTGGCAAACAGCCAGTTCTATGAGCAGTTTGCAGAATGGCTGCGCCAGAACAATGATGCAGACATCCTGCCACGGCTGCCGGATGGCTGCACTGCACAGAGTATCGAGCCAACCACTGGCGGCTATGTGCTGCTCGAAGACACCAACCACAATGCACGGTATCAGATTCAGTGCAGATTACTGTACACAAAGGAGGAATCATAATGGGAAAACTGGTGAAACGATCCCAGCGGCGGGCATACTACGGGGTACCCGCTGCGGAATCCGGGACAACCACATATACCCGGATGACCAAATTCACGTCACTGAGCAAATCCAAAAACCCAAAAACCTACAGCCGTCAATATGTGGATGAGGATGCCGCCATCGAGGATGTAGTGGGATATGCAGAATCCATCTCCTATGCGTTTGACGAGGAGATGGGCAACACCGTGCATGCGGACATTGCCAATATCGCCGATGAGGAGCAGCTGGGAGAGGACGCTGTCCGGGAGATCATTGTGGTATTCCTGGATCAGGAGGGAGAAACCAGCGGATCCAAGCGGGCGGTCAAGCGTTCCTATGCCGTCATCCCCAACGGAGAGGGCGACAAGGTGGAGGCACAGATCAAATTCGGCTGGGAAGTGGATGCATATCCGGTCAACGAGATCGCAGAGTCCGTAGCAGCAGTATCCGAGTCTGATACCAATGTTCTTGTGGACGAATACTACGAGAAATATGACATTTTATTAGAGGGACGTGATCCGGAAGAATTCCGCCGCCATGTTGCAGTCCAGGCACAGATCGAGCTTGGCTTTGAGCGTTTCTTAGACGAAAAGAATTATCAGGCGATCGTAACCCACTTTGGAGATCTTGGTGCATTAAAACAGCTTCCGGGACTTGCAATCCAGCGTCTGATGCAGAAGGGATATGGATTTGGAGCGGAAGGAGACTGGAAGACGGCAGCTATGGTTCGTATCATGAAGATCATGACAGAGGGTATGAAGGATGCAAAGGGAACTTCCATGCTGGAAGACTATACATACAATTTTGTACCGGGAAAAGAAGGAATCCTTCAGGCTCATATGCTTGAGATCTGCCCATCTATCGCAGATGGTCCGATCAGCATCAAGGTAAATCCACTTTCTATGGGAGACAGAGAAGATCCTGCAAGACTTGTATTTACATCAAAAGAAGGAAAAGGTATCGCAACATCACTGATCGATCTTGGAGACCGTTTCCGTCTGATCATCAATACAGTTGATTGTAAGAAAAATGAAAAACCAATGCCGAAACTTCCGGTAGCAACAAACTTCTGGACACCGGAGCCGGATCTCGCAACAGGAGCTGAAGCCTGGATTCTTTGCGGTGGTGCACATCATACAGCATTCTCTTATGATATCACTGCAGAACAGATGGGTGACTGGGCAGCAATGATGGGAATCGAAGCTGTATATATTGATAAAGATACAACAATCCGTAATCTGAAAAATGAACTCAGATGGAATGAACTTGCATTTAGAAAATAAAAAATCATTAAGAGGATAACCTTCAATACTTAAAAATTCATCGAAAAATCATTGAAATGAAGAAAACGAAAAGGTATAATATCTAATTAGAAAAAAAGTCTCCGTAAATCTGTCCGCTAAGAAAATGCAAAGCAGACAGATCTGCGGAGCAAAAAGGAGTTTAAGTATGAGTATTAAAATTGGTATTTTAGGTTATGGTAATCTTGGAAGAGGCGTTGAGTGCGCAGTAAAGCAGAATGATGACATGGAGCTTGTGGCAGTGTTCACAAGAAGAAACCCGGAAGATGTCAAGATTCTGACAGAGACTGCGACAGTTTGTAATGTAGCAGACGTAGAAGACTGGAAAGATAAGATTGACGTTATGATAATTTGCGGAGGAAGCGCAACAGATCTTCCAAAACAGACACCTGTTTACGCAAAGATGTTCAATGTAATCGATAGTTTTGATACACATGCAAGAATCCCGGAGCATTTTGCAAATGTAGATGCAGCCGCAAAAGAAGGCGGACATGTAGGAATCATCTCCGTGGGCTGGGATCCGGGAATGTTCTCCCTGAATAGACTGTATGCGAATGCGATTCTTCCGGATGGAAATGATTACACATTCTGGGGCAAAGGTGTAAGCCAGGGACATTCTGATGCAATCCGCAGAGTTGAAGGTGTCAAAGACGGAAAGCAGTACACAATTCCGGTAGAGGCTGCACTGGAGGCAGTAAGAAACGGAGAGAATCCGGAACTTACAACAAGACAGAAACATACAAGAGAGTGTTTCGTTGTACTGGAAGAAGGAGCAGATGCGGCGAAGGTAGAAGAAGAGATCAAGACAATGCCGAACTACTTCTCAGATTATGATACAACAGTACACTTTATCAGTGAAGAAGAACTGAAAGCAAACCACAGCGGAATTCCGCACGGTGGATTTGTACTCCGCAGTGGAAAGACAGGATGGGATGGTGAGAATAAGCACCTGATCGAATATAGTCTGAAACTGGATTCCAATCCGGAATTTACATCATCTGTACTGATCGCTTATGCAAGAGCAGCTTACAGACTGGCAAGCGAAGGACAGATCGGATGCAAGACAGTATTTGATATTGCACCTGCATACTTAAGCGCAAAGAGCGGAGAAGAGCTTAGAAAACATATGTTATAAAATCGGATGCGGCGATGACTTACTTAAATGAGTTATACGCCGCATTTTTTATAGGAGGGCAAAAATATGAGAGGAAAAGAAGAGATTAAGAAAACAATCGAAGAAGGAAAAGCGGTGCTTGGAATTGAGTTTGGTTCTACAAGAATCAAAGCAGTTTTAATTGATGAGGATAAAAGTCCGATCGCATCCGGAAGTTATGACTGGGAGAATCAGCTTGTAGACAATATCTGGACATACAGCATGGAGAAAATCCAGAATGGTCTTCAGGGATGTTACCAGGATCTTGTGAAAGATGTAGAAGCAAAATATAATGTGAAGCTTACGAAATTTGCAGCACTCGGAGTCAGCGCAATGATGCATGGATATCTTGCGTTTGATGAGAATGATGAATTGCTTGTTCCGTTCCGTACCTGGAGAAATACGATCACAGAAGAAGCTTCTGAAAAACTGACAGAGCTCTTTTCTTATCATATTCCGCAGCGTTGGAGTATTGCTCATCTGTACCAGGCAATCTTAAATGGTGAAGAACATGTAAAAGATGTTCGTTATATTACAACACTTGCAGGATATATCCATTGGAAACTGACCGGCAAGAAGGTGCTCGGAAATGGTGATGCAGCAGGAATGTTCCCAATCGACATAGCTACTAAGAAATTTAATGAGAAGATGATGGATCAGTTTGATGAACTTACAGCAGAGAAGAATTTCCCATGGAAGATCCGTGAAATCCTTCCGGAAGTTCTTGTTGCCGGAGAAGACGCAGGTGTATTGACAGAAGAAGGCACAAAACTGCTTGATCCTACAGGAACACTTCAGTCCGGAATTCCAATGTGTCCTCCGGAAGGAGATGCCGGAACAGGAATGGTTGCAACAAACAGCGTTGCTGTCCGTACAGGAAATGTATCTGCCGGAACAAGTGTATTTGCAATGGCAGTACTTGAGAAAGACTTGACAAAGCCTTACGAAGAAATTGACCTCGTAACAACTCCGGCCGGAGATCTTGTAGCGATGGTACACTGTAATAACTGTACATCAGATCTGAATGCATGGGTGAATCTGTTCCGTGAATTTGCAGAGAGTATGGGAATGACAGCAGATATGAACCAGATTTTTGGAACACTTTATAACAAAGCATTAGAAGGAGATTCCGATTGTGGCGGACTTCTGGCTTACAACTATTTCTCAGGAGAGCATATTACAGGATTTAACGAAGGAAGACCGTTATTCGTTCGCAAACCTGACAGCAAATTTAATCTTGCAAACTTTATGAGAGTGCATCTTTATACTTCTCTTGGAGCATTGAAGACAGGAATGAATATCCTTCTGAAAAAAGAACATGTTGCATTGGATCGAATGATGGGACATGGCGGATTGTTTAAGACAAAAGGTGTTGGACAGAGAATCCTTGCAGGAGCAATCGATACACCGGTTTATGTTATGGAGACAGCAGGTGAAGGTGGTGCATGGGGAATCGCACTGCTTGCCGATTACCTTATTAAGAAAGAGGACAAGGAATCGCTGACAGATTATCTTGAGAACAAAGTATTCCATGATGCAGTGGGAACAGGAATGGATCCGGTTGCGGAAGATGTGGAAGGATACGAGAAATTTATGGAAACATATGCTAAGGGTCTTGCAATCGAGAAAGCAGCGGTTGAAAATTTATAGTTATGTGTGTTGCTGGACGGTGGCAGATGAAGTGGAAATGATATTTTCAAGGGGCTGTACATGGTATCCCATCTCTTCCCATCTGGTCAGTAGTTCATCCAGGATTTCAGCATTAGTGGAAGATGTGCTGTGGAGCAGAACGATAGCTCCGGGATGAATCCTTCCGAGGAGTTTGGAGAAAGCTTCTTCTTTGGATGGCTGGTTATCCTGATACCAGTCTACATAGGCGAGACTCCAGAAGAAACTTTTGTAACCAAGTTCTTTTGCCATTTGAAGATTAGCTTCACTGTATTTTCCCTGAGGAGGCCGATAGTATTTGGTCATATTCTTTCCGGTTACGTTTTTATAGGCAGTTTCTACATATTCCAGTTCTTTTTGGAAATCTTCTATAGAAGAAATATGGGACATGTCGGGGTGATGCCAGGTATGGTTTCCCACGGTGTGTCCTTCTTTTATTATCTGTCGGATCAGTTCAGGCTCAGAGTCAATGTAGGTTCCGACAACAAAAAAAGTGGCTTTTACCTGATGTTTTTTCAGTGCATCAAGGATGGCAGGTGTATTTCCGTTTTCGTAACCGGCATCAAAAGTAAGATACAGAACTTTTTCAGACGTATCCTGTGCGTAATAAGCATCCATAGATGCAAGCTCCTGGATCGAAGCATTTCCAACAGGAGTTTTGCCTTCTTCCTGAAAACTTAACCCCCAGTTTCCTTCTGAAGAAAGTGTGAGATCAGGAAGGGCACAGGAAATCGTCCGGGGAATAGAAGTCACGGAGTTCTGGTTGACAGGAGAGGGGCGAGCCGAAGTTGACTCATTAGAAAAAGCGAAAATCTGTTCTTTAAGAAATCCAGCTCCAATACCTGAAAAATAAGAGAAAACAAGAAATAAAATGCAATATTTCTTTGATTTCAAAGGGTGTATGGGAAAATGGATACATTTCCGGGAAAGAGAGAGTTTCATTCGTTCACCTCGGAAAATCGTTAATAGAATATATGAAATTGTATTTCTTTTTATACTTGTTGAGCAGGCAGAGGAATGGTATACTAATCCGGTAATTGTATTGTATCCCGCAAGTTGGGAATGATAACAAGGAGGAATTGAATAATGAAAACAAAGAAACATGACACTCGTTGGATGGTTAGTGTTGCACTTATGGCAGCGATCGTGATCGTACTGGCCAATACACCGCTTGGTATGATCCAGCTCCCTATCATTAAGGCAACAACAGTTCATATTCCGGTGATCCTCGGAGCAATTCTGTTAGGACCTGGTGCAGGAGCAATTCTTGGAGCAGTTTTTGGTATATGCTCTCTGGTCAGTAATACAATGGCTCCGACACTCTTATCCTTTGCATTTTCACCATTTTTAAGTACAACAGGAATTCCTGGAGCGTTGAAAGCAATCTGGATTTCCGTTGGATGCAGAATTCTGATCGGTGTGGCAGCAGGATGGCTGTGGGTACTTTTTACAAAGATTAAACTGAATCAGTTTATTGCACTTCCGATTGTGGGATTTGTTGGTTCAATGGTGAATACTGTCACTGTAATGGGAAGCATCTATTTCCTGTTTGCACAGCAGTATGCCGAGGCGAAAGAAGTTGCACTTACAGCAGTATTCGGTCTGGTGATGGGAACTGTGACAGCATCCGGTATTCCGGAAGCAATCGCGGCGGCAATTCTCGTTCTGGCACTTGGAAAAGTACTTGTTGTAGTTTTCCGCAAAATGAACCTTGGGGCTGTGAATGTGGAGTCTGCAAAATAACAGACAGATTTTAAAATAGAAGAAAGTAATGAATCATGAAGAAGTTAAATGAATGTGGAATTAAGACTGTTATCAGCTTATAAAGTTACAAAATAGTAACAAAACCACAAGAAAGCAACTTCTTCATGTTGTTTTTTGATGAATTTTAATTGCTGTTGTAGTTGATTAAGTGTCAGGTGTGTATTATAATAAAGCTATATGATATGCAAAAACTGTTGGAAGATCAGAACAGCAGAAAGAAGAGGAGAAAGATATGGCAGAGGATTACAGAAACCAGGCAATCGGCGTATTTGAACTGGAAAGTGAGTGTATCTGTTTTGTAGCACTTGATGCGGCAGCAAAAGCAGCAGCAGTAAAGATTCAGGGTGTGGAGAGAAATCGTCTTGCGGCAGGAGCCTGCGTGAAGATGAGAGGAAGTGTCTCTGACGTGAAGGCTGCAATGGAAGCAGCACTGGATGTAGCCAGACCGTTGACGAAGATTGTTTCCCATACGGTGATTGCATCACCTTCTGAGGATACGGAAAAAGCAATTGCAATGACAATTAATAAATAGGTATTTGTTCAATTGTCTGTTGTACATATGAGAATAGTATTGTTTTGTGAGGAAATCAGAGAAGGAAAAGAAAGGGAAATAAGATGAAGAAATATGGAGCATATGGCCTGGTAGAGGTAAAAGGAGAATCCAATGCGGTGATCGTAGTTGACCGCATGTTAAAGACTGCAGAAGTAGAGTATGTGACACAGGACACAAAGTGCGGTGGACATGCACTTGTTTTTGTAGGTGGCAGTGTATCAGCAGTAACAGCAGCGGTTGATGAAGTGAAAAATAATGCACCGTGTAAAGTTATACAAACTGCTGTGATCTCCAATCCGTCTCAGGAGATGGTTGACATAGTAGAAATGTTTAAGAATAGATAAGAGTTAGGATTAAGTAAAATGGAAAGAGCAATCTTGTTTTTTGATATTGATGGAACAGTGTTGAGTGAAGTGACAAAAGAGGTACCGCAAAGTGCGATTGAGGCAATGGAAAAAGCACGAGCGGAAGGACATCTGCTGTTTATTAATACAGGCAGAACAATCTGTAGTATTCCGACAGAGGTGAGAAAATTCCAATTTGATGGGTATTTATGTGGCTGTGGGACATATCTTACAGAACATGATGAAGTTTTGCTAAAAAGCTCGATTGAGAAGCAGAGAGGTATAGAACTGCTGCGAAAAGCAAAAGAATGTAATCTTGGTGTTATTGCAGAAGGACAAGAGGATTGTTATTTTCCTGGGCACATATCACGATTTGACAGGTTAGAATCTACAAGAAGATATTTTGCATCTAGAGGAATAGGAATCGAACAGTCTTTAGAGAGCGAAAGATTTGAATATGATAAGTTATTTGTTTACGTAGATGATAAGAGCGATTTTGATTCTTTTCGTGAGTATCTTGGAGATGACATGGAAGCACTTGACCGTGGCGGAAAGGCCTATGAGGTAATTCAGAAGGGATTTTCTAAAGCGACAGCATGTCAGTTTATTATGGAAAAATATGACATGGATGCAAGTCATGCGTATGTCTTCGGAGACAGCAGTAATGATCTGGCGATGTTTGAATATGCGGAGCATGCGATTGCGATGGGCAGACATGATTCGGTATTGGATCCATATGCTGAGTTTGTTACAAAGACAGTGGAAAATGATGGAATTGCATATGCCATGAAGCATTATGGATTAATTTAACAGAAAATAGAAAACAGGATCTGTCAGTGAAGATAAAACTGGCGGATCCTGTTTTTTATATATTAGGAAAGTCCTTTCCTAATATATAAAAAACGCTCCGCTCAGGATGCGCACTGCGGCGTACAAGGTAGGTGTCGCAAGCGACCGCCGCAGGCGCAAGAATGTGCCAAGGCACATTCTTTGTTCATAAAGTATTTCTGTTATACAATACCGGCACCGTCAAAGAAGCTGACATCTGTTGGATATACATAGCTGTCTCCAATGTTATGAAGAAGTACAACATTCAAGTGATTATTCAGGTTCTTTTTATCCAAAGAAATTGCATCAGTCAGTACATCAATCGGTAAATTAGAGTTGTCCGGAAGTTTATAAATCTCCAATGCCTTTTTGATCTGTTCTGCGCATCCGGATGTGGTTAATCCTTTCTCTTCTGCAATCTTTGTAATCTGATACATACCGATTCCAACAGCCTCTCCATGGCTTTCGCGCTCATAATTGAAGTGCTGTTCAATCGTGTGCGCAAGTGTGTGTCCAAAGTTCAGAAGGATACGTTCTCCAAGGTCAAACTGATCGGCTTCGACAACGATTCTTTTGATATCAACGCAGCGTGCAATAATCTGTGTCAGCTTCGGCTTTAAATCATCGAAGGAAGTATGTCTACATAAAAGCTCAAAAAGCTCTTTGTCTTTGATACATCCATATTTGATCACTTCGCCCATTCCATCACTGATGAAATGATCTGGCAATGTATTCAGCACATCTGGGTCAATGATGACTGCCTTTGGGTGATAAAATGCACCAACAAGATTTTTTCCCTGTGGAAGATCTACCGCAACTTTTCCACCAACAGAGGAATCAACCTGTGCGAGGAGTGAGGTTGGAATCTGTACAAATTTGATTCCACGCAGATAACTGCTGGCAGCAAATCCGGCAAGATCACCGATCACACCGCCACCAAGTGCGATGAGCAGGTCACTTCGTGTTAGCTTTGCATTTATTAATGCTTCATAGATCTTAGGCAGAGACTGGAAACTCTTAGTAGGTTCGCCGTGAGGCAGAACAAAAGAGTGGCATTCAAACCCTGAGTCAGACAATGCTTTTGTGATAATTTCTCCATAGAGAGGAAAAACATTATCATCTGAAACGATCATGATTTTTTTTCCGGAGAACACTTCGCTTACAAGTTCTCCGGTTTTTGCAAGGATTCCATTTTCAATATGGATCGGATAAGAATTCGGTCCAAGATCAACTGTTAATTTCATGACGATCTCCTTAGAATTTTTTACCGACTACTTCGGCAATTTGACGAACTTGCTGAAGCAGAACATCATATTTCTCAGGTTTCAAAGATTGGGCTCCGTCACAAAGGGCAGCTTCCGGATTGTTGTGAACTTCGATCATAAGTCCGTCAGCACCTGCAGCAACTGCAGCCTTTGCCATAGGCTCAACAAGCCACCATTTTCCACCGGCATGACTTGGGTCAATAACAATTGGTAGATGTGTCTTGCTGCGAAGAACAGGGATACACTGAAGATCCAAAGTGTTTCTTGTAAAAGTCTCAAAAGTACGGATACCACGTTCACAGAGAATGACATTTTCATTACCGGATGCCATGATATACTCAGCGGACATGATCCATTCTTCGTATGTGGCATTCAGTCCTCTCTTTAACAGGATTGGGCGGTCAACCTGTCCTAATTCTTTGAGAAGATCAAAGTTCTGCATGTTGCGGGCACCAATCTGGATCAGGTCAACCTTCTCGTTGAATACATCCAGATACTTGGAAGACATGAGTTCTGTGACAATAGGAAGTCCGACTTCTTCTCTGACTGCACAGAGAATATCAAGTCCCTCAAGTCCGAGTCCCTGGAAAGCGTAAGGACTTGTTCTTGGCTTGAATGCGCCGCCGCGGAGAAGATTTGCTCCGGATGTCTTTGCTTTTTGAGCAATCTCAAGAACCTGCTCATAGGATTCTACAGAACAAGGTCCTGCAATCAGTCCTAAATGTTCACCGCCGATCTTAACACCGGAAACATCTATAATAGAGTCTTCCGGATGAAATGCGCGATTTGCAAGCTTATAAGGCTCCTGTACATGCATAACTTTGTCAACACATGTGTCAATTTCAAATTGTCTTGGATCGATCAGTGTTGTATCTCCGATACATCCGATGATCGTCATTCCGGTTCCCTGAACCAGATGAGTGTCAAGTCCGTGCTTTTTTACAAGATTTTCGACACGATGTATATTTTCCTCAGAAGTATGAGGTTTCAAAACAATAATCATTTTTTATCATCCTCCTTAATATTCGTACTGTAAAATTTTAGTTGTTTAAAGTGCGAAAACATATGTATCATAAAACATATACAATTAGATGTCAATGTCTTTTGGATTATTTGAAGAAATATATCAAAAAAACATGCAAAATAGTGTGATTATTTCATGAATAATCACATTGACGGATAGAGTGCGCAGTGCTAATCTAAAAAGCGTGTCATGTGAAGAGAGAGTTCTCCTGGCATGAGATTGACAGAAACTGACGAAAGAATCGTTTCTGGAACTTGACATGTAGGCTTACATATTAAAAAGAGGTAAAACAAATGAAGATTTTAAAACAGTTTGGTGTGATATTCGGTGTTTGCTGGGTCAGTCTTGTAATCGAACATTATCTGCCGTTTTCTTTTCCGGCGAGTGTAATCGGTATGATTTTATTGTTGCTCTGTCTGCTGACCGGGTTCTTAAAGATTGAGCATGTGCAGGAAAAAGCAGATTTTTTATTAGGAAATATGGCATTCTTTTTTGTACCGGCAGGAGTAAGTATCATTAATTATTTTGACATTTTAAAAAGTACAGTACTTCAGCTTCTTGTAATCTGTGTTGTATCCACGATTGTAACATTTGCTGTGACAGCGTATGTAGTTACGCTGACAGTGAAATTGATGGAGAAGAAAAAGGGAGGAAAGAAAGCATGAAAGAATTAATGGCATCTCCTTATTTTGGAGTAGGGTTGAGTGTGGTAGCATTCTGGATAGGAGAAAAGCTGCATAGTAAATTAAAGACACCGATCTGTAATCCGCTGATCGTTGCGATTGTATTGATTGTAGGAGTCCTTTTGATTTTTGATATTCCATATGATAGCTATGATGTGGGCGGGGCTTTGGTCAATATGTTCCTTGCTCCGGCAACAGCATGTCTTGCGGTTGCAATTTATACAAAAATTGATGTTTTGAAGAAATATTGGCTTCCAATTGTAGTTGGATGTACTGCAGGGTCAGCAGCATCTATGGCAAGCGTGTTTGGAATGTGCAAATTATTTGGACTGGATCAGAGCATGACAGTTTCACTGATCCCTAAGTCAGTGACAACACCTATCGCAGTGAGTATTTCTGAGCCGGCAGGTGGTGTAGTGCCGATTACGGTGGTTGCTGTTATTTTCACGGGAATCCTTGGAAGTATTCTGGCTCCGACGCTGATCAAAATATTCCATGTGAAGGATTCTGTGGCAGCAGGACTTGCAATCGGTGCATGTAGTCATGCAGTCGGAACATCAAAGGCAATTGAAATTGGTGAGATCGAGGGTGCAATGAGCGGTCTTGCAATCGGAATCTGTGGAATTATTACAGTGCTGTTTTCAATGCTTATTATGTAGGCGAATTTAATAATCATGAAAAGAATCGATTTAATCAGGATTTTTCGTATAGAAACATTGCCTGAAAGAAATCGGTTCTTTTTTTGAAAAAAATAAGGATTTCACGCTTCGGTCATGACAAATGTGGAAACTTATGTTATACTCTAAGTTAGGTTAGTGCCATTATACTTTGAATTATGGTTTGTGTGAAAAAGACAGAACAGGCACTGAAAGATAGAATTTAAAGGAGCTATACGGTATGAAAAGAGTATTGTTAAAGCTGAGCGGAGAAGCTCTTGCAGGCGAGAAGAAGACTGGATTTGATGAGGCAACCTGTATTGGAGTTGCGAAGCAGGTAAAACAGCTTGTAGATGAAGGTGTGCAGGTAGCAATCGTAACAGGAGGAGGAAACTTCTGGAGAGGAAGAACAAGTGAGACAATTGACCGTACAAAAGCAGATCAGATCGGTATGCTTGCAACAGTTATGAACTGTATCTATGTGTCAGATATTTTCCGTCATGTAGGAATGAAGACAGAAGTATTCACACCTTTTGTATGCGGAGCATTTACAGAATTATTTTCCAAAGATAAAGCAGTCAAGGCTTTGGATGAAGGAAAGGTTGTATTTTTCGCAGGAGGAACAGGACATCCTTATTTTTCCACTGATACAGCTACAGCACTGAGAGCTATTGAGATTGATGCAGATGTGATTCTTGCGGCCAAATCCATTGACGGTGTATACAACGCAGATCCTGCCAAAGATCCAAATGCTAAAAAATATGAAACAATGAGTATGGCAGACATTGTGGACAAACAGTTAGGTGTGATCGACCTTGCAGCAGCAGTTCTCTGCATGGAGAACAAAATGCCTATGTGTGTCTTCGGTCTGAATGAAGAGGACAGCATCATCAAAACAGTAAATGGAAAAACAACCGGTACTACCATTACCGCAGATTAGGAGGAAAAAATGGACATTAAAATATAAAGGTAAAATTACTGATACTGATTTGAGTGATAAAATAAATAAAGCCCATTCAATTAAAAATTATACGGGTTTGCCTAATGTGACGGGTGAAGAACTTGCAACTGCACTTAAAAATCATCTTAATGATTTAGATATTGAAATAACAGAAAAAAGAGTTAATGCAGTATATTCAATGGGCGAATATTTTGCCCTGAAAGTCGGCAAAGAAATGATTGAAAGTAAATCACTTATAATTGCAACGGGCGTTACCGCTTCAAAAACACTTGAAAACGAAGATGAGTTTTTGGGTAGGGGAGTAAGCTACTGTGCAACATGTGATGCACATTTTTGCAAGGGTAAAGATGTGGCTGTTATTGCTTATACCAAAGAAGCAGAGGAAGATGCTTTGTTTTTAAGCGAGGTGTGCAGCAGTATAAAATATTTTCCGCTTTATGATATTTCAAATGAAATTTTTGATAAATACGGTAATATACAAATAATTAAAGATAAGCCGATAGGCTTTGCCGGAAATATGAAAGCGGAAAAAATAATTTGCGAAAATTCAAGTTACGATGCGTTTTCAACTTTTGTGGTTAGAAATAATATATCGGCAGATAAGCTTGTGCCGGGACTTAAAACAGACGGTACACATATAATAGTTGATTTGCAAATGAAAACTAATATTAAAGGTCTTTTTGCCTGCGGTGATATTGCCGGCA
>OLNY01002350.1_pt1 | contig 13257 bp, 9 predicted proteins | sample 1671981 | NCBI WGS metagenome assembly OLNY01 (sample SAMEA3136632, study PRJEB25190) | human gut metagenome | biome: human gut; feature: human-associated habitat; material: faeces | place: Austria | collected 2013 | reverse complement strand
GCAGCGGCCGACGATGACACACGACTCGCGCCCCGCGATGGTACGGATGACCTCCGACTGCGCCTGAAAGATCTGCACCGGGAACGGCTGATCGTCGGCAATGACGCCGCCGCCCGTCACGAGCGAATACAGAAAGCTGCCCGGGCGCTGCTCTTCATGCGTCTCGACGAAGCTCGTGGCAAAGCCGCTCGCTTTCGCCGTCTCATTGATGAGCTCCGAGTCGTAGCACTTGACGCCCAGCGCCGCTGCCAGCAGGCCCAGGATGGCCAGAGGCCGGAACTTTTTCTCAAACAGGCGCTTTTTCTTGGCCAGGAACCCGATGTACAGGTACGGCACCGTGACCATGCCCTGCGCGATGCAGAACGGGGCCTCCCACACAAGAGAGATGCCCCAGCCCAGCAGCATGGTGCCCAGTACGGCCCATTTTATGTAGCTCTCGGGGAAAATATTCAGGATGATGTCCAGCAGGATCCATCCGATCATCAGCGCCAGCAGATACCACATGGGGCCGCAGGAGAAAAACTGATGCCCGAAGTAAGTGGCCGTGTGGGGCAGGCCTAACAGGAAACCGCCTAAGACCTTGGCCGATTCTGAGATGGCAGCATCCCACGAGCCGAAAGCTGCGTGGTGAATGAAAGCGTGGAGCACCGTGGTGGCCAGTGCAGTATAAAGGTAAGGCTTGAGCAGGGTCTTGAGCTGCTGCTCGATGCATTTGTGGATGGAGCGCTTGCGGAAGCCGTAGCCGCTGGCAATAAAAAAGGCGGCCATCAGCGCTTCGCGGTAAGCGAACAGCGCGAACGCGAAAGGGGTGACGTCGTTGGTGCCGAGGGGGTAAAGCTCTGCCGTGTGGGCAAAGACAATGGCCAGCATTCCGATGCCTTTCAGCAGGTCGAACATGCCAAGGCTGCTTACAGTGCGGGGCTTGGTGCCTTCCATGAAAAGGGTCCTCCTTGTGCGCCATTCGTCCCGGAGGCCCCGGAAGGCCGTGTTTTAGGCGCGATAAATAAAAATATGAAGCTCGGCGGGGAGCTTTTTTGCCAAATGATATAAACAGTATAATGCTTTTTGGGCTTGCTGTCAATTTGATAAGGACTCGACCTCCGGGTGAAGTTTCGTCCTGACGAAAAAAAGTGTATCACAGCTTTTCGCGCATCGCAACAAAAGGAAAGAATTACATCTGCCTGCACAAATCGAATGCAAGCTCAAGTTGCATATTTGCGCAATTAAATCTTGCGTTTGCGCTCTGCTTGCGGTATACTGTTGCCATGAGGAGCCGTGCCAGAGTTTTCCTCGAAATGCCAGAGATTCGGAATGACTCTGGAAGGTGAATGAAAAAAGTGCAGAGCTGAAAATTTGACAAAAAAGGAGAAAGACCGATGGCTGAATACATCAAAGTACCCGCAGGCGTATACGACATGGTGACCCGCTGCATGGAGCAGGAGTTCCCCGATCATGTGGCCATCCGCTATGTGGCCGAGGACGGCAAGACTGTTCTCTATGACGGCCGCACGGGCGAACCGTTTGACCAGCGCGTCACGGTCGGCTACCCGTACTACCTCAAGCTCCACCATCTGGTCGACGATAAGATCCACGCCCGTTCCACCGGCCCGTACTCCCTCGTCACGCAGCAGCCGCTCGGCGGCAAGGCGCAGTTCGGCGGCCAGCGCTTCGGCGAAATGGAAGTCTGGGCCCTCGAGGCCTACGGCGCGGCGTATACGCTGCAGGAGATCCTCACGGTCAAGTCCGACGACGTGACGGGCCGCGTCAAGACGTATGAAGCCATCGTCAAGGGCCACAACGTCCCGACCCCGGGCGTGCCCGAATCGTTCAAGGTTCTCGTCAAGGAGCTGCAGTCCCTGTGCCTGGACGTCAAGATCCTCGGCGAGGACGGTGAAGAGGTCGACCTCAAGGACGACGATGACGATGATTCCATCTACGGCGCAGGCGGCAAGGTGCTGCCCGACGACGAGATCACGATGGACGACGATCTGCCGAACGGCAAGGACGTCGACGCCGACGAGGCGGCCGAAGCAGGCTTTGAGATCCAGGACGAGGACAACGTCTTCGGCCTGCTGAACGACAGCTACACCATGGACTCCGATGATTCGGAGAACGTATAAGAAGGAGGCGGCAATACAATGAGTCATGCAACATTCAGCGCAATCCAGATCGGTATTGCTTCCCCGGAAAAGATCCGCGAATGGTCCTACGGAGAGGTCAAGAAGCCGGAAACCATCAACTACCGCACCCTGAAGCCTGAGCGCGACGGTCTGTACTGCGAACGCATCTTTGGCCCGACGAAGGACTGGGAGTGCCACTGCGGCAAGTATAAGAAGATCCGCTACAAGGGCAAGATCTGCGACCGCTGCGGCGTCGAGGTCACGCGCGCCAAGGTCCGCCGTGAGCGCATGGGCCATATCGAGCTTGCCGCTCCGTGCAGCCATATCTGGTATTTCAAGGGCATCCCGTCCCGCATGGGTCTGCTTCTGGATATCAGCCCCCGCATTCTCGAAAAGGTCCTGTACTTTGCAAACTATATCGTCACCGATCCCGGCGACTGCCCGCTGGCCAAGAACCAGATCCTGTCCGAAAAAGAGTACCGCGATATGCGCGAGAAATATGAGGACGATTTCAAGGCCGGCATGGGCGCCGAGGCCGTGAAGGAGCTTCTGCAGCAGATCGATCTGGAGGAGCTCTCCGAGCAGCTGAAAAACGAGCTCAAGGACGCCTCCGGCCAGAAGAAGCTGCGCATCATCAAGCGCCTTGAGGTCGTCGAGTCGTTCCGGATGTCCGGCAACGATCCGACGTGGATGGTCATGGACGTGCTGCCGGTCATTCCGCCGGAGCTGCGCCCGATGGTCCAGCTGGACGGCGGCCGCTTCGCGACCTCCGACCTCAACGACCTCTACCGCCGCGTCATCAACCGCAATAACCGCCTGAAGCGGCTCATCCAGCTGCAGGCGCCGGACATCATCGTCCGCAACGAAAAGCGTATGCTGCAGGAGGCCGTCGACGCTCTGATCGACAACGGCCGCCGCGGAAGAGCCGTCACGGGCGCCAATAACCGTGCGCTCAAGTCCCTCAGCGATATGCTCAAAGGCAAGCAGGGCCGCTTCCGTCAGAACCTGCTCGGCAAGCGCGTCGACTATTCCGGCCGTTCCGTTATCGTCGTCGGCCCGGAGCTCAAGCTTTATCAGTGCGGCGTGCCGAAGGAAATGGCCATCGAGCTGTTCCGCCCGTTCGTCATGAAGAAGCTCGTCGAGGACGGTCTTGCCAACAACATCAAGTCCGCCAAGAAGATGATCGACAAGGGCAAGGACGAGGTCTGGGACGCGCTCGAAGACATCATCAAGGACCGCCCGGTCATGCTCAACCGTGCGCCGACGCTGCACCGCCTCGGCATCCAGGCGTTTGAGCCCGTCCTCGTCGAGGGCCGCGCGCTCAAGCTCCATCCGCTCTGCTGCACCGCGTTCAACGCTGACTTCGACGGCGACCAGATGGCCATTCACGTGCCCCTGTCCGCCGAGGCGCAGGCGGAGGCCCGCATCCTGATGCTCTCGGCCAACAACCTCCTGCGTCCGCAGGACGGCAAGCCGGTCACGGTCCCGACGCAGGACATGATCCTCGGCACGTATTATCTGACGTACCAGCGCTATGACGTCGACGCGTATGACACCATTCACGAGATCTTCCCGCTGCTCGAGTGCGGCAAGCTGCCGTATGAGAAGCCCATCTGGGTCAGGAACATCTGGGACGACCCCGAATCCGAGGATTACCAGTATTATCTGCGCACCCGCGGCGCGCTGCTCGAAAACGAGACCGACCGCCCGGAGACCATCCCCGGCTCCTACCAGACGCTGGGCCAGGCTGTGGCCGCGCTGGACGCCGGCGAGATCCAGCCCGACGAGGTCATCTACGTCTGGAACATCTGGGATTCCGACGCCGATATCAAGGAAGAGAACCACATCTACGTCCGCACCGTCGGCGAATACGCCCGTCAGGCCCACGCGGCCGGCGACGTCCGCCCGAAGGAGTATTTCAAGTTCTACCACGACGAAGACGAGGCCATGATGGCTTATGCCGACGGCATGATCGCCATGCATGACCCCATCAAGGTCTGGAAAGAGCTCGAGATCGACGGCAAGAAGGAGCACCGCATCATCGACGCGACTGTCGGCCGTCTGATCATCAACGACGCCATCCCGCAGAACCTCGGCTTCAAGAAGCGCGAGACCGTCGACGACCAGTTCCCGCTGGAGATCGACTTCGTCGTCGGCAAGAAGCAGCTCGGCAAGATCATCGACAAGTGTATCCGCATCAACGGCTTCACGCAGTCGACCGAAATGCTCGACAAGGTCAAGGCCCTCGGCTATAAATACTCCACCAGAGCCTCCATCACCGTTTCCATCGCCGATATGGAGATCCCGGAGAAGAAGTATGAGCTCATCCATGAGGCCGAGAAGGAGGTCGTCAAGATCGACCGCCAGTACAAGCGCGGCTTCATCACCAACGACGAACGCTACCGTCTGACCGTCCAGCAGTGGGAGAAGTCCATCAAGGACGTCACCGATGCACTGCAGTCGAACCTCAAGCGCTTTAACCCGATTTTTATGATGGCGGACTCCGGCGCGCGAGGCAGCATGAACCAGATCCGTCAGCTGGCCGGTATGCGCGGCCTGATGGCAGATACGAACGGCCGCACGATCGAAATCCCGATTAAGGCGAACTTCCGTGAGGGCCTGTCCGCTCTGGAATACTTCATCTCCTCCCGAGGCGCTCGAAAGGGCATGACCGATACGGCGCTCCGTACCGCCGACTCCGGCTATCTGACCCGCCGCATGGTCGACGTCTGCCAGGACGTCATCATCCGCGAGAACGACTGCGGCTCCATCAACGGCAGCTGGAAGGGCGACTATTATGAGAAGGGCCAGCTCATCGACTCCTTCGGCAACCGTATCCGCGGCCGTTACCCGGTCTACGATATCACCGACCCGAAGACGGGCGAGCTGCTGCACTCCAAGGACGTCATGCTCCGCGAGGAGGACGCCGCCAAGTTCACGGCCCACGGCATCGACCGCGTGTACGTCCGCTCCGTCCTCGGCTGCAAGGCCCGTTCCGGCGTGTGCGCACGCTGCTACGGCATGAACCTTGCCACGAGCGAGCTTGTCAATCTGGGCGAGGCCGTCGGCATCATCGCCGCGCAGTCCATCGGCGAACCGGGCACGCAGCTGACCATGCGTACCTTCCACACCGGCGGTGTCGCGGGCGACGATATCACGCAGGGTCTTCCCCGTGTTGAGGAGTTGTTCGAGGCCAGAAAGCCGAAGAAGATGGCGCAGATCTCCGAGATCGACGGTGTCGTCGACGTCGACGATTCGCACCGCACGGCGCTGCGCAACATCACCATCACCGCTGACGACGGCGAGGTCAAGCAGTATCAGGTGCCGTATTCCGTCGGCCTGAAGGTCGAGCACGGCAAGCGCGTCCGCAAGGGCGAACCCATCACCGACGGCGCGCTGAACCCGCATGATGTGCTGCGCATTTCCGGCGTTGAGGCCGTGCAGGACTATCTGACGCAGGGCGTTCTCGCCGTGTACCGTCAGCAGGGCGTCGACATCAACGAAAAGCACATCGAGGTCATCATCCGCCAGATGATGCGCAAGGTCAAGGTCGAGGAGCCGGGCGACACGAACCTGCTGTCCGGCACGGTCGTCGATATATTCGAGTTCGAAGACGCCAACGCCGCCGTACAGGCGCGCATTGACGCCGGCGAGACGGACCTCAAGCCTGCGACCGACAGTCTCATCCTCATGGGCATCACCAAGGCGTCCCTTGCCACCGAGTCCTGGCTCTCCGCTGCCTCCTTTCAGGAGACGACGAAGGTCCTGACCGACGCGGCCATCAAGGGCAAGGTCGACCATCTGATCGGTCTGAAGGAAAACGTCATCATCGGCAAGCTCATCCCCGCGGGCTCCGGCCTCAAGGCCTACCGCGACTTCGATACGCTTACCACCCCGGAATCCATTGTGACCGAGGAAATGATCGACGACGAGAAGCTGTAAAATTTCAAGCCAGTCAGGCGCGGCATCTGCCGCGCCTGACGTTTGCTCTGCCTGCCGCGTACATCTGTCTCTGTGCATTCTGCCAAAGTCCGAAAAGCATTGCAATTTCAAGGGAAAATCAAAAAAATATTTTCTTTTTGCGCGTTTTTTTATTGACGCGCTTCGTGATTTCTGCTATAATCCATATTTGCGTGGGTCTGCCTGCGCGTATTTTCCATGGAGGTGTCTGGATGCCGGAACGGTTGACAAGCAACCGAAAGGTGATCGGTACGAAGCAGCTGCGCAAAGCGCTGAAGGCCGGGCGTGTACGAACCGCCTATGTGGCCGCCGACGCCGACCCCATCCTCCGCGAGCCGCTCGTCGAGCAGTGCCGCGACGCCGGCGTTGAGCTTGTCGAGATCGCGACGATGAAGGAGCTCGGGAGGCTCTGCGGGATCCATGTCGGCGCAGCCTGCGCCGCACTTTTGCGCTGAAATGCGCTTTTTTCTGGTCCCAACGGAATATCTTTGATATTTCGGGATAAAATACATGATGCTGCAAAGCAGCCACAATCCGAGAAAGGAGGAACAATATGCCTACTTTTAACCAGCTGGTAAGAAAGGGAAGAGAACAGTCGACCTACAAGTCCACCGCTCCTGCTCTGCAGAAGGGTGTCAACACGCTGAAGAACCGTGCGACCGATCTGTCTTCTCCTCAGAAGAGAGGTGTCTGCACCGCTGTTCGTACCACCACCCCGAAGAAGCCGAACTCCGCCCTGCGTAAGATCGCCCGTGTGCGTCTGACGAACGGTTACGAGGTCTCCGCTTACATTCCCGGTGTCGGTCACAACCTGCAGGAGCACTCCGTCGTTCTGATCCGCGGCGGCCGTGTCAAGGACCTTCCTGGCGTCCGTTACCACATCATCCGTGGTACGCTCGACACCCAGGGCGTTCAGGGCCGTATGCAGGCCAGAAGCAAGTACGGTGCAAAGCGCCCGAAGGCCGGCAAGAAGAAGTAATTCTTCCCGCTATCATCGCAATTCTGCCTTGTGCAAGGCAATGCCTTGCTGAGAGTTTTTTATATATATTTATGATAAGAACCTCTTGGCAGGCACCCACGGAAGCTATGGGCTTCCGAAGTACCTATGAAATCATTTTATGAAGGAGGGAAGCACAGTGCCCAGAAGAGGTAATGTTCCCAAGAGAGAGATCCTTCCCGATCCGATCTACGGTTCCGTTCTGGTGACCAAGCTCGTCAACAGCATCATGCTCGACGGCAAAAAGGGCGTAGCCCAGAAGGTCGTCTACGGTGCGTTCCAGATCGTGGAAGAGAAGACCGGCAAGTCTGGTCTCGAGGCTTTCCAGACCGCCATGGAAAACATCATGCCGGCCGTGGAAGTCAAGACCCGCCGTGTCGGCGGTGCGAACTATCAGGTTCCTATTGAAGTTCGGCCCGAAAGACGTCAGACCCTTGGTCTGCGCTGGCTGACTAACTATAGTCGTGCAAGAAGTGAGAAGACCATGAGAGAGCGCCTCGCCGGCGAGATCATGGATGCCTGCAACAACACGGGTGCCGCCGTCAAGAAGCGCGAAGACACCCACAAGATGGCCGAGGCCAACAAGGCGTTCTCTCACTTCCGCTGGTAATGACAGAAGGAGAACAGCATGCCAAGACAATATTCACTTGAGAATACGAGAAATATTGGCATCATGGCACACATCGATGCAGGCAAGACCACGACGACTGAGCGTATCTTGTTCTACACCGGTGTCAACTACAGACTCGGCGAAACGCACGAAGGCACCGCGACCATGGACTGGATGGAGCAGGAGCAGGAGCGTGGCATTACGATCACCTCTGCCGCTACCACCTGCCATTGGAAGGGCGTGCGGATCAACATCATCGACACTCCGGGCCATGTGGACTTTACGGTCGAGGTCGAGCGCTCATTGCGTGTGCTCGACGGCGCTGTGACGGTCCTGTGTGCCAAGGGCGGCGTCGAGCCGCAGACCGAGACTGTATGGAGACAGGCCGACCAGTATCATGTTCCGCGCCTTGTTTACGTGAACAAGATGGACATGATGGGTGCCGATTTCTTCAATGTCCTGAAGATGATGGACGAGCGTCTCAAGTGCAACGCCGTTCCCATCCAACTGCCCATCGGAAGCGAAGATACCTTCCGCGGCGTGGTCGATCTCATCAAGATGAAGGCATTCGTCTTCTATGACGAGCTCGGCAAGGATATGCGCGAGGAAGCCATCCCCGCTGATATGGAGGAGCTTGCAAAGCAGTACCGCGACCATATGCTCGAGTCGATCTCCGACGAGGACGACCAGATCATGACGCTGTACCTCGAGGGTGAGGACATCCCCGAAAAGATGATCCGCACCGCGCTTCGCCGGGCGACGATCGGATATAAGATCGTTCCGGTCACCTGCGGCTCGTCCTATAAAAATAAGGGCGTTCAGGAACTGCTGGATGCAATTGTCGAGTATATGCCGTCCCCGCTGGACAAACAAGCAGTTACCGGCATCAACCCGAAGACTGACGAGGAAGAAACGCGCGAGCCCTCTGACGAGGCTCCGTTCGCCGCGCTGGCCTTCAAGATCATGACGGATCCCTATGTTGGCAAGCTGGCGTTCTTCCGTGTGTACTCCGGTTCGCTGGAGGCAGGCAAGACCGTCATGAACACCAACAAAAAGCAGCGCGAGCGTATGGGCAGAATCCTGCTCATGCACGCGAACCACAGAGAAGACCTCCCCATTGTCTATTCCGGCGATATCGCCGCGGCCGTCGGCCTGAAGAATACCACCACGGGCGATACGCTCTGTGACGAGAAGCACCCCATCGTGCTCGAAAACATGGTTTTCCCCGAGCCCGTTATCCGCGTGGCGATCGAGCCAAAGACCAAGGCCGGTCAGGAAAAGATGGGTATCGCGCTCTCGAAGCTTGCTGAAGAGGACCCGACATTCAAAACCTACACCGATGAAGAGACCGGCCAGACGATCATCGCCGGCATGGGTGAGCTTCATCTGGAAATTATCGTTGACCGCCTGCTCCGGGAGTTCAAGGTCGAGGCAAACGTCGGCGCGCCGCAGGTCGCCTATAAAGAGACCATTCGCAAGAAGGTCAATCAGGAGACGAAATATGCGCGTCAGTCCGGCGGCAAGGGCCAGTACGGCCATGTCAAGATCATCGTCGAACCCAACGAGAGCGGCAAGGGCTTCGAGTTCATCAACGCCACCGTCGGCGGCTCTATCCCGAAGGAATTCATTCCTGCGGTCGAGCAGGGCATTCGCGGCGCGATGGAAGCGGGCGTTCTGGCCGGCTTCCCCGTGGTCGACGTAAAGGTCACGCTGTACGACGGCTCCTATCACGAGGTCGACTCGTCTGAGCTTGCGTTCAAGATCGCCGGTTCCATGGCGTTCAAGGAGGCCTGCCAGAAGGCGGATCCCGTCATTCTCGAACCCATCATGAAGGTCTGTATCATTGTCCCCGACGAGTATATGGGCGACGTCATCGGCGATGTCACCTCCCGGCGCGGCAACATCGCGGGCCTCACACAGCGCAACGGCGCGCAGCAGATCGACTGCTTCGTTCCGCTTTCCGAGATGTTCGGCTATGCGACCAACCTCCGCTCGAGGACGCAGGGCCGCGGCCAGTTCACCATGGAGCCGAGCCACTATGTGGAACTCTCCAAGAACCTGGCAGACGCCGTTATTTCGAAGCGCAAAGGATATTAAGCGCACCAGATCCCGTTTGCGTTGGAAATTCTTCTTGTCAAATCGGCAAATGTCGTGTATGATGAAGAGGATGCAAAAATAATACTGTAAGTGAATCAACTAAGGAGGATAATCCAAATGGCAAAACAGCATTTTATTAAGGATAAGCCCCATGTCAACGTTGGTACCATCGGCCACATCGACCATGGCAAGACCACGCTGACCGCAGCCATCACCAAGTACCTGGCTTTCTTCGGCGACGCTGAGTACACCGACTATTCTTCCATCGATAAGGCTCCGGAAGAGCGTGAACGTGGTATCACCATCAACACTGCTCACGTCGAGTACCAGACCAACGACCGCATCGGCCACAACTACAAGACCGGCGAAGACAACGTCCAGATCAAGGGCCGTCACTACGCCCACGTCGACTGCCCGGGCCACGCTGACTACATCAAGAACATGATCACCGGCGCTGCTCAGATGGACGGCGCGATCCTGGTCATCGCTGCTTCCGACGGCCCCATGGCTCAGACCAAGGAGCATCTGCTTCTGGCCCGTCAGGTTAACGTTCCTTCCGTCCTCGTCTTCCTGAACAAGTGCGACCAGGTCGACGACGAAGAGCTGCTTGAGCTCGTCGAGATGGAAGTCCGCGAGACGCTGTCCTTCTACGGCTTCCCGGGCGACGACACCCCCATCATCCGCGGCTCCGCTCTGAACGCTCTGGCTTCCGAGTCCACCGACCCGAAGGCTCCCGAGTATGCTTGCATCGAAGAGCTCATGCAGGCTGTTGACACCTGGATCCCGACCCCGGACCGCAAGGCTGACCAGCCCTTCCTGATGCCGGTTGAGGACGTCTTCACCATCTCCGGCCGCGGCACTGTCGCTACCGGTCGTGTCGAGCGTGGCGTCATCAAGAAGAACGAGCCTGTCGAGATCGTTGGCCTGTCCGACGAGAAGAAGTCCACCGTCGTCACCGATATCGAAATGTTCCACAAGCTTATGGACTACGCTGAGGCTGGCGACAACATCGGCGCTCTGCTCCGCGGCATCGACAAGAAGTCCATCGAAAGAGGCCAGGTCCTGTCCAAGCCCGGCTCCATCCATCCGCACACCAAGTTCGTTGGCCAGGTCTACGTTCTGTCCAAGGACGAAGGCGGCCGTCACACCCCGTTCTTCAACAACTATCGTCCGCAGTTCTACTTCAGAACCACTGACGTTACCGGCATCATCTCCCTGCCCGAAGGCGTTGAGATGTGCATGCCTGGCGATAACATCGACATGAAGGTCGAGCTGATCACCCCGATCGCTATCGAGAAGGGCCTCCGCTTCGCTATCCGTGAAGGCGGCCGTACCGTTGGTTCCGGCGTCGTCATCGAGATCGACGAGTAATTTCGCCAAAACCCCATAAAGCAGCAGCGCCCGGCGTGAGCCGGGCACTGTTTCTGTATCAGCATCGTCTCCTTCCGACGAAACGCTTCCTGGCGCGTAAAATGAAACCGGAAACGAGGGACACATTATCGTTGTCAAGGGAAGCTTGTAAAAGACGATGAAAAAGCGCTGCTTGAACTGAAATAGACGCTTGCGTTGAGCAGCGCTCAGATGGTGTTATTTGAAACCGCTGCGGCTGGAACGCAGGGTGTGCCGTTCAGGCAGCCGGAGCGTCCAGCTCTGGAATTGGACAAAACAAAGGCATACGAACTTGGTTCTTTCAATTGAGTTCGTATGCCTTTCCTGACTTTATGAAATGAGTAATGTCCTTAGGGTGTATCTGAAAACTCCCAACGCACCCGGACAGCGGGCCTTTTTGCGGTGCGCCGCGTCATTTTTCCTTGAAATACGTCAGTATTCCTGCGAAAAAATGTCTTGCGCAACGCAAAAATCCCTCGCTGCCGGTCACATCATGAGTTTTCAGATACACCCTAGACATGGATGAAAATAATAGTATTCCCGGCCTGAGACATCCAACGGACTGCGTTAGTTCTTCTTTTCAAGCGCGCGGCAGAGGACCGGCGCGATCAGGCAGGCCAGCACGCCGCCGATCACGGCTGTGAGAAGCTGCGGCCAGGTAAAAGCCGCTGTGACGGTGCTGAGCTTCGCTGCCGGGATGACAGCCGGGGCCACCAGCCGGACAAGGACGAGATACAGCGCTGCAAACTTTGCTGCGGCAGCCAGCACCATGCTGCCATATGCGGCGGGCAGCTTCTTTTTTTGCAGGAATCCGCCGACAAGCAGGGCAAACAGGACGGCGTAGACGGCGTTGCCCAGCGAAACGCACGGCACCAACGGCAAAAACGCCGGGCCGATACCGAGCAGATACGCGCAGAACGGCGAAATGACCGCGACCGTCACGCCGGACCAGACGCCGCCGATCAGCGCCGCGATGGCCAGCACCAGATTGACGCACGAGCCGGTCACCAGCTGGCCGAGGCTTTTGGTAAGGAACTGAATGGCGATCAGAAGCGCAAGGCAGACCGCCGTCCGCGCGATCCAGACTGTTTTTTTCATAAAAAATCTCCCCAAGCTTGTATTTTGCTGCTATTATAGCAATGTCATTCAAAAAAATACGTTGCAGCTGCAACAAAAAGGAGAGCAAAATGCTGACAGATGAAGAGAAGCGCATTCTGCTGCAAAACAGGCTTTTCGCAGAGCTTCCTGCGGAGCGGCTGGAAGGGCTGCTGCAAAAGCTTTCCTCCCGCACGGCCTGCTTTGGAAAAAACAGCGTGATCTGGGGCATGGGCGAGCGAATCGACCATGCGGGGATCGTGCTGTCCGGGTGCGTGGAGGCGTGGCGGTACACGCAGGATGGACAGGAAAGCCTTTCCGCGGTACACGAGGCAAGCGGACTGTTTGGGGATGTTTTGATGTCGGCCCGGACGGTCGGCAGCCCGGTCGAGCTTCGCACGGCAAGGCCGGCCAAGATCCTGTTTCTATCGCTGGACGCACTGCTCCGCTGCTGCGCGGAGGATGGCGGAAGCGACTGCACACGGCTGCTGTCCAATCTGCTGGAAGAGATCTCGGAGAAATACTGGGCATTACAGCGCCATATCCGCCTCCTGTCCATTCCGGACGGTCGGACAAGGCTGGAAGCGTATCTGCGGCAGGAGGCGGGAAAAACCGGCGAGATCGTCTGCGCCGGAATGACGCGCGAGCAGATGGCCCGGTACCTTGGCATGAACCGCAGCGCCCTTTCGCGCCTGCTCGGCACGATGCAGCGGGAAGGCCGCTTAGAGCTTCGCCGGGGAAGCCTCCGACTCCTGAACGATATCGAAACGTGAATGACCGGTCCGCAAAAGCAGAACGAGGCCGGCAGCAGCTCCCGGACGACCGCCGGCACGCAAAGGCAGACAGTCTCTCAAGCGCTCTTTGCACCTGCTGCGGCCGGTGCGCTGATACCATGCGGACAGTTCCGCATAAAAGTGTTCTCTACCTGATTTTTCTAGGGTGTATCTGAAAACTCCCAACGCACCCGGACAGCGGGCCTTTTTGCGGTG
>OLNY01002348.1_pt1 | contig 13263 bp, 12 predicted proteins | sample 1671981 | NCBI WGS metagenome assembly OLNY01 (sample SAMEA3136632, study PRJEB25190) | human gut metagenome | biome: human gut; feature: human-associated habitat; material: faeces | place: Austria | collected 2013 | reverse complement strand
CGCTGGAGCCCACCCGCAGCGGGCGCACCCGCATCCGCAATGTGCTGGCGGATAAATACATCGACCTTGTGGGTATGAACACCTCCAACGGCGCACAGGCCCAGATCTGGAACTTTGTGGCCGGCGGCAATCAGGAGTGGACGCTGGAACGCATCGATCCGGACACCGCCCAGAGCGGCCGCCGCGCTGAGGAGGCCAAAGACCCGCAGCCCACGCCCAGCCAGCGCAAGCATCAGAACGACCTTGTGCGCAAGCTGAACAATGCGGGCAAGGGAAGAGCAAGCCGGAAGGGGCAATGATTTTAAATTGCCGCCGCGTTGCTCTGGCATATTCAGAGGAAAAAGTTATTTTTGGTTTGCACCCCCGGCAAAGCCTGCGGGCTTTGCCGGGGGTGTTTTTTCACGGGAGAGGCCGCAGCGAAAAACGGCATTTTCCACAAAAACAAGATCAAAAGGAGAACTCAATGAATCTAGGAGCCTTCATGAACCCGGAATTTCCCATTTTCAGCACCACGCTGTGCTATCTGGAACGGGACGATGCCTACCTGATGCTGCACCGCATCAAAAAGCAGGACGACTACAACCACGACAAATGGATCGGTGTAGGCGGAAAGTTTGAGCGGTTTGAAAGCCCGGAGGACTGCCTGCTGCGGGAAGTGAAGGAGGAGACCGGCCTGACGCTGAAGCGCTTCCGCGCCCGGGGTCTGCTGACCTTTATTTGGGGCAACATGACCGAGTTCATCCACCTGTACACCGCTGATGAATGGACGGGCGAGATGGTGCAGGGCGATGCCTGCAGGGAAGGCGTGCTGGAATGGGTGCCGAAGGATAAGGCGGCTGAACTGCCCATCTGGGAGGGCGACAAAATCTTCTTCCGGCTGCTGAATGAGGAACGGCCTTATTTCTCCCTCAAGCTGGTGTATGAAGGCGACACCCTCACGCAAGCAGTGCTGGACGGGAAACGAATCGTTTGAGTGCTTCCTGTGCAGAGCGTCGTCACGTGTTTAACCGTGAAAAGACAAATCCCGGCAGACCACAGCCTGCCGGGATTTGCTCTATCAAAAAGCAAAAAGAATTTTCCGCTTAAAAATCAGTTCAGCTTCAGATCGCCCTCTTTGATCCAGCCCAGCTTGCGCTCGATCTCGCAGAAGATCACGCTCAGCACGGCGGGCAGAACAAAGCACAGCAGCACCATGGCAGCCCAGTCCACCGGGGTGATGGCGGCTTTGGTACCGGCGGCAATGTCGCTGACCCAGCCGGTGTACACGCCGATCTGGCCCACCAGACCGCAGGTGCCCATGCCGGAGGAAACGGCGGCACCGTTCATCTCAAAGTGGAACAGGCAGGTGGCCAGCGGGCCGGTGATGGCACTGGCCAGCGTGGGGGCGATCCAGATGCGGGGGTTCTTGATGATGTTGCCCATCTGCAGCATGCTGGTGCCAAGGCCCTGACTGACCAGACCGCCCACGCCGTTCTCCTTGTAGCTCATCACGGCAAAGCCGATCATCTGGGCGCAGCAGCCTGCTACGGCGGCACCGCCGGCAAGGCCGGTCAGACCCAGCGCGGCGCAGATGGCGGCAGAGGAAATGGGCAGGGTCAGCGCCACGCCCACAATGACGGATACCAGAATGCCCATGACCAGCGGAGCCTGTTCGGTGGCCCACATGATCAGGGTGCCCACCTGACTTGCGGCAGCGCCAATGGGTGCGGCGATCAGCATGGAAAGGCCCACGCCGGAAAAAATGGTCACCAGCGGGGTCACGAGGATGTCCACGCGGGTCTCCTTGCTCACGGCCTTGCCCAGTTCGGAAGCCACGATGGCAATGATGAGCACGGCCAGCGGGCCGCCTGCGCCGCCCAGAGCATTGGCCGAGTAGCCTACGGTGATCAGGCTGAACAGCACCAGCGGCGGGCAGTGCAGCGCCCAGCCAATGGCGCAGGCCATGGCCGGGCCGCTCATGGCCGTGGCGTAGCCGCCAAGGTCTACCAGCACGTCAAGGCCGGTCTGCTGGCCCAGCGTCTTGATGATGGTGCCGATCAGCAGGCTGGCAAACAGGCCCTGCGCCATGGCACCCAGCGCTTCAATGAGATAGCGCTGCGGGGTGATGACGATATCCTTGCGTTTTAAGAAATCTTTCACATTTGACATGAGAAACTGCCTTTCTGTTTCAAGATGGTGGATTCAATGCAAAAACTGCATGTCAAGTATAATACCATACACATGTCAAGACAACAAGACAAAATGCTGATTTTGCTGGAAATATCTGCAATTTTTGGCTTTGTGCAATGTTTTTGCGGGCTGAGACGTATCTGTTTTGGAGCATTTTCTGATACCGGGGCGGCAGCTTTTCGGAGCTGCGCTTTGCAGTGTGCGGCAATTGACGGGGGCTTGCCCGCGGGTGTATACTGAAAGAGTATTGAGAAGATGAAACGCTGCCCTTTTTGCGAAGGGCGGCATCCCGATAAAAATGCATGAGGTTTGGAGCACAGCATGAAAAAAACGTTCTGGAATAAACTGACTGCCCGCGGCACCCGCGGCAAAACGCGGTGCGCAGCGGCAGTTCTGGCATTGGCAATGACCTTTTCAATGGGCGCACCGCTGGCACTGGCTGCACAGCCGGAAGAAAGTACCGCGGCAGTGACCGAGACTGTTTCTGCACAGCAGGAAACGGCAATGCCCACCCTGCAGACGGAGACCCCGGAGCTTGCTGCACAGGACCCGGAAGCGCCGCCTGTACAGGCCACCGAAGCGGAGGAGAACAGCACGAACCAGCACACGCCGGAAAACAGCGTGGTGCTGACACCGGAAGAGATCCGTGCCGCGCTGGATGCCGGTGCCATGGATGCCGCCGAGGCCCAGTGCATCGACCTGAGCGATGAGAACGGATTTTTCAGCTGGCTGCTCAATTTCCTGTTCGGCTGGCTGGGCAAGAGCGATACGGAGCCGGTCTATTCCGGCTGGCGCACCTCCGGCGGCAAGACCTACTACTACAGCCAGACCACCAACAAGCCGGTGACCGGCATCCAGTGCATCGACAATAAACTCTATTACTTCAATGCGGACGGTGTGCTGGAAAATGGCAAGACCTTCGGTGTGGATGTTTCCAAGTATCAGAAGAACATCGACTGGAACCAGATCAAAAAGGCAGGCGTGAGCTTTGTGATCGTCCGCATCGGCTACCGCGGCTATGGTGCTTCCGGCACGCTGGTGCTGGACCCCATGTTCGAGGAGCATTTCACCAATGTGAAGAATGCGGGCCTGAAGGTGGGCGTGTATTTCTTCAGTCAGGCTACCACCGAGGAGGAAGCCAAGGAGGAAGCCTTTGCCTGCGCCTACGTACTGAACGGACGCAAGCTGGATTACCCCATCTTCTTTGACACCGAAGCATCCGGCGCTTCCAATGGTTCCGGCCGCGCCGACGGTCTGGGTATGGAGGACCGCACCAAGTGCGCCATCGCCTTCTGTGAGGAGGTCAAGGCACAGGGCTACAAACCCGGTGTGTATGCCTCTACCCTGTGGTACCGCAAGCGTGTCAATCTGAACAGCCTGAAAAAATATACCATCTGGAACGCGCATTATGGTGTTGCCAGCAGCCCCATCGACTGCGCCCTGTGGCAGGGCACCTGCACGGCACGCCTGCCCGGCTATAAGGGCGATATGGACGTGAACATCAGCTACATCGGATAAGTGAGGAAACTGCAATGGACCGCATTCGCCTGATCGCATCGGACATGGACGCGACCCTTCTGGACGAGTACAGCCAGTTGCCGCCAAAGTTTACCGAGACCATCCGTGCACTGGCCGGGCAGGGCATCTTGTTTGCCGCCGCCAGCGGGCGGCCTCTGTACACACTGGAAACGATGTTCCCGGATCTGCTGGAGGAGATCATTCTCATTGGCGACAACGGCGGCGCTGCCCGCTGGAAGGGGAAAGACCTGTTTGTGTCCGAAATGCCTGCCGAGGGCTGGCGGCAGCTGGCCCGCAGCACAAAGCAGGCCGGAGACGTGGGACTTTTGTGCGGACTGCAGGCGGCCTACGCGGAAAAGCAGGACGAGAAATACGATAAAGTTTTCAAGAATTTTTATACCCGGGTGGAATACGTGGATGACCTGACTGCGGTGGAAGCGGCGGCGGATAAGTTTACCGTCTATCTGCCCAACGACGACTCGCAGAAAGCCTTCGACCGGATCTACGGCGCATTCCACACCGGAAATGGCGGTGCATTCTCGGTGGCAGTGGCAGGCAGAAACTGGGTGGACGTGATGAACCCAGGTGTGCACAAGGGTGCAGCACTGGCAAAGGTGGGGGCACTGCTGGGCATTCCGGCCGACAGCATGATGGCCTTTGGTGACACCTACAACGATGCCGAGATGCTCACCACCGCGAAGTACGGCTTTTTGATGGAGAACGGCAGCGGACCGCTGCGGGCGCAGGTGCCGTTTCTGGCACCGTCCCACCGGGAATACGGCGTGATGCAGGTGCTGAAACAGGTGCTCCGCCAGAACGGCGAAGTCTCGCCGGAGGATTTTGTGAAGGCGCACGGAGACGTGACGATTTAGAATTGTCTCCGCTTCACTCTAACAATAATAGAGGAAATAATTATTTTTAGTATTGCAAATCAGCCAGACCTGCGGGTCTGGCTGATTTGCTTTTTCACGGGAAGGGGACGTAACGAGTAGCGGTATTTTGCTGCTGTCGGTTTGCAGCCGTCGTGCAGCAGAAAAAATGCATTTTCCGGCAGCGACTCTTTTTGTAAAAATGCGTTTGGAGCGGCCCGCAGGCCACTCCAAACGCGAAAACAAAATAATATTTCCGCTGAATATGCCCAGAGTGAAACAGCGGGCATTTTAAATCGTCATAACCTGCCCGAACTCTGAATAAATTGTTCTCAGAGCAATAAACAGGCTGGGGAGGCATGGGGATATGTTTGTAGTCACGTTAAGCAAAACGAGCCTGAAAAAACTGGGTCTGGGTGCCATGTGCTGCGCACTGGTGGTGGGCAGTGCTCTGCTGGGCCGGTTCATCAGCAACCGCACCGTTGCGGTCTCGGCGGCGGTGAACAAAATTGAGAGTGCACAGGACATCCAGACATGGTTCACCGGCTACGGTCTGGATGTGGACGGCGCATCCATCACGGCAGACAAGGTCAAGATCCCCCGCAAGTGGGATGACAGCTTTTCGGCCTTCAACGGGGTGGTGCAGCAGAGCGGCATGGACCTTGCACGCTACAAGGGCAAGACCGTGGAAAAATGGACGGCGCTGATTCCGGCGGCAAGCAGCGGCGAGACCAGCCGCTACGGCGTGCTGTTGGTGTACCGCAAAAAGGCCGTGGGAGCTTACCTGCTGGAACGGCCTTCCGGCGTTGTGGTGGGACTGAAAGACATGCAGGCCGCCATGGCGGAAGCTGAGGCAAAGCAGACTTCCGGCGAGGACTACGAGGGCGACTGGGGTGAGCGCCACGACGAAGAGCTGACCGGCAGCGAACCGGCACAGCAGACCTCCGGCGAGGACTACAGCGGCGATTGGGGCGAACGCCATGACGAAGAGCTGACCGGCAGCGAACCGGCACAGCAGACCTCCGGCGAGGACTACAGCGGCGATTGGGGCGAACGCCATGACGAGGAATTGACCGCCCAGCAGACCTCCGGTGAGCCGGATGCCGTGCCGCAGGCTGTGCCTTATACGGAACTGCCGCTGGATGCCGAGGGCTACCCGGTGGAATAAGCACCGGAACGACCTGCCAAAGCCGGAAACGACCGGGAACAGCTTCGGATTTTGATGCAAAATCAGGCCGCAATTTGCCTAAAATTTGCGCACAATCAGAAGAAAAAGTGAAATGCGTGCATTTTTGTCACATTTGTATGTTCAATTGTACCAAAATTTTGCATAAAAAATTAGCAATATGAAATGGTGAAAAATTCCCGGCAAGGGTTTATAATAGATGTATCAACCGTGCCGCGGCTCGGCCGCGTCTGGTGCAAGTGCAGAAGCGCCGCACGGGATCAAGTAAGGAGAAAATGATTATGAAGGAATTCCAGTATACCGTTAAGGATGCATGCGGCATCCACGCTCGTCCCGCCGGCCTGCTCGTCAAGACCGTCAAGGGCTTTGCCAGCAGTGCTACCCTGGAAAAGGACGGCAAGAGCTGCGATATGCGCAAGCTGATGGCTCTGATGGGCATGGGTGTAAAGCAGGGTGAGACCGTTACCGTCAAGGTCGAGGGCGACGACGAGGAAGCTGCTGCAGCAGCCATCCAGAAGTTCCTGACCGAGAACGTCTGATTCCGCAGTTAAGATGAGGAAGGCCCTCGCGGGTGAGCTGCGGGGGCTTTTTTTGGACTGTCGGAGCAGTGCGGCCCCGGCACAGATGAAGAAGGAGTAGTGTGCAATGCAGGTAGGCACCGGTAAGAGCGTCCTGAATGGCATCGCCATCGGCAAGCTCAAGATCTACAAGAAAAAGGATACTGCCATTTCTGCCGCAGAGGTAGCGGATACCGCAGCGGAAGTGGCGCGTTTTGAAGAAGCGCAGCAGAAGGCCATTGAGCAGCAGACTGCGCTGTATGAAAAGGCACTGGCAGAGGCTGGCGAGGACATCGCCGAGGTGTTCAACATCCACGCCATGATGTTGGAAGACGACGACTTTGTGGATGCCATCAAGGAGATCATCAACGGCCAGAAAAAGTGTGCCGAGTACGCCGTCAAGACGGCAGGCAACAATCAGGCTGCGGTGTTCGCCGCCATGGATGACCCGTATCTGCAGGCCCGCAGTGCAGATGTCATCGATATCGCACAGGCCATTCTGGACATCCTGCAGGGGGTGGACAACGCCAGCCTGCAGGGCACCGAGCCCAGCATTCTGGTCGCGGAGGATCTGGCCCCGTCTGAGACCGTCCGCATGGATAAGAGCCTGCTGCTGGGCTTTATCACCCGTGAGGGCAGCTCCAACAGCCACACCGCCATTCTGGCCCGCAGCATGAACATCCCTGCCCTGATCCAGTGCAAGGATATTCAGGACGACTGGGACGGCAAGATGGCGGTCATCGATGGCTACAACGCCTGCGTTTACGTTGAACCCACCCCCGACCTGCTCAAGAGCCTGAAGAAGCGCCAGCAGGAAGATCAGAAGAAGCAGGCCCTGCTGCAGGAGCTGAAGGGCAAGCCCAACACCACGCTGGACGGCAAGACCATCAATGTCTTTGCCAACATCGGCGGCATGAGCGATGTGGGTGCTGTGCAGCAGAACGATGCCGGCGGTGTAGGCCTGTTCCGCACTGAGTTCGTCTACCTGAACTGCAAGGACTTCCCCACCGAGGACTACCAGTTCGAGGCCTACAAGCAGGTGGTGGAGAGTCTGGCTCCCCGCAAGGTGGTCGTCCGTACCTGTGACATCGGTGCCGATAAGACCGTCGATTACATGAAGCTGGATCACGAGGATAACCCCGCTCTGGGCTACCGCGCCATCCGCATCTGCCTGACCCGCAGGGACTTCTTCAAGACCCAGCTGCGCGCTCTGCTGCGTGCTTCTGCCTACGGCAACATGAGCATCATGTTCCCCATGATCACCAGCCTGCGGGAGCTGCAGGATGCCAAGGCTGTTCTGGAAGAGTGCCGCGCAGAACTGACCGCCGAGGGCGTGAAGATGGGCCAGAACATCGAGGTAGGCACCATGATCGAGACCCCCGCCGCTGTACTGATCGCGGACGAGCTGGCTGCTGAGTGCGACTTCTTCTCCATCGGCACCAACGACCTGACCCAGTACACCTGTGCGCTGGACCGCCAGAATGCAAAGCTGGAGCCGTTCTTCAACCCGCACCATCCCGCTGTGCTGCGCGCCATCAAGATGACCATTGAGGCGGGCCACCGCCACGGCATCTGGGTGGGCATCTGCGGTGAGCTGGGTGCCGACACCGCCCTGACCGAGACCTTCCTGCGCATGGGCGTGGACGAGCTGTCCATGAATGCCAAGAGCATCCTGCCGGTGCGCAAGATCATCCGCAGCGTGGACCTGAGCAAGCCTTCTGAGAAGTAATTCATCCGAGAATCCCGGTTTACCGTTCCCATAAAGCTCCCCGGCAGGGCATCCCGCTCTGCCGGGGTCTTTCTATACCGGGCAAAAGTTTTCGGAAAATACTTTAAAACGATAAAGCGAAATGCTATACTATAAGCGATGACAGGGTATGCAGGTGTCCAGCGCTGCCCATGGAGGACCGTTATGACTCAGTTTTTGATTCGTCTTTTCATCCGCCAGCCCGACCATGCGCAGGACCCTAAGGTGCGCGCCGCCTACGGCAACCTTGCCTGCTGGGTGGGCGTGGCATGCAACCTGCTGCTGTGTCTGGGCAAACTGACCGTGGGCACTCTGTTCGGCTCCATTGCCATCATGGCAGATGCCCTGAACAACCTGTCGGATGCCTCGTCCAACGTGGTCAGTCTGGTGGGCTTCAAGCTGGCCGGCAAGGCCCCGGACGCAGAGCATCCCTTCGGCCATGCCCGGTATGAATATCTGGCGGGGCTGGTAGTCAGCGTGACCATTCTCGGCATCGGCTTTTCGCTGCTGAAGGAATCTGTGGTCAAGGTGCTGCATCCCACCCCGGTGATGTTCAGCTGGCTCACGGTGGCCGTGCTGATCGCATCCATCCTCGTCAAGCTGTGGATGAGCGGCTTCAACCGCACCATCGGGCGCATCATCGGCTCCGAGACCCTCATTGCCACTGCTGCGGACAGCCGCAACGATGTGCTGAGCACCAGCGCGGTGCTCATTGCTGCAGTGCTGTGCCGCGTGACCGGCTGGGATGTGCTGGATGGCCTGATGGGCGTAGGCGTGGCGGCGTTCATCCTGATCTCCGGCTGGGGCCTTGTGATGGATACGCTCAGCCCGCTGCTGGGCGAAAGCCCCAGCGAGGATCTGGTGGACCACATCGAGCAGAAGGTGCTCTCTTATCCCGGCGTGCTGGGAATGCACGATTTGATGGTGCACGACTACGGCCCGGGACACCAGTTCGCCTCCCTGCATGTGGAACTGCCTGCCGAGCAGGACCCGCTGGAGGCACACGACCTGATCGACAACATTGAACGGGATTTTCTAAAGAATGACCGGCTTTTGGTTACCATCCACTACGACCCCATCGTTACCTCGGATGCTGCCGTGGGCGTGCTGCGCGCCCGCCTGGCCGAAAAGCTGCGCCAGCTCGACCCGGCCCTTTCGCTGCACGATCTGCGCATCGTGCCGGGCAGGACCCACACCAACGTGCTGTTCGATCTGGTGCTGCCGGCAGGCTATGCAGGGGATAAGGTAGAGCTGCTGGAACAGCTGGAACAGTTCATCAAGGAACAGGATACAGCCTACAGCTGCATCATCAAGGTGGAGCAGAGCTATACGGCTGCCCACAAATAAACTCTCGGGGGAAAGTATTATGCTGAACGAGACTTATCGCGCGATGCTCGGCAATAAGAGCGTCATCCGCGAGACCTTCATGTACGGCAAGCAGCGTGCTGCCGAGATCGGATATGAGAACGTGTTCGATTACTCGCTGGGCAACCCCAGCGTGCCCTGCCCGCAGGAGTTCACTGCCGCTATGCAGGATCTGCTGACCAACGAAGAGCCGGTAAACCTGCACGGCTACTGCCCCAGTCAGGGCGACCCGGGCTTCCGCACCGATGTGGCAGCGCACCTGACAAAGACCTTTGGCCTGCCCTATGAGCAGAAGCACATCTTCCCCACCACCGGTGCGGCGGGTGCCATTGCCCATGCCATCCGTGCGGTCACGCAGCCCGGCGACGAGGTGCTCACCTTTGCGCCCTACTTCCCGGAGTACGGCCCCTATGTGGCGGGCACCGGGGCAGTCCTCAAGGTGGTGCCGCCGCAGGCACCGACCTTCCAGCCCAATCTGGACGCATTCGAGCAGATGATCGGCGAAAAGACCACCTGTGTGCTCATCAACACCCCCAACAACCCCACCGGCGTGGTCTACTCTGCCGGGACGCTCACCCGCATGGCAGAGATCCTGACCGAGAAGAGCAGGGCGTTTGGCCACAACATCTTCCTCGTCAGCGATGAGCCCTACCGGGATATCGCATTCGACGGCAAAAAGGTGCCCTACCCGGCGGCGTTCTACCCCCACACTCTCACCTGCTTCTCCTATTCCAAGAGCCTGAGCCTGCCCGGCGAGCGCCTTGGCTATGTGGCGGTGCGTCCGGGCTGTGAGGGCGAGGATGTGCTGGTGGACATGATGGCCCAGATCTCCCGCTTCACCGGCCACAACTGCCCGCCCAGCATCATCCAGCGGGCCGTAAGCCGCTGTCAGGATGTGACCAGTGATCTGAGTGTGTATGAGACCAACATGAACCTGCTGTACGATAAGCTCACCGCGCTGGGTTTTGAGGTGGAGCGCCCCGGCGGTACCTTCTACATCTTCCCCAAGGCTCTGGAAGAGGATGCCAACGCTTTCTGCATGAAGGCCCGGGAGTTTGACCTGCTGCTGGTGCCCAGCGACAGCTTCGGTGTCAAGGGCTATGTGCGCCTTGCCTACTGCATCGATACCGAAAAGGTCAAGCGCAGCCTGCCGGCCCTTGAAAAGCTGGCAGCCGCTTACCGCAAATAAACATTCTGCCGAACTGCCCGCGCGGCATCTGGCAGTGCAGCGCGGCTGGAGAAACGATCCAAAGAGAGGAAAGGGAACCCTGCTATGGAAAAGATCAAAATGACCACGCCCCTCGTCGAGATGGACGGCGACGAGATGACCCGCATCCTGTGGAAGATGATCAAGGACGAACTGATCCTTCCGTTTGTGGACCTCAAGACCGAATATTACGATCTGGGCCTGCCCAACCGCGACGCTACCGCCGACAAGGTGACCATGGATGCCGCCCTTGCCAACAAGAAGTACGGCGTTTCGGTCAAGTGCGCCACCATCACTCCCAATGCCCAGCGCATGGACGAGTATAAGCTGCATGAGATGTGGAAAAGCCCCAACGGCACCATCCGTGCGGTGCTGGACGGCACTGTGTTCCGCGCACCCATCATGATCGACAGCATCAAGCCGGTGGTCAAGAACTGGAAAAAGCCCATCACCATTGCCCGCCACGCCTACGGCGATGTGTACAAGTGCACTGAGTTCCGCATCCCGGGTGCAGGCAAGGCTGAACTGGTGTTCACCGGTGCCGATGGCTCTGAGCAGCGCGCCACCGTGTTTGACTTTGAGGGCGCTGGCGTTCTGCAGGGCCAGTACAACAAGGATGATTCCATCCGCAGCTTTGCCCGCAGCTGCTTCAACTACGCACTGGACGTGAAGCAGGATCTGTGGTTCGGCGCAAAGGATACCATCTCCAAGAAGTACGACCACACCTTCAAGGATATCTTCCAGGAGGTGTACGACACCGAGTATAAGGCAAAGTTCGAGGCCGCAGGCATCACCTACTTCTACAGCCTCATTGACGATATCGTTGCCCGCGTCATTCGCAGCGAGGGCGGCTTTGTCTGGGCCTGCAAGAACTACGACGGTGACGTGATGAGCGATATGGTCTCCACCGCCTTTGGCTCTCTGGCCATGATGACCAGCGTGCTGGTCAGCCCGGACGGCAAGTACGAGTTCGAAGCCGCCCACGGCACCGTCACCCGCCATTACTATAAGTACCTGAAGGGCGAAAAGACCTCCACTAACCCCATGGCTACCATCTTTGCGTGGTCTGGCGCGTTCAAGAAGCGCGGTGAACTGGACGGCCTGCCGGAGCTGGTGAAGTTTGGCGAAGCACTGGAAGCCGCCAGCCTGCAGACCCTGAACGACGGCATCATGACGAAAGACCTGTGCGGTCTGGCTGAGGGCATCACCCCCACCGCTGTGGACAGCGAGGGCTTTATCAAGGCCATCCGCGCCCGTCTGGAAGCCAAGCTGGCATAATCATCTCTTTGTGACATAAAAAGAAAGACCGGAACTGTAAGTGCGACCTACAGCTCCGGTCTTTCTCGTTAAAATGATGCGAACGAGCCTTGAATGTACCCGACAAAGAATGCAATAAATGTGCTGATGAGAATGCAGCCAAGCCACAAAAGGTCTGCGAGAAGCCGTTTGCCGGTCAACTGCTGGATAGTCTTTGAATAATCCAAAGCAAACCACAGCATGGCAGCAGAAAACAGAATGGAACTCCAATGAAGCCGAAAAGACAGCACCATGCTGAGAAGCACATAATTGATAAGCGTGTAAAAAATACTTCGCAAAAGAAGTTCTGGGAGAGCAGAATACTTCTTTTTCATAAAAGCTCCTTTCTGGATTTATAAATGCAGTGCATCCAATACTTCGTTTACGACCTCCAACGATACCTGGCCCGGTGCACTGGCCTGTCCGGGATTGGCAAAGGTCATGGCGGAGCCAAGGGCTTCGCCGGAAAGGCGGCTCACCGCGCCCAGAGCTCCCATGCTCATGGTAATGATGGGAGTCTCCGGATGCCGGTCGGCCATTTCAGCGGTGGCAGCCAGAAGCTCCAGCACGTCGGTGCGGCTCTGGGGCATCACAGCCAGTTTGGGCAGATCGGCCCCGGCCTGCTGCATGGCAACCATGCGGCTCACCAGTTCGGCGCGCGGCGGCGTTTTATGGAAGTTGTGGCTGGAACACACCACTGCAGCCCCGGCGGTGTGGGCTTCTTCGATCAGCGCGGGAAGCTCTGCGCCTGCAGTGAAAAATTCAATGTCGATCAGATCGGCGCAGTCGGTGGCAAAAACGGTGCGGATAAAATGAAGATACTCTTCGTGGGCCAGAGCGACTTTGCCGCCCTCGGTCTTTGTGCGGAAGGTGAAAAGAAGCAGCTGATCCTTCAAGGCAACACGGAGCTTCGCAGCGCAGTGCACGATAGCCGGAAGGTCTTTTGCACCTTCAAAGCAATCGATACGCCATTCCACACAATCGGCGCGCAATGTGGAAAACTCGGCGGCCTTTTTCAGAATGGCGGTTTCCGTGGGCTCTACAATAGGAATAATAACTTTAGGGCGGCCCTCACCGATGCAGTAGCCGCGGATGTTGACACAGGACATGGCGCTTCTCCTTTATGTAATAAGTATAGCTACCTTATACAGGATGCTGGGGGATGACTCCATAATACGTTCTGCCCGCCGCCTTGTCAAGAAAAAGGCACGTCCTGTAACGGGTGAAAAACAGGGAGAATCTTTGCTCTGCAAAGAAATTGGAAAAAATCTGTCAAAAAGTGTTGACAAGGAGGCGGGGGTGTGGTATTATACTTGAGCGCCAAGCGCTGAGGCAAAAGAATGACTTCC
>OLNY01002347.1_pt1 | contig 13265 bp, 17 predicted proteins | sample 1671981 | NCBI WGS metagenome assembly OLNY01 (sample SAMEA3136632, study PRJEB25190) | human gut metagenome | biome: human gut; feature: human-associated habitat; material: faeces | place: Austria | collected 2013 | reverse complement strand
ACTTGTCGATGCCCAGTTCCTTGATCTGGTCGACGGAGTCGATGCCCAGTTCCTTAAAAGAGCTTTCGGGGGTGATCTCGGAAACGTCCTTCTCCACGCGCTCTGCGACCAGCTCTGCGATTGCTTCAAATACCATGATGATGACCTCCATGTGTCGTAATTTACAAAATCATTCCGTTGGTAATCAGTGATTACCTTGGAGGTATTTATACTCTGTCTCAGACCATTTGTCAAGCCTTTCTTCCCAAGTTTTCACAATTTGTTCATGATTGCTAATAGCCCCATCTAGGAGAGAAAGTAACAAGAAATAGCGCAAAAAAGTACAAAAACTCCCCTGTTTCCAGGGGAGTTGGGAAGAAATCAGGTATCGTATTTGATAAGGTAAAGTGTCGTGTTTTGGGTGTCGTAGAGGGCGATGGTGGCGTTGTAAGAATAAGCGTCCATGAGCTGGTCTGTCGAAAATGTATCATGCAGACGGTCGCGGAAGTAGTAGTAGCCCTTCTGGACTTGAGGGGTGCACTCTTCTTCCTGAAACCGTCCACTGTACAAAAACTGATCAACCGGCTCCGGCAGGGGTAAGGTGTGCCAAGCTTCATTTTCCGCCAACGCTTTTTCCAGCGCCGCGCCGTTCTGGGAAGAAAAGACCAGGACCCCGCGGGTCACGCCATCGCCCAGAAATCCCCCGTGGTCGTCAGACCACTGGGTTTCAATCGGCCGGGGCAGATCAATGCCAAGCGCCTCCCCTGCCAGGCTGCGGGGAGAGTTGACCGTGACCACCACGCAGAACAGGAGCAGGGCGAGGGTGGCGGCGATGGAGAGCGTGAGTTTGGCTTTCATAGGCGTCCCTCCATCTCCAGCGCCTCGCCCATCTGAAACACAGCTTCCACCGCGTCGCGCCAGGAATCCCCCACCAGGTGGTAGCGGGAGGAGTTGGCGTGGATGAAGCCCTTGCCGTCCACGGTCACGTTGCACAGCTCGTCATATTTTCCGTTTTTCTCCCCGGCCACGGTGACGTGGTAGACGCTCCCGTCCTCCGGGGCGTAGGCCTTTTCCGTGGGGCCGACCCAGAGGGGGACGGTCCGCCGGGCGCAGGCCTGGAGGGCTTGGACGGCCTGGCTGCCCTGGAGGTTCACGGTCTTGCTGCCCCTGGCGTCCGAGCGCACGATGCCCACGCTCAGGGGCACCACGTTCCGGTCCTGGAGCCGGTGGAAGGGCTGGGTCTGCCAGTTCAGCACCAGCAGCGCCAGCACCGCGCACAGGGTCAGGATCCCGATGGTTCTGCGTTTCATAAACATTCACCTCGTTTTCTATAATCTCGTTGGGGGTCCGCTCAGAACAGCGAGACCAGCCAGTTCTCCATGGCCTTCATGCGGGTCCCATCCAGGTAGACTTTGCCGTTCTTCTGATAGACCAACGTGTTCTTCTTGTCCCCTTCCGTGATGGTGAGGACCCGGTCCCCGTTGTCGGTCCGTTCGACCATGATGTAGTCGGTCAGATCCCCGCTTCCCATATCCATGGCATACACGATCTGCTCCGGCTGGATCTCGGCAATCTGATTCACGTCCCAAAAGAACGTCGTGCCTCTCATCTGGGCCAGGTCCTGCTGGACCTGCTGCTCCACCTCCGCCTGCCGGTCGCCCAGCGGGGTCTCCGCCGTGTAGGCGCTCACCAGCTCCTGGGCCCGGTCCAGGCTCCCATAGTAGACAGACAGCCGCCACCAACCAAACGCCAGCACCGCAAACACCACGCACACCACAACAACGATCATCAGGGCTTTTTTGTTCTTCCGCTTTTCGTTCATCGTAAGCGCCTCCTTCCATTGGTTCCGTTCTCACTTCTCATAATGGCGAAAGAACGGGTCGATCTGGGAGATCTTTTGCACCGGTTTCTCGTCCTCCTCCGCCGGTTCTTTCTTTTCCTTCGGCGTCTCCACCCCCAGCAGGATCAGGTTGCACAGCACCATGATAAATCCCACCAGTGCCACAGGCAGACTCAGCCAAACCAGCTCCAGCAGCGTGACCTGGTTAAACAAAACGCACCCCAGCAAAAGCGCCACGCCGAAGAGCATCCACTTCAGCCGCATCACAGCATGTTCGATTTTCATAGAGATCAGCTCCTTTTTTATCCTTCTGCCTATATAACGTTTGAGAGGGCCAATTTGTGACACCTTTTTCAAAATTTTTTGAAAAAATTCAAAAAACAAAAAGAGACTGGGCTTTGGTTTCTACTCATCAGCACAGTCTCCTTCCACGTTACTATATTGTGAACGATATTTTTTCACTTGTCTTAGTAAGCCCTATTTTTATTTTACATACCATCGAAGCCGTTTTCGTATCTGTATCATAATCCAGGATCCTCAGCTGTACGGAGATTCGATCTTCTGGGATGTCGATGTATCCATAAGAGTATACGACAGTTCCATTTACTCGAATCTCTATGTGACTTTCTCCAGGAATATTTTTTTCAAATCGCCGTTCTAGCTTTCCCAAAGAAACTTCCTCGCTATATAGTATCGTCTGCTCATTCTCTGAATTTACGATCGAGATTTTCACGGGATACGGGATACTATCTCCCGTTGTGTTATCGACAGACGCATGGCATCGATCTCTTGCGTCAAGCACGAAATAGACAACCGAAGACAGGAGGAGCACGATCACAATCGCGATCACTATACTTCTACGACGATATGTCATAGCTTACCTCTTTTCCCAAGATTTTTCCGTTTTCTTCTCATTGATAGATTCTTTTTTACTCTTTAATTTTTTAATTTCTTTTCTTATAAAATATCATAATATTCGTTTTTTGTCAATAAAAATCTCTTTTTTCCCTTTTGCTTATATAACGTTTGAGCAGGTCGATTTGTGACACCTTTTGCGAAATTTTTTGAAAAATTTTTAGGAAGCCCCCGGCACAACCAGGCCGAGGGCTTCCTGCTGTACGATGTTACTCAAAAGAACGAAACGAGCCAGTTTTCACAGTCTTTCATCCGTTGACCATTCAAGTAAATCTTACCATTCATCTTTCAAAATTTTTTGAAAAAATTTTTCTTAGACCCAAAAGCCCCGGCACAACAGCCGCTCGGTGATGGCCACCCCGACGGTGGTGACGACATTGCTGAGGATCACGGCCCACAACAGCTTCTTGGGCTGGTCGGTCTCTTTTTCCAGCATGTAATATTCGATGGGTCCCTCAATGACCAAGGTCACGATCAGGAACGAGATACTGACGTTATAGAAGTGGGTATTCAGCGCCTTTTGGAACGAATAGACCGGGTTGAACAGCTGGAAGAAATAGGGCGCCGCATAGGAAAGCCCATTGCCCAGGCAAACCACCCAAAACACCTTGGAAAGCCGTCTGGTGTGGGGAATGAGCCAGATGCTCAAGGTCTCGATGAGCAGCGTCCCCACCACCACAAAGGGCAGCACATCATAGGGCCGCGTCTCCGTGATCCAAACCCAAGAAGAATCCGCCCGCGCCACCAACGGGAAACACAGCGCCAATATCCCCACTAAGCACACTGTGGATAACAGGTTGTCCTTTTTCATGGTTGGTCCCTCCCTTAACGTAAATCGCCCCTCTCATATACATCTCTATCGCTAAATATAGGAAGGATATGATTGGGGCGATTTTCATTTAGCTAATACATGTAATTGATATTAGCACGAGTAATTTTTAATTCAAGCCTGTCTCCGAACCACAGCAAACTTCGCTTTATTGCCATTAGCATCCTGCCATTCCCAATTGTTTGTATCGGAATGCACCCATGCATGATAATTGCTCGTATGCTGCGCCACACAGAATGTCCTGTATGTTCTTTGGTATGTCTTACCGCCATATTTGTAACTATACTTACCCGTTTGTCCAACATCAGTTACAAAGCCCAGATGGTTCCAGTCTCCATCTCCCTTTTCGTCCAGCGCAATAAAGTCTCCGCGCTGTACCAACTTTGAAAATGCCGCAAAATCAACACTTATATTTGATGTTCCCATAAATTTAGCAAATCGATGTGCACCTTTCCAAGAGCTTGATGTAACGTGTCTGGGACCAGGGTTAACCGTTCCTAAATCATTTACTACTCTATGCCACCATCCTTTTTCTTCATCAGGATAAGCATCATGCATCTTTATTCCACCAGCAACAAGAATCTGGGATGCAAAATTAGTACAGTCTCCTTGGAGGATATATGCAGGATAATTAGCATTATAGCCCGTTGCCCACTTTTTAGCATATTCAATGCCCTTATCCTTGTCAAAGTGCTGAGCTGCCGCAGCCATCGGTTCAGCAGTTGCATAATACTCAATCGAAAACGGAGCTGTGTAAGGAAGCATTGCTGCCAATTCAGCAGGATCAGGATTTTCTTCTTTCTCCAGATATTGTTTAATTGCTTCATTTTGCGCTCTATTTTCATAGATGTCAAAGAAGTTGTTAAACGTATCCTTCTCTTCTCTCAATTTTTCCGTTTCTTCCGATGTTAATGCCTGCTGATTATCCGAAGACATTAGCATGACTTCATTTTTCACTGCTTCCGCAATGTCCACATCAAACTCAGTGTCCATGAGTTCATCATAGCTATAGTTGTACGCTTCCTTCAAATCTACCTTCTGTGTAACAAGGTCATAGTATGCCGGAATTTCTTCCTTTAGATTCTTTAATGCAGAATCCACATCATCGAAAGTCGGATACAGGTAATTTGTCTTCCCGTTAATTACCACCGCATCCTTAATCGTCGCCGTTCCAATATCCTGTAGTCCCGCGTTTTCGTATTCCTTATCTACGCTCTCAACAGTTGTATTGATGAGAGCTACTTCTTCTTGCTTGGGAACAGTGGCTGCCGCAACAGGGGCCGCCAGAGCAAGCGCCATACAAGCTGCCAGCGCCAGAGAGATCATCTTCTTCATCGTCATGGTAAATTTCCTCCTTTTTCATTTGTCGTGTGTACAGCTTCGGTTTACATATCCTCAGCGCATAGGCCTCAACCTCCCAACTCTTCCCTGCGCTCCCGCAGAGGATTACTTGCCTTTTTGACCCTTCCAACTATACATGTCCAGAAATTTCGATTTGTTCCCGCCAAAATCGAAATTTTTTGATAAGTTTTTCGTCAAGCTTTTACCGTCTGTGAACCAGCCCAGATAGTGCTGGATGCTTTTGCGTTTTTTGCGTAGAGCTGCGCTGTGATATAGTACTGTTTTCCGGCTATTCCTTGATAAGTGCCTTTGAAAGAAAAAGTTCTTCCATTTTTCTTTATCAAGTTAGTATACTTTTCTGGAGTAAACGTATAGACAGCTTTATAGTTTCCATCTGCCTGTTTTTCATTTACTACAATCATTTTTGCGCCAATCTCTTGCATTGGCTCTGTTCCTGACAGGGCAACTTCAATACTTATCTTTCCATTTCCCAGTGCACTTGCTTTCACATTATAGTGATCAATACACTGACTTTCACGTGCACCCGCTGAGATGGATAATCCAAATAACAGTACAACACACAAAAGGAGTGCTGTTGCTCTGTGGCCTATTTTGTTCACGATCTTTACTCTCCTTCATAGATCGAATTTGCCATTCGCTTAAGTTGATCTACTGTTAGGAAGCCCTGAATACGCCCCTGGATATTTCCATTTTTCCAAGTAATTGTTTCCCGTTCTATATTTTTCATGATATAGAACGGCCTGCCCTTTACATAGTACTCCTCAATGGGGGTGTTGCTTTTCTCATACTGGTTCGTGGAAACTTCATCGCCTATGGCAATGTCCACAGAGTATATCTTATCCTGTAACGAGAACGTGAGGTGAATATCATACTCCCCTGTCAGTTCCCCCTCTTCCACGCGGAGCAACTTACTCCCTTCGGGATACCAATTCGGCAGAGCAGGAACGTCCGTCCGCTCAGCAATTTTCTTCTGGGCTTCCTGATAGGCCGTATCCTGGAACACCGAAGATTCACCCGGAGTTTCCTCTTGTTGGAATGAGAAGGTAGCCGCTGTCCAGTGGACAAAGCTCTCCATCAGGTTAGAGCCTTGCACGGGAACGGTCAGGGTGCAGGCCAGGATACACGCCACAGCAGCGGCGGCCACGGCCTTGCGGGGGGCACGATGTTTTTTCCGTTTGGGATGTAAGGGCACCACTTTGGGTTCTTGCTCAGGTTCTTCCTGAACCGGCTGCGTTTCCTCCGCCGGCTCTTGCCAGTAGTTCTCAAAGAAGGCTTCCAGTGATTCTTTTGCTTCCTGCGAGGGGATCACCATACCCTCTTTTTCCCGAATCACCTCCAATATAGCTTGGATATAATCTGTGTCCAAGCTTTCTTCCCCAGAGACGGCAATTTCCTGCTGTAACATTCCATCCAATTCTGCAACAGAATACCTTTCCAGGCCAGGGTATTTCCCGCGGAATTCTCCAGGCTGTTTCATTGCTTGTTTCCTCCTTTCACTTTATCATGTCCGGCAGAGGCCGTTTGTGCCCGGTCCTCTGCAAATTTTTTCTCACTTTCTCGATAATTTTTCCGAAACTTCTCCTTGATCCTAGCCACACGCTTAGCCAGGGCCGTTTTTGTCGTGCCCATTTCCTGTGCGATGTTCTCCAAACCGTCCTTATGCACATAGACTCGTTTGAGCAGTTCCAATTCTTCCGGTGAGACAAATCCTTCCAGTTCTAAGTCCGCCCCTGGTGGCGGCTGTACCTCTTCTGCCCAGGCATCCTGCGCCTTTGCCAGCAGTTTTGTCTGTCGGTTCTCCTGACGCAGTTGGTTCTGGATGACGTAAGTAAGCGTAACATACAGCCAACCAGAGGGAGATGGACTATTTTGGTAGTTCTCCGGCTTCTCACACAAAATGCGGAAGGTTTCCTGTACTGCATCCAACACCTGATGTGGGTCTGTCCGCCCGGCAGCAAAAAAGCGCTTCGCCGCAAAGCGTTTCATATCATCGTAGTGTTCTAGATATATTTCGCTAAACGCTTCCTTTGTCAATCTTTTTTGTTTTGACATTGTTTTTTGCCTGTTCTCCTTTTTCTAAAATATGAGACAGTATAGCATAAAATCTCACTGTTGACACCCTCTTTTTTCTGCGCTATACTCACCCTAGCCCAACAAAGGAGATTTTTCCCATGAAATGGATGATCGCATCGGACCTGCACGGGTCCGCTTACTACTGCCGCCAGCTGCTGGACTGCTTCGCACTAGAGGGGGCGGAGCGGCTGATTTTGCTGGGGGACCTGCTCTATCACGGCCCGCGGAACGATTTACCACGGGATTACGCACCAAAAGAGGTCATTTCTTTGCTGAACGGCGTGAAAAATCGGCTGTTTTGCGTCCGAGGCAACTGCGACACCGAAGTTGACCAGATGGTCCTAGACTTCCCGATCATGGCCGATTACGCCGTTTTTCCGGTGGAGGACCGGCTGATGTATGCCACCCATGGCCATGTATTTAACCTTGACAATTTGCCACCCATTCAGCCGGGGGACCTCCTGCTCCATGGCCACACACATGTGCCAAGCTGGCGGCCCTTTGGGCAACAAAATGTCTACTTGAACCCCGGCTCCGTTTCCATCCCCAAGGAGGGCAGCTTGCGGGGGTACATGACCCTGGAGGGGACCCTGTTTCGGTGGTGTGATCTGGCCGGAACTGAGTACCACCGGGCGGCTTTGGAGGATTTGACGCCGTGGCCCTGAACCGTGACCTGACCCAGGGGAGCATCCCCAAGGGGCTGCTGGCCTTCGCCCTGCCGCTGATCCTGGGGAACCTGCTCCAGCAGCTGTATAACCTGGCCGACACCTGGGTGGTGGGGCAGTTTTTGGGGGAGGGTGCCCTGGCGGCGGTGGGGTCCTCCTATACCTTAATGACGTTTCTCACTTCGATCTTACTGGGCCTCTGCATGGGCAGCAGCGTGTTTTTTGCCATGCAGTTCGGACGAAAAGACCCCGCCCGATTCCGGGCGGGGATCTTTCAGTCGTTCTGTTTGATCGGCGGGCTGACCGTGGTGCTGACCGGGCTGGTGTACCTGGCCCTGGGCGGGATCCTGTGGTTTCTCCGCATCCCGGCGGACGTGTGGGACCTGACCCGGACCTATCTCGTCTGGGTGTTTGCGGGCATCCCGGCCACCTTCCTCTATAATTACTTCGCCAATCTGCTCCGGGCCATCGGGAACTCGGTGACGCCGCTGCTGTTTTTGGGCGTGTCGGTCGTGGGGAACATCGGCCTGGACCTGCTCTTCGTCATCCCCCTGCAAATGGGCGTCATGGGCGCGGCGCTGGCGACGGTGCTGGCCCAGTACGCCGCCGGGGTGGGCCTGGCCCTGTGGACCTGGCAAAGCTGCCCGGACCTGCGGGTCAGACCGGAAGACCGGCGGTGGGACCGGAATATCTTGCGGCAGCTTTGGAGCCTCTCGTTCTTCACCTGCCTGCAACAGTCGGTAATGAACTTCGGGATCCTCCTGGTGCAGGGCCTGGTGAACTCCTTCGGCTCGGTCGTCATGGCGGCCTTCGCCGTGGCGGTGAAGATCGACACCCTGGCCTACATGCCCGTGCAGGACTTCGGCAACGCCTACTCCACCTTCGTCGCCCAGAACTACGGGGCCGGGCAGCGGGGGCGCATCAAAGCCGGGACGAAATGGGCCTTGTTCTGGGTGCTGGTCTTTTGTCTGGCGATCGGCGGGCTGGTCTGCTGCTTCGCCCCCCAGCTGCTGGCCATTTTCGTGGGGCACGACGCGCAGGAAGTCATTTCCGTGGGCACGGGCTACCTCCGCATCGAGGGCAGCTGCTACCTGGGCATCGGCATTTTGTTCCTGCTCTACGGCTACTTCCGGGCGGTGGACCGACCGGCGGTGTCGCTGGTGCTGACGGTCTGCTCCCTGGGCACCCGCGTGGCCCTGGCCTATCTGCTCTCTGCCTACCCCGCCATCGGCGTGACCGGCATCTGGGCGGCGATCCCCATCGGCTGGTTTTTCGCCGATACCGTCGGCGGCATCCTCTGGCGGAAGGACAGCAAAGCCCTCAGTTCTCCAAACTGTTCTCGTTGAGCAGGAAATCGTAGATCCCCATGATCAAGATCCCATTTTCCGTGTAGTAGGGCGCAGGGGTATCCTTCGTCAAAATAATGCGCTTGAAGAAATCCCCCGTCAGGGTCAGAGAGCGCTGCTCCTGCTCCAGCTTTGCTGCGTTCGGTAAGGCATAGGCCGACTGGATATAGTAGCGTTTGGAGCCTTTGTTGCAGACAAAATCAATTTCCAGCTGCTTGCGGACGCAGTTTCCCTTTTCATTTTTGCTGCACTGGGTCACAACACCTACGTCCACGTTGAATCCGCGGAGCTTCAGCTCGTTGAAGATGATGTTTTCCATGGTGTGCGTCTCTTCCAGCTGACGGAAGTTCAGGCGGGCGTTTCGCAGGCCCAGATCCGTAAAATAATATTTGACCGGCGTGTCGATATACTTCTTCCCCCGCACATCATAGCGGAGGGCACGGTCGATCAAAAACGCATCACAGAGGTAGTCGATGTACCGCTTGATGGTCGAGCTGCTGATCTTCTTTTTCTTCACCGTCTGGAACGTGGCCGAGAGCTTGGCCGGGTTGGTCAGGGATCCAATGGCAGAGGACAAGATATTCAGCAGCTCTTCCAGCTCTGCCTTGTTGCGAATGTTGTGCCGCCCGACAATATCAGAAATATACGTCTCCTCAAAGAGGGATTTCAGAAAGGCGATCTTCTGGTCCGGGGTCGTAAAATTCAATACCAACGGCAGGCCGCCGTATAAAATATATTCATTCCAGCCGTCCTGTTTCGTGCCGGGATAGACGGACATGAACTCCGCAAAGCTGAGGGGGTACATGTGGACCTCGTCCCCCCGCCCCCGGAACTCGGTGATCACATCCTTGGAGAGGAAACGGGCGTTGCTCCCGGTCACATAAACATCCACGTTTTTCATCCGGGTCAGACTGTTCAAAATCGCTTCAAACTGGTCCAGAAGCTGGACCTCATCCAGCAGGACATAGTACATCCCGTCGTCTTGGATGCGTTCCTTGAGATAGGGGTAGAGCACATTGGGGTCGCGGAATGCACTAGCTTCAAAGGCATCAAAGGCGATCTCGATGATGCGCGACACCTCCGTCCCTTCGGCCAGCAGGTGTTCCTTGAATAAATCAAAGAGCAGGTAGGACTTGCCGCATCGTCTCATCCCCGTGACCACTTTGATGAGCCCGTTGTGTTTCTTGCTGATGAGCGTGTTCAAATACCGGTCTCGTTTGATCTCCATGCTACGCACCTCCTAGGAATTATTTTTGCAGTTTGGCGCAAGGATCTCTACTAGAATTATACCGACTCCCCTGGTATTTTACAACCTTTCAAAATAATTTCGTCCGTTCTGTGACAAATCGCCCTGCTCCTGCGTTAATAGAATAGAGAGCCAAACAAGGAGGTGGGACGCAATGGAACAGGGGGCATTTTTGCTGTTTTATGAGCAGCACAAGGAAACGCTCTATCACTACGCCTGCACCCTGACGGCCAACGCCCACCAAGCGGAGGATGCCCTGCAAACGGCTTGGTTGTCCTGCCTGCGGCAGGAGGAAACCTTCGATGCCCTGCCCCCGGACAAGCGGCTGGCCTGGATGAGCGTGGTGGTGAAAAATGCGGCCCGCTCTCTCTGGCGGCAGGAGCAGCGCTACGCCCCCTGGGATGAGACGTGGGACATGCCCGCCCCAACGCCGGGGGACCCCCGGCCCATCGTCGCCGTCATCCAGGCCATGCCAGAGCCGTACCGCCGCCTGTTAGAGCTGAAATTTCTGTTGGAATGGAGCAACAAGGAGATCGCCAAGCATCTGGGGCTGACCCAGACGGCGGTCAGCAGCCGGATCAACCGCGGCCGCAAGTTGCTCCAGGACCGCCTGCGAGAGGAGGGCTATGACTATGAAAGTATCCCGTTTCGGGCCAAAAAAGAGGCCAGACCCAAGCCCGGAGGATGAATGGCTCCGCCAGGCCCTGTTAGACGCCCAGGACGCCGACCTCAAAACGACCCTGCAAGACGCGCCGCCCCCCTATCCCCACACCGCCGCCTATCTGCGCCGGGAGAAGCGGCAGGCGAAACGTACCCGCCGGAAATATCGGCCCCGGTGGCAGCGCTTTACCCAGCTGGCCGCCTGTCTGGTCCTGGCCGTCGTCCTGGTGGCAGGAGGGGCCGTGGCGCTGGAAGCGGCCCAGCGGGAGCCGGTGGGCATCCCCAGCCAGGACGTGACCTTTTCCCTGAGCGGGACGGGGAGCACCGAGTTCACCTCTTCGCGCTTCTGTCCTCTGACGGAAAACGGGAAGTACCTGCACTTCAGTTTCACGAACACTGCCCAGGAAAGGGCTACGGTGATCGTCGTGAAAGAGGGATGGTTTCACCGCATTTCCCATCCGACCAGGATCTTGGTTGCGCCTGGGGAAACCGTAGCGGGAAGTTGTGCATTGAGTAACCACGCAATCTATTGGTTTCTTGTGCAATCGGATATGGGCGGAACGGTCAGCGGGACGCTGCATGCCATACAATCTGACTTGGAACATCTAGAATGAAGGGGCGCAAAAGGCCCCCGGCACAGGCGAATGGTATCGCCGGTTCCGGGGGTCTTCCTTATGTAATATAATATTGTAGCATGTTACGCCGTGATCGCTTCCGCCAGCTTGCCGCGGATATAGTCACCGACCTCGTTCTGCTCGACTTTAAGGACGAACGCCACTTCGTTCTCGATGAGGGCCTCGGCCCGCTGGAGGAGCGTCTCGTCGGAGGCACCCAGCTTTTTCCCGGCGGCGATCAGATCCTCGCGGCGATGGTAGATGCAGGAGACGAGGCTGATGAGCTGGCCTAAGTCACACTCCTTCACGATGGTCTGGAAGGAGGCCAGGCGGATCTTCCGGTCATCGATCCAGTCCAAAGGCTCCTCCCTGGTCGCCAGGATGAGCGCATCCAGCTCCTCCCGGTCGGGCAAACGGGACATTTTGGCCACCAAGGTGGCGTTGCCTGTGGGCACGAACAGGGTAGAGGCGGGGTTGCTGACGGGTTTTAGGATGTAAAACTCTTTCGGGGGTTCTTTCTTGGTCAGGCGGTCCAGGCGCACGTCATCCACCAGGCAAACGCCGTTGCAGGCATAGCGGATGTACTCGCCCTTCTGATAAGTCTCTGCCATTTTCTAGGTCCTCCTTCCGGTGTGGTACTCCGGCGGCGTGTCCCGACGGAGAAAAATAGAAAACGACCCAGCAGCTGTGGTGCGCTGTCGGGCCACTGATCAAGTACAGTATATCAAAAAAACAACAAAATTTCAAAGGAAACTTTGAGAAAACTGCAAAAACTTTTGTTTTGCACAAAAAGGGCTTGACAGTCCTTCCCCCGCCATGCTATACTAACGCAGAAGTTAGCAAAAGCTAATTATCAGAAACGCCGCACATCGGCTTTTTCTTTTGACCTATGGTTAGCTTCCGCTAATAGCTAGATGCTAACAAAACATAGAGATCAGCAAAACATCACTAGGAGGATCTTAACTATGGAATCGATTGCTGTTATTTTCTGGTCCGGCACCGGCAACACCGCTACGAGCGCGCAGGCGCAGGAAGTCTGCGCTGCCATCCGCGCTACGCTCGGCAAGCTCTATGATCTCGAGACGGCCAAGACGATCAGCATCCTTTACGGCGGCTCCATGAACGCGGGCAATGCAGCCGAGCTGCTGGCCCAGCCGGATATCGACGGCGGCCTGATCGGCGGCGCGTCGCTCAAGCCGGTCGATTTCTCGAAGATCGTCGCCGCGACGGCGCAGGGAGCCTGCGAATGAGCAACCAGAAAGTCGCACTCATCATCCTCGACGGCTACGGCATCGGCGAGCCGAACAACGGCAACGCCATTTACATGGCTCAGACCCCGGTCATGGACAGCCTCCTGCAGCGTTGGCCGCACACGAAGCTGTCCGCCTCCGGGCTGGATGTCGGCCTGCCGGACGGCCAGATGGGCAACAGCGAGGTCGGCCACACGAACATCGGCTCCGGCCGCGTCGTGTTTCAGGATCTGCCGCGCATCACAAAGGCCATCGAGGACGGGACGTTTTTTGAAAATCCTGTCTATGCTGCTGCCCTTGACAATGCGGCGAGCGGCAAGGCCCTGCATATCCTCGGCCTGCTGTCCGACGGCGGTGTGCACAGCCACATCCGGCACATCCTTGCCATGGTGAAAATGGCGCATGACCGCGGAATTGCGCGCGTGTACCTGCACTGCTTCCTCGACGGGCGCGACGTTGCCCCCACGAGCGGCGCGGGCTATGTCC
>OLNY01002344.1_pt1 | contig 13276 bp, 14 predicted proteins | sample 1671981 | NCBI WGS metagenome assembly OLNY01 (sample SAMEA3136632, study PRJEB25190) | human gut metagenome | biome: human gut; feature: human-associated habitat; material: faeces | place: Austria | collected 2013 | reverse complement strand
TATTATAAATATTCACTTTTACAATAATATACTAAGTGCTACACTAAAATTATAGATAAGTAATATAAGTTTGTATGAATAATAAGTAAAAATAATCGAGGTGTAGAAAATGAATAAGCATCACAATCGTGTAGTTGTAAAGGTTGGAACTTCAACATTAACTAATGAAAATGGAAAGAGTGATTTGAGAGCATTTGATAGGCTCGCGTGTACTTTGTCAGTTATTCAGAAATCGAGTCTGAAGAGAGATTATTTGGTGATAATGATATGTTGTCAGCTGTTGTCGCAGTATTATGTCAGGCATCAAAATTAATAATTCTTTCTGATATTGATGGATTCTATGATTCAGATCCAAGAAAAAATCCTAATTCTAAGTTAATAAGAGTTGTAGAAGAAATTACACCAGAATTAGAAGCATGTGCTGGTGGTGCAGGAAGTTCACTTGGAACAGGTGGAATGGCTACTAAATTAACAGCAGCTAAAAGAGCTACAATGGCAGGATGTAATATGATATTAGCAAATGGAGATGATCCAGCAATATTAATGGATATAACTGAAGGTAAAGAAATTGGAACATTATTTATAAAAAAATAATAAGAGGGGGGTTAGGTAACAATGAATGAATTAATTATTAAAGGTAAAAAAGCAAAAGAAGTTTCTTTTATACTAGGGAATTTAAGTACTGCTGAAAAAAATAAAGGCTTAAATGCAATGGCTGATTTTTTAGTTAATAATAAGGAAGAAATTATTAACGCTAATAAAATTGATTTACAAAAGGCCATGGAAAAAGGTACTTCAAAGTCTATGCTTGATAGATTAGCTTTAAATGAAGAAAGAATAGAAGGAATGGCAAATGGATTAAGACAAGTTATATCACTGCCTGATCCTGTTGGAGAAGTTTTAGGAATGTGGACTAGACCTAATGGATTACAAATTGGGCAAAAAAGAGTACCATTAGGAGTTATAGGAATAATATATGAAGCAAGACCTAATGTAACAAGTGATGCTGCTGGGCTTTGCTTTAAGGCTGGTAATGCAGTTATTTTAAGAGGTGGTAGTGAAGCTATAAACTCTAATAAATCTATAGTTAAAGTTTTAAGAGAAGGACTTAAGTCTGTAGAACTTCCAGAGGATTCAATTCAATTAATTGAGGATACTAGCAGAGAAGTTGCCACTGAAATGATGAGATTAAATGAGTATATAGATGTTTTAATTCCAAGAGGTGGAGCAGGTCTTATTCAAGCAGTAGTAAAAAATGCAACTGTTCCTGTAATTGAAACTGGAACAGGAAACTGTCATATATATGTTGATGAATATGCTGATTTTGAAATGGCTAAAGATATATTAATTAATGCAAAAACTTCAAGACCATCTGTATGTAATGCAGCTGAAAAATTATTAGTTAATGAAAATATAGCTAAGGAGTTTATGCCAATAATATTAAAAGCCTTAAGAGAAAAAGATGTAGAGATTAGAGGAGATGAATCTTCTATTGCTTATGATTCATCAATAATAAAAGCAAATGATGAAGAGTGGTATAATGAATACTTAGATTATAAAATTGGAGTAAAAGTAGTCGGAAATATAGATGAAGCTATTAACATAATTAATAAATTTGGATCAGGTCATTCAGAGGCTATAGTAACTAGAGATTATGAAAATTCTCAAAAGTTCTTACAAAAAGTAAATGCAGCAGCCGTTTATGTAAATGCCTCAACAAGATTTACTGATGGAGAAGAGTTTGGATTTGGAGCTGAAATAGGAATTAGTACTCAAAAACTTCATGCAAGAGGACCTATGGGCCTTAAGGAGCTTACTACTATTAAATATATTATTTATGGAAATGGACAAATAAGATAATTAATAAGTTAAGATGCCTTCAGCATAATTAAGAAATTAAAATGTTGGAGGCATAATTTTAGCGTTCTATTTTAAATAATGTATAGGAGGGTAAATAATATGAATTTTGAGATAAAGAGATTTAATGAATTAAATGTTGATGAAATGTATGAAATTGCTAAATCTAGATTTGAAGTTTTTGTTTGTGAACAGAAAATAGTCGAAGAGCAGGATTTTGATGATAAGGATAAGAATTGCTATCATATAATGTTAAAAGAAGATGGAAGAATTGTTGCTTATAGTAGAATAGTGCCTAAGGGCATTGCATATGATTATGTTTCTGTAGGAAGAGTTTTAGTGCTTTCAAGTCATAGAAGAAAAGGCATAGCTCAAAAAATGATGAGAGTAGCATTAGATTTTATAAAAAATAATTTAGATGAAAATATTGTGGTATTATCTGGGCAGCTTTATGCAAAAGGCTTATATGAAAGCGTAGGTTTTAAGGTTATATCTGATATTTATGATGAAGTCAATATTCCTCATGTTAAGATGAAAGTAGAACTATAAAAATTTATGTACAAATTTACAAATCGATACATATCATATAGTAGGAGAAATAGTCGAGAAGGAATACTATATGACCTATGTATTGATTTTTTGTTTAATAGTAGTGGCAATTGTTCTTGGTATATTTGCAATAATGGATCTGTATGGGGATAAGTATATCTTAGATTTAAAAGACCTTCCGATAGATTGTGATACTGTAATTATTTTAGGGGCAGGTGTAAGGCACGATGGAAATCCCTGCGATTTATTAGCTGATAGACTAGATACAGGAGCTAAAGTATATGTAAGAAGAATTTGTAAAACTATTTTATTAACTGGTGATAATAGTGGTGAATCGTATAATGAGCTTGCAGTAATGAAAAATTGGATTATGAAAAATTATACGGAAGCAAATGTTAGAAGCGAAGATTTATTAATAGATAATTGTGGCTTTTGTACTTATGATAGTATTAATAGAGCAAAAAATAAATTTAATATAAAAAGTGCTATAATATCAACTAATAGATATCATTTGCCAAGAGCTATTTTTATTGCAAGAAGATTTGGAATAGAAGCTTATGGTATTGCCTCAGATATGAGGGAATATGATAGGATGAAAAGATATAGAAGAAGAGAGCGTTTAGCTCAAATTAAAGATTTCTTTTTATGCCTTATAAAGATACATTAATAATGTATCTTTATAAGGCTATTTTTAGTTTTAAATTAATGTTTATATCCACTTCCAGCACCTGTTTGTGCCTTTATTTCGTGAAGATTAAGTTTTTTAGAAGTATTAATAATTAAATCATTAATTTTATGACTTTTATGAGTATAAGTTTTATCTGTGTCATTATTTATAGTAGTTGACATATTTACTTTATCAATGTGTTTATATCCATTTCCCACACCAGTTTGAGCTTTGATTTTATGAAGATTAACGCTTCCTTTAGTATTTGTTATTATTTCATATAGTTTTTCAAGTTTAGGTGAGTTGTTAGATATATTATTATCTACATTTACAATAGTATGTCTATGTCCATTTCCAGCACCAGTTTTAGCTTTGATTTCATGTAAATTTAATGTATATCCATATTTATTAATAACTTCATTTATTTTTCTGCTTTTTTCCATAATAGCCTCCTAAAAATAAAATATAATTTTTATTTTTTTTTATTTATATATTTTAAATTATAATTTTCTAAAGTTTAATCATCATATCTATCATTAACATCATGATCATCATCATGAGTATCATTAATGTCATCATTATCGTGTTGATCATCATTGTCATCAATATCATTAATATCGTCTTGATCATCATAGATATCATCGTTATCGTCTTGATCGTCATATAGATCATCATTATCTATATCTAAGCCAGATTCAAATTCTTTTGCATCAATAATATTGTCAATTATGTCTTCATAATTATGACCAAATTTATTTTCTAATTCATTTTCTAAAATTTCATCCCATTCTTCACCATTTTTTTCGTATAAATCTATTGCCCAGTTTGAACCATAAGTATTGTTTATATAATTTTCTATTTCTGATTTGATGTTATTATTTACTGGTTGTACATTTACGCTGTTTCTATTTATTTCACCATTATTTGTTGTAGCCCAAGCTGTTGCTCCAACTCCACCACATATTGCTGTTAATACTAAACCTATCATTAATTTTTTCATAATTTAATTCCTCCATTTTTTCTTATATTATTAATTACAATTATTATTTTTGTTTTAGGTACTTTTTTAAATAATTTTTTAATTTTATATTTTTAAATAAATAGTTAATTGTTAGTGTTGTTAATTTTGTCATTATTAGATACAATGCATAAATTCTATTTAGGTACTTTTTTAAAAAATTTTTATTTTATAAAATTTATATTTTTTTAGTACTAATCTTGTCATTATTAAATACAATATGTAATTTTAATTTAGGTACTTTTTTTAAAATTTTTTATTATATAAGTATTAAGTTTTTTGTTTTAAGAACTTTGTCATTATTAAATACAATGTATAATTTAATTTTAGGGACCTTTTTAATAAAAAAATAAAAATGTATTATTGGAGGGAAAAATGAGGACTTTCAACAAAGAATATGTATTAATTACAGGGGCTAGCTCTGGAATAGGGTATGAATTAGCAAAATTATATGCTAGAAGTGGGCAAAATTTAATATTAATTGCTAGGAATATAGATAGATTAAAAAAAGTAGAGTCTGAATTAAATAAATATAATGTAGAAATAAAAATTTTGAGCTTAGATATATCGAAGAATTATGATATAGAAAAACTATTTAATTATGTAGAAATAAATAATTTAAATATAAATACTTTGATTAATAATGCGGGTATAGGAACATTTGGAGACTTTAAAGAGATAGAGTGGGAAAAGGAAGAAGCATTAATTGATATAAATATAAAATCATTAACTAGATTAACAAAGTATTTTTTACCTAAAATTATAGGAAATAAAAATGGTGGAATTTTAAATGTTGCTTCTACAGCAGCTTTTTGTTCAGGACCTAGAATGGCAACTTATTATGCATCAAAAGCATATGTGCTTAATTTAACAGAAGCTATATATGAAGAGTGTAAAGATACTGGAATAAAGGTTTCATGCCTTTGTCCAGGACCAGTAAAAACAGGATTTCAAGGTAAAGCTGGTATTAATAAAAGTGAATCAGCTAAAAAGTATTTAATGGATGCAGAAGAGGTTGCAAAGATTACGTATAAAGAATTTAATAAAGGCAAGCTTATTATAATTCCAGGAGTGAAAAATAAATTATTAGTTCTAGGGAATAAATTTTTGCCAGAAAGCATTTCAAGAAAAATAATATTAAAGACTAATAAGAAATAAGGAGATAATAATATATGAAGATTTTTGATGGATATTTATTAGTTTCAGATATGGATGGAACACTTTTAAATAGTAAAGGAAAATTATCTGAAGAGAATAAGAAAGCTATAGAGTATTTTGTAGATAATGGAGGACATTTTACTTTAGCTACAGGCCGTATGATGCCATCTATAAAAAGACATATTCATAAAATGAAAGTTACATTACCTGTAATTATGTATAATGGAACGAAAGTATATGATTTTAATGAGGAAAAAATAATTTGGGAAAAGTTTTTAGAGGAAGAAAGAAAAAATATAGTTAAAGCTGTAAAAGAATTCGATAAAAATGTAGGAATTGAAATATATAGTGATGAAACAGTATATATTTATCAACAATGTAGTAGAACTGAGAGGTTTAGCAAGCTTGGATATGATGTAATTTATGATATTGATGATAGCATTTGGAGTAAGAAGTGGACTAAAGCCTTAATTATTGGAGAAAAGGAAGAATTAGATTCTGTAGAATCATATTTAAAGAATTGTTATAGAGATAATGATATTGTAAGAAGTGCTGATGTATATTTAGAAATAATACCAAAGGAAATTTCTAAAGGACAAGCATTAAATAAACTAATTGAGCATAAAGGTATGAGTGAATTTACTGTAGTTACTGTTGGAGATAATATGAATGATGTAGAACTTTTAGAAGAGGCTGATTATGGATTTTGCATAGGAAATGGTAGTGAGGAGTTAAAAAATAAATCAAAGTACATAGCACCAAGTAATGATGATAACCCAATAGAATTTATAGTAAGGTGGATTGAAAATTTAAAATAATGTTATATTAGTAAGAATTAATATAATATATGAAGGTTAAGAATAAAAGCACTAATCAATTGCATAAATATTCATAAAAATGTATAATTATAAAAAATACACAATGAAATAATTGGAATAAAAGTGTGCAATTAACTGAATATATAAAATATCCGAATATAATCAATTTAATATTGACAATAATTCGAGCTGAATATACAATAATATACAAAGATATAGAATAAATTAATTAGTTAAAAAGTACACTTTAAATTGGTCCAGAGAGGCCAGAAAGGAGTATGTAGGTATGTTATACGTAAATAGCAATAGTTACATCGATTTATCAAAAGAATTTTCTAAAGTAGATTTTAAATATAATAAGGATAGTATGGAGAGATTACATAGTTAAATGTCTCCCTACTATCCTTTTCTTATAAATTCATTAATATATAGTGAATTTATAAGAAAATATATTTAAGGTTAAAGAGCTTTTAGAAAGTGTATTTTTAGCTGTTATATACATAAATTTCAGGAGGGCTAGGAATGAAAGCAAGGCTTATATTAGAAAATGGTATGACTTTTGAAGGTAAGGCATTTGGATACTTAAAAGATAGCGTAGGAGAAGTTGTATTTACAACTGGAATGACAGGATATCAAGAGGTATTAACAGATCCATCATACTATGGTCAAATTGTTACTATGACATATCCGTTAATCGGGAACTATGGAATTAATTTAGAAGATAATGAATCTGATACACCAAAAGTAAGAGGATTTATAGTAAGAGAAAAATGTAGTTTCCCAAATAACTTTAGATGTGAAATTGGGTTAGAAGATTATTTAAAACAAAATAAAATAATTGGATTAGAAGGAATAGATACAAGAGCTTTAACTAAAGTATTAAGAAATAATGGGACAATGAGGGGAATAATTTCATTAGAACATGAAACTTTAGAAGAAGTTAAAGAAAAAATAAGTGCTTTTTCAAATAAAGAAGCAGTTAGTATAGTTTCAACTAAGGAACCATACACAATTGAAGGAACAGGAAAGCATGTTGCAATAATGGATTTTGGTATAAAAACTAATATAATTAGAAATTTCAAAAAGAGAAATTGTAAAATAACAGTTTTCCCAATGACTGCTACTGCAGAAGAAGTATTATCAGTAAATCCTGATTTAGTATTTTTATCAAATGGCCCTGGGGATCCAGAGGATTTAACAGATGTAATAGAAAATGTTAAAAGAATAGTTGGAATTAAACCTATAGTTGGAATTTGTTTAGGTCATCAATTATTAGCATTAACTTTAGGTGGAACTACTACTAAATTAAAGTTTGGACATAGAGGATGTAACCATCCAGTTAAAGACTTAGAAAGAAATAGAGTTCATATTACTTCTCAAAATCATGGATATGTAGTTGATGAATTACCAGAGGGTGTTGTAGCAACGCACTTAAATATCAATGACGGAACAGTAGAGGGTATGAAACATACTACTTTACCAATATACTCAGTTCAATTCCATCCAGAGGCTGCAGCAGGTCCAAAGGATAGTGAATATATATTTGACAGATTTATGGAATATGCACTATAGGAGGGTTTAGAAAATGCCATTAAATAAAGATATTAAAAAAGTTTTAGTTATAGGATCAGGACCAATCGTTATCGGGCAAGCTGCTGAGTTTGACTATTCAGGAACTCAAGCATGTCAGGCTTTAAAGGAAGAAGGAATAGAAGTTGTATTAGTTAACTCTAACCCAGCTACTATAATGACTGACAAAGAAGTTGCAGATAAAATTTATATAGAACCATTAACAGTAGAGTTTGTAGAAAAAGTAATAGCAAAAGAAAGACCAGATAGCTTACTTGCAGGTATGGGGGGTCAAACAGGACTTAACCTAGCAGTTGATTTACACGATGCAGGAATATTAGAAAAATATGACGTTAAGGTTATAGGAACATCAATAGCTTCTATCAAAGAAGGTGAAGATAGAGAGTTATTTAGAGATATGATGTACAGAATTAATGAGCCAGTTATTACATCAGAAATAGTAACTGACATGGAAGCTGGTATGGCATTTGCAAATAAGATTGGATATCCAGTTATAGTAAGACCTGCTTATACATTAGGAGGATCTGGCGGTGGAATAGCTGAAAATGAAGAAGAATTAAAAGTTATTCTTGCATCAGGATTACAATTAAGTACTATAGGGCAAGTTTTATTAGAAAAATCAGTTAAGGGATGGAAAGAAGTAGAGTACGAAGTAATGAGAGACTCTTACGGAAACTGTATAACTGTATGTAACATGGAAAATATTGACCCAGTAGGAATTCATACAGGAGATAGTATAGTTGTAGCTCCATCACAAACTTTATCAGATAAAGAATATCAAATGTTAAGAACTGCATCAATTAACATTATTAATGCTGTAGGAATTGAAGGTGGATGTAACGTACAATTTGCTTTAAATCCAAATTCATTTGAATATGCAGTTATTGAAATCAACCCTAGAGTTTCAAGATCTTCAGCTTTAGCATCAAAAGCTACTGGATATCCAATAGCAAAGCTTGCAGCTAAGATAGCTTTAGGATATGGATTAGATGAAATTAAAAATGCAGTAACTCAAAAGACTTATGCATGTTTTGAGCCAACATTAGACTACGTAGTAGTTAAGATTCCAAAATGGCCTTTCGATAAGTTCTTTACAGCTGATAGAGCTTTAGGAACAAAAATGATGGCAACAGGAGAAATAATGGCTATAGGTGCTAACTTAGAGTCAGCATTATTAAAAGGTATAAGAAGTTTAGAAATAGGAAAATATTCTTTAGACCATCCAAAGTTTAAAGAAATGAGTATCCAAGAATTAAAAGAAGCTGTAATGAAACCAGATGATGAAAGATTATTTGCCCTTACAGAAATGATAAGAAGAGATTACAGAATTGAAAGCATAGCTAAAATTACTGGAATAGATATATTCTTCTTAGAAAAATTCAAATGGATAGTACATGAAGAAACTAGATTAAAATTAAGCAAAATAGATGATTTAGATAAAGAATGGTTATTAAACCTTAAGAGAAAAGGATTCTCAGATAAGGCTATAGCTGATATGTTAAAAGTTAGCCCAGATGATATCTATAGATTAAGAAACATCTGGAACATAAAACCAGCTTACAAGATGGTTGATACTTGTGGAGGAGAATTCGAAGCATTATCACCATACTATTACTCAACTTATGAACAATATGATGAAGTTGAAGTATCAGATAAGAAAAAAGTTATAGTAATAGGTTCAGGACCAATAAGAATAGGTCAAGGTATAGAGTTTGACTATGCTTCAGTTCACTGTGTAATGGCATTAAAGAAGATGGGAATTGAAACTATAATAGTTAATAACAACCCAGAAACAGTAAGTACTGATTTCAATATTTCAGATAAACTTTACTTCGAACCATTAACAGAAGAAGATGTATTAAACATCATTGAAAAAGAAAAACCATATGGAGTTATTCTTCAATTCGGTGGTCAAACAGCAATTAAGCTTGCAAACTTCTTAAAAGAAAAAGGAATTAAAACTTTAGGAACTACAGCAGATCAAATAGATATGGCTGAAGATAGAGAAAAGTTTGAAGAATTACTTGAAAAGTTTGATATAGCAAGACCTAAGGGTAAAGGTGTTTGGACTTTAGAAGAAGGTATAGAAGAAGCAAATAGATTAAGATATCCGGTACTTGTTAGACCTTCATATGTATTAGGTGGTCAAGGTATGGAAATAACTCATGATGAAGAAGAGTTAACTTATTACTTAAGTAATGCATTTAAAAAGGATAAGAAAAACCCAATACTTATAGATAAATACTTAATGGGTAGAGAAATAGAAGTAGATGCTATATCTGATGGAGAAAATATCTTAATACCAGGTATAATGGAACATTTAGAAAGAGCTGGGGTTCACTCAGGAGACTCTGTAACAATGTATCCAAGCCAAAATATTAGTGATGAAATTAAAGCAAAAGTTTTAGATTACACTAAGAAATTAGCTTTAGCTATAGGAATTAAGGGAATGATAAACATTCAATTCATAGAGTTTGAAGGAAATCTTTATGTAATTGAAGTTAATCCAAGAGCTTCAAGAACAGTTCCATATATCAGTAAGGTAAGTGGAGTTCCAATAGTAGATTTAGCTACTAAAGTTATGCTTGGAGAAAAGTTAGTTGACTTAGGATATGGAGTAGATGTTTATCCAGAACCAGAATTAGTATCAGTTAAAGTTCCAGTATTCTCAACTCAAAAGTTACCAAAGGTTGAAGTATCTTTAGGACCTGAAATGAAATCTACAGGAGAAGTTTTGGGTGTAGGTAGAGATGTTAAGGAAGCTTTATATAAAGGATTTGTTGGTGGTAGCATGTATCCATTAATGGAAAAAGGAAAGATTTTAGCTACTATTAATAAGCATGATAAGGCAGAGTTCTTACCAATAGCTAAGGATTTAGCTAAGGCTGGATATAAGTTTATTGCAACTGAAGGAACTTGCAAGCTATTAAGAGAAGCAGGTATAGATTGTGAAGAAGTAAGAAGACTTAATGAAGAAGAGCCAAATATATTAGATGTTGTTAAGAATAAAGAAGTTGATTTAGTAGTAAATACTCCAACTAAGGGTAATGACTCTAAGAGAGATGGATTCTTAATTAGAAGAGCTGCTATAGAAAGAAATATAGGAGTTATAACAGCGTTAGATACATTAAGAGCGATTGCTGATGTTAAGGTATCTGAAATTGATAAAAGAGATTTAGAAGTATTTAATATAGCTGAATAATGTAAGAAATTAATAAATAAAAAAGAGGATTCAAATTTGAATCCTCTTTTTTATTTTAAATTGCATTACTTCAATAATAAATTATATGAAATAGAGTAAGTTATTGAGATTGCTCAGGCTGTAAATTATCTTGATTATTTGATGTAGAAGTATTCGTACTGCTATTGTCTTCTTTATAGTTATAACTATTAACTTTAGAATCAATATAGTTATCAAGTATATTGATTTCTTCAGGTAATTCACCTATAACTTCTTTAGGTGGAATATATGCCTCTATTTCTGTATCTAATATAGGTAATTTTTCTTTTAAAGAAATAGATAGGTTTGTAGCTGCTTTAGTTTTTGTAAAATCAATTATAAATATTGAGATAATAGCAACTAATAAAATAATAATAGATATATTTTGAAATTTATCAGTTTTAAAATTCATAATATTAGTTCTTTCTTTTATGATAAATTATTCTTTAGTATGGATAATATTCTATAAAATTAAAGAAAACCCTCTAAAAAAGTAAAAAAATGTTGACCAAGAACAAATGTTCTGGTATTATTTACTTAAGAAATGAACGTTTGTTCGGAGGTGCGGTATGAAAGGTAATAGAGGAATATTTGTAAAAGTTAATTATAAAAATATCGGGGAACTTAATAGTTTTATTTACGATAGCATGAATGGTGTAAATAAAAATAAAGATAAGTATGTTATGTGTGCAGGAAAATATAATAAAGATGGATGGACAATGGTCTTTAAAGCAAAAAGTATTAGAGAGGCAGAAGAACTATTAAGTATAAATTCTGCTAAGAGAGAGCTGGATAAAAAGAAGCATATATTACAATCACAATTACTTGAAAATGATAGAGTATCAATTCCCTCTTGGATGTCTAATAACTAATAGTTTTTTATTGAAAGAAAAACACACAATAATTTATATATAATATTAATTTGAAAGTAGATTTACTATTAATTAAGGTATAAAATAAAATTAAGGAATATATAAATTGGAGTGAGAGAACTTGAATAAAAAGGATTTGCCAATAGGTTTTTTAGATTCTGGCGTAGGTGGACTAAGTGTACTTAGAGAAGCTATAAAGATAATGCCTAATGAAAATTATATATATTTTGGAGATTCAAAAAATGCTCCATATGGTGTGAAGCCAACAAAAGAAATTAGGGATTTAACTTTTAATGTTGTTGATTTTTTAATTGAAAAGGGAATAAAGGGATTAGTAGTTGCTTGCAATACAGCAACAAGTGCAGCTGTAAGCGAATTAAGGAGGGTATATCCGGATATACCTTTAGTTGGAATAGAGCCTGCAATAAAGCCTGCTGTAGAGTTAAATAGAAGTGGAAAAATATTAATAATGGCAACACCTATGACTATTAAACAAGAGAAGTTTAATTTGTTACTTAATAAATATAAGGAAAAGGCTGAAATAGTTCCAATACCCTGTGCTGGTCTTATGGAGTTTATAGAAGATGGCATTTTGAGTGGAGAAGAACTAGAGGAATATTTAGAAGAAAAACTAAGTATATATGATAAAAGTGAAATAAGTTCTATAGTACTTGGATGTACTCATTATCCTTTTGTTAAAGATGTAATAGCTAAAATTGTTGGAAGTAATGTTATTATAATGGATGGTGGAGAGGGAACTGCTAGAGAAATAAAAAGAAGATTAAGAGAAAAAAATCTATTAACGGATAGGATTAAAAAAGGGAATGTAGATATATATAATTCCTTAGATGAAAAAAAGGTTATTGATTTAAGTTGGAAGTTAATTCAACAACCATAAAGAAACGCCAAAAGGCGTTTTTTTTATTAAAATTAAAAAAAAGGAAATTATTTAAAAAATAATTGTTAAATCATTGACAATATTCTGAAAATTGTATATATTATTATTGTAGAAAGAATTTTCAGAATATTTAAAAAAGGAGATTGGGGTAATGAGTATGAATATAAAAATAAAGGATTTCTTAGGAGAGAGATATTCAATAGAGGATGCTATCTTATTAAGGGAGATAGTAAAAAATAATTTAGATAATGGTGTAAGTTTAGATTTTTATGGATTAGATAGAATTCCATCAACTTTTTTAACTTGTCTATTTAGTGATTTAATAAATAAATTCGGAAGAGATTATATTTTTAAGCAAATAGATGTTAAAAATTTATCAAACTATAATGATTATTCAAGAGTAGTTTTAGGAACTGCTTTTCAACAATAAATAAAACCTTGAATTAAATATATTTTAAAGTTTCGTTCTTTAATTAGTTAAAATCTCATTAGCTTCGATTTTCGAGGCTTTTTTTCTTTTAAGTGGACCTCAAAAGTTTAATTTCATAACTTAAATACTTATTTTAGTGTTACTTATTCAATTATAATAGAGATAGTTTAAGTAAAAATTTATATAAAATTTTTATAAA
>OLNY01002337.1_pt1 | contig 13319 bp, 9 predicted proteins | sample 1671981 | NCBI WGS metagenome assembly OLNY01 (sample SAMEA3136632, study PRJEB25190) | human gut metagenome | biome: human gut; feature: human-associated habitat; material: faeces | place: Austria | collected 2013 | reverse complement strand
ATTCGCATACGAGTTTACCCCGCAGCAGGTCGGTCATCGTGTAGTAACCGGGGGCCAGCGCTGCAATGTAGAGCGCGGCCTGCACGGCACCATCGGCAAAAACACCGCGGCTGCCTGCACTGTGGCTCAGGGTCACGACCTCGTCGGGGCCGCAGAACAGCACATCGTGCTCGCCCACAATGCCGCCGCCGCGGATGGAACTGATACCCAGTTCCTGCGCACCGCGCTTCTGGCGCACCTGGGAGCGGTCGTAGACGTACTCATACTTGCCGCCCGCCTCGGCGTTGATAGCGTCGGCAATCATCAGTGCCGTGCCGCTGGGGGCGTCCAGCTTGTTGTGGTGGTGCTTCTCGACAATTTCAATGTCGAACTCGCCGCCAAGGATCTTCGTGGCCTGGCGGGCCAGTTCGATCAGCACATTCACGCCCACCGACATATTTGCACTGCGGAAGATGGGCACCTTGGCGCTGGCGGCCTCCAGCACGGTCTCATCCTCCTTGGACAGGCCGGTGGAGCAGATGACGCAGGGCAGGCCGTTCTCGGCACCGTACTGTGCGGCGGCCACCGCCCCGGCGGGAGAAGAAAAGTCGATGATAACGCCCTTGCAGGGCAGCTCAGCAAAGCCTGCGTAGACCGGGATGCCGCCCACATTGCCCGCATCACGGTCAACACCGGCCACGACACGGCAGTCGTCACGCGCACCGATTTTTTCCAGCAGGGCGCGGCCCATGCGGCCATAGATGCCCTGAATGATGATATCCGTCATTGTTACGTCCTTTCGTGAAAAAAGCGAAAAGCCGACCCGCAAAAATGCAGTGGGTCGGCTGTGAAATTATTTCAGCAGGCCGAAATCCTGCATGGCGTTTTCCAGCTGTGCCTGCACAGCGGCAGAGGGGGCGACCAGCGGCAGACGGCATTCACCGGCCTGCCAGCCCAGGCGGTTCATGGCCCACTTGACCGGGATGGGGTTTACATCGGCAAACAGCGCCTTGATGAGAGGCAGGGCTTTCAGCTGCATGGACAGGCTCCCGGCGGTGTCACCTGCAAACCACTTGGCGCAGATGTCGTGGGTGTACTGGGGCGCGACGTTGGACAGCACGCTGATGACGCCCTTGCCGCCCAGTGCCAGCAGCGGCACAATCTGGTCATCGTTGCCGGAGTAGATGTTCAGGTTATCCCCACAGGCCGCCGCAATCTCAGCCACCTGGCTGATGTTGCCGCTGGCCTCTTTCACGGCGTTGATGTTCGGGTGTTTGGCAAGCTCGGCCAGCGTGGCGGGGGTCAGGTTGCAGCCGGTGCGGCTGGGCACGTTGTACAGAATAGCAGGAACCTTCACGGAATCCGCAACGGTCTTGAAGTGACGATACAATCCCTTCTGGGTTGCTTTATTGTAATAGGGGCTTACCAGCAGGATGCCGTCCACACCGTATTTTTCCGCTTCCTGGGACAGATATACTGCGGTATCGGTACAATTAGAACCGGTACCGGCCACTACGGGGATTCTCTTCGCTACTTTGTCTACACAGTATTTGATGGTATCCAGATGTTCCTCATGGGTCAACGTTGAGGATTCTCCTGTAGTACCACATACGATAATGGCATCTGTGCCGTTTGCGATCTGGAATTCGATCAGTTCACCGAATTTCTCATAGTTGACAGATCCGTCTTCGTTCATGGGTGTGACGATTGCCACGCCTGCTCCTTTAAAAATAGCCATATGCTTCCTCCATTTGCAAAACGCCAGCGCACAATGGCGCCGGCGCTGATTATCCAAGCTTATTTGATAGCGCCCCATCTGCTCACGAGATGACAGTCATACGCTTCTTAAACGTATGCCCAAGATAACAATATACAGGATACCTTATCTTTCGGCGTGTTCCCCTTTCTTCTTCCCTCAACGGTACCTGTTACCTCCGAAAAAATACTCTTGAAAAACGCAACCTCTATCTTTTTAAATATAGTTTTATGATAGCATCAACCCATGTGACTGTCAATCCCAGACCTTGAATTTTACCGTTTCAATCTTGGACACTTCATCCGCCAGAACACAGATCTCATCGTTCAGGGTGATTCCCGTCAGAATCACATCCGTATCTCCCCGGCATTCCAGTAATGCCTTCAGGTCATCTTCCGTAATAATATCCTTCTCCACCAGTCCCAGCACTTCGTCCAGGATCAGCAGATCGCATTCTCCAGTCGTCAGTACTTTCTTGGCAAAGCCGATCCCGTTACGGATGTTCTGGATCTCCTCCTGCTTCTTTTCCTCCGGTAATTCCACGAAATTACCGTCCGATTTCTCGAAACGGAACAGCTTGATCTCCGGCTCCATTCTGCGTAAAAAATCGGAATCCCCCAGTCCCTTTCCCTTCAGGAACTGAATAATAACGACCCTCTTGCCTTCTACCGCTGCCTGTACCGCTCTTCCAATCGCTGCCGGTGATTTGCCTCTGCCATCGCCGGTATAAATATAGATGCATCCTTCTGCCATTACACACCTCATGGTCTATCTGCGTTTGCGGCAGATAGCTGTCCGCAGTTGTTAGTTACTTATGCATTTCTTTATACCATATATTGTAAATTTTTGCAATCTTTTGTCGTCAGACTATGGATTCCCGGGCTTCCTCCAACAGCTCCAGTTTGCTGACGGACACTTCGAATGCGACACGTTTCTCCACATTTTCTTCATCCAGTTTCTTCATATATTCACGGCTTTGGATCCGTCCCCAGATAGCACAGCGCTCGCCCACTTTGAAATGTTCTGCATAGCGTGCATTGCGTCCCCAGCAGATGCAGGGAATGTAGTCAGACTTGCCGTAAGGGCGGTTCACGGCAAGCAGCAGGTCTGCGATCTCCCTTCCTAACGGTGTCTTGCGGTATACCGGCTCCTTACATATATATCCATCGAGATAGATCTGGTTCGTCTTGGAACTTTCTTCCATCTCCTCAATAAATTTCACCTCTCTGGCAAACACAGACAATACCAGTCTGTTCTTACGCTCCTCATGACGGTTATAGGACCGGAACTGTCCGTGGATTTCAATATACTCCCCAACATAGTCCTGGGTGATATCAATCAGACGCTCGGACACCATCACCGGAATCCTGTCCTCAGAATCGCTGAGACGTTTTACCAGAATATCCATCATATAAAACCCTTCTCCAAAAACCTGATGGCTGAAGGTAAATCCGGTGGCAATGCGCCCCATAACCGATACCTGATTGTTTTCAATAATTTTATCTGCCATAATAAGTAGCTCTCCTTCCTCTTCGTGTATTTCGTCTATATCAATCTATGTACAGATGCGCTATAATATGCCTGAAAACTGAAAAACCAAAAATATTTTTTTATGTCTTGTAATCTTCCAAAAATGTGATAGACTATAAATTTGGACATCATTTTTAACAAAAAGATTACTTATATATGGAAAGAAAGGATTTGGATTATATGAAGACCAAGCGTGAAGATGTTCGTAACGTGGCCATTATCGCCCATGTCGATCACGGTAAAACAACACTTGTTGACGAGCTTTTGAAACAGAGCGGTGTTTTCCGTGAGAACCAGGAAGTCCAGGAACGTGTCATGGACTCCAACGATATTGAGCGTGAGCGCGGCATTACGATTCTCTCCAAAAACACCGCAGTTCATTACAAGGGTGTAAAAATCAATATCATCGACACTCCAGGCCATGCGGACTTCGGCGGCGAGGTAGAGCGTGTGCTGAAGATGGTAGACGGCGTTATTCTTCTTGTGGACGCCTTCGAGGGTGCCATGCCTCAGACTAAATTTGTACTTCGTAAAGCTCTCGAACTGAACCTGCATGTTATTGTCTGCATCAACAAGATCGACCGTCCGGAAGCACGTCCGGAGGAAGTTGTTGACGAAGTTCTGGAACTTCTCATGGATCTGGACGCATCTGACGAGCAGCTGGACTGCCCGTTCCTGTATGCCTCCGCAAAAGCCGGCTATGCAGTTCGTAACCTTGAGGACAAGCCTGAGAATATGGCTCCGCTTTTTGAGACCATCCTTGATGCAATTCCTGCTCCGGAGGGAGATCCGGACGGAGATACACAGGTTCTTATCAGCACCATCGACTACAATGAATATGTAGGCCGTATCGGTGTCGGTAAAGTTGAGCGCGGAACCATTTCCGTGAACCAGGAGCTGATGCTTCTGAACCATCATGACCCGGACAAACACGAGCGCGTAAAGATCAGCAAGCTCTACGAATTTGACGGCCTGAACAAGGTTGAAGTCAAGAGTGCTACCATCGGAGCCATCGTTGCGATCTCCGGTATTGCAGATATCCACATTGGAGATACACTCTGTGCAGGAGATAACCCGGAGTCCATTCCGTTCCAGAAGATTTCCGAGCCTACCATCTCCATGAACTTCCTTGTAAACGACAGCCCGCTTGCAGGACAGGAAGGTAAATTTATCACTTCCCGTCACCTTCGTGACCGCCTCTACCGTGAGCTGAATACAGACGTCAGCCTTCGTGTGGAAGACACAGATACAACTGAGTGCTTCAAGGTTTCCGGCCGTGGTGAGCTTCACCTTTCCGTTCTTATTGAGAACATGCGCCGTGAAGGATATGAATTTGCAGTCAGCAAACCGGAGGTTCTCTATCATACAGACGAGCGCGGACGCAAACTGGAGCCGATCGAGATCGCATATGTTGATGTTCCGGAGGAATTTTCCGGTACCATCATCCAGAAACTCAGCGAGCGTAAAGGTGAACTTCAGGGTATGAGCACAGCAAGCGACGGAACTGTACGTCTTGAGTTCTCCATCCCTTCCCGTGGACTGATCGGATTCCGTAACGAATTCCTTACCTCCACCAAGGGTACCGGTATCCTGAACACCATGTTTGACGGATATGCACCATACAAGGGAGACTTCCCGTATCGTAAACAGGGTTCCCTCATCGCTTTCGAGGCAGGCGAGACTGTAACTTACGGTCTTTTCTCCGCTCAGGAGCGTGGTACTCTCTTCGTCGGACCTGGCGAGAAGGTTTACAGCGGTATGGTTATCGGACAGAATGGTAAGGCTGAGGATATCGAGCTGAATGTCTGCAAGACCAAGCACCTCACCAACACCCGTTCTTCTTCGGCAGACGATGCGCTGAAGCTTGTTCCGCCTAAGGTATTAAGCCTTGAGCAGGCAATCGAGTTCATCGACCAGGATGAGCTTCTTGAGGTAACTCCTAAGAGCCTTCGTATCCGTAAACGTATCCTGGATTCCAGAGATCGAAAACGTGCTGCATTCCGCAAGAGCTGATAGAATTTTGACGATTATTTATTGTTTACTGGATTCTGGCAGTGTTTTGCAGTTATAAAGGATTCGGATATATCTTTAACACGATTTACACAACTGTCATACGGGAATCATTTCCTGTATGGCAGTTTTTTTCTGGAATCATTTCCTGCATGACCGTTTCTTTCTGCAGGAAGAATCCAGGCTGCAGGATTCTCTGCCTGTGGCGAATTTCCCTGAACAACATCGGGCTTTCCTGCTCGCAGGATTCTGGCAGTTATCTCCTGCCCTGTTTTTCATTTTCAGACAAATCTATCCATTTCTTTCTGCATTCCTGAAAAAATTCTCCATATATTTTGCTTAATTGTTCTGAAAACTCAAATAATTTCAAGTTTTTTTATCAATTATGGTTTGACGCTTTACCGTGACATGATATTTTTGTGAATTATTTATCAAAATTCTTCGTTATTTTCGTTAATTATTTATCACATTCGCTATTGACGTCTGGAATCTGTTAAATTATAATGTGTTCATGATTGATTGACAAAAGTTTAACGTTAATGTTTTAACTGCATGATACGTTTTGTCTTTTGCCAGCCCCTCATATGTGTGCATGTTTTTTGTCAGTGCTGACAAATATTTAACATGTTTTTTGTGCACAGTGCTGAATTTAAAGATTTTTTTTAAAGGATTTTTCAATAATTCAGCGTTCTGCGGAGTGAAATTTACAGTATTTTCCCCTGATTTTCTGTTCGTCATTTTGCACATAGCTGCAAAATTCAGAATTTGCGTTTTTTTCTGAATTTTGATACTATATAATCATCGAAACAGAAAATTCAATCAGATTGAATCAACAAAGAAACGCAGCGCGGGGACTTACAAAAACTCTGCAGCATCTGCCGGCATAAAAAAACAGGCCCGCAGAACCACAGATCATTATCATATGAAAACAGGAGGATTCCACATGGCAAAGAAAGAAACTATCCCTACCATCATCGACACTCCAGAAGCCCTGACCGCGAAAATGGCTGCAATGAAAGAAGCACAGAAGATCTTCGCTACCTACACACAGGAGCAGGTTGACAAGATCTTTAAGGCAGCTGCTACTGCCGCCGACAAAATGCGTATCCCACTTGCCAAAATGACCGTTGAAGAAACAGGCATGGGTATCATGGAAGATAAGGTTATCAAGAACCATTACGCAGCAGAGTATGTTTATAATGCATACAAGAACACACAGACATGTGGTGTTGTAGAAGAAGACAAGGCATACGGAATCAAGAAGATCCTGGAGCCTGTAGGACTGGTTGCCGCAGTTATCCCGACTACCAACCCGACTTCCACAGCAATCTTTAAATCTCTTATTTCTCTGAAAACACGTAACGCAATCATCATCAGCCCGCATCCGCGTGCCAAGAAGTCTACCATTGAAGCAGCGAAAGTTGTTCTGGATGCAGCTGTTGCCGCTGGTGCACCGGAAGGAATCATCGGATGGATCGATATCCCGAGCCTTGAGCTGACCAACATGGTTATGCAGAACGCCGATATCATCCTTGCAACCGGTGGTCCTGGAATGGTTAAGGCAGCTTACTCCTCCGGTAAACCTGCTGTTGGTGTTGGACCTGGAAATACACCTGCCATCATTGATGACAGTGCAGATATCCGTCTTGCAGTTAACTCCATTATCCACTCCAAGACATTTGACAATGGTATGATCTGTGCTTCCGAACAGTCCGTAACTGTTCTGGAGAGCATTTATAAAGAAGTAAAAGAAGAGTTCCTTTACAGAGGATGCTACTTCCTTAAAAAAGACGAGATCGAGAAAGTCAGAAAGACAATCCTCATCAACGGCGCTCTGAATGCCAAGATCGTAGGCCAGAAGGCAGCTACCATCGCCGAGATGGCAGGCGTTACCGTACCGGCTGAGACCAAGATCCTTATCGGTGAGGTTGAGTCCGTTGATATCAGCGAGGAATTCGCACACGAGAAACTTTCCCCTGTACTTGCCATGTACAAGGCTAAGAATTTTGACGATGCTATCGCAAAAGCTGAGCGTCTTGTTGCTGACGGCGGCTACGGCCATACATCTTCCCTCTACATCAACGTGAATGAGACAGAGAAGATGGATAAATTCGAGGCAGCTATGAAGACCTGCCGTATCCTTATCAATACGCCTTCTTCTCAGGGTGGTATCGGTGACCTTTACAACTTCAAACTTGCTCCATCCCTCACTCTTGGCTGCGGTTCCTGGGGCGGTAACTCCGTATCCGAGAACGTTGGTGTCAAGCACCTTCTGAATATCAAGACCGTTGCTGAAAGGAGAGAGAATATGCTCTGGATGAGAACACCGGAAAAGGTTTACTTTAAGAAAGGCTGTATGCCGGTTGCTCTTGACGAGCTCGGTACTGTTATGGGCAAGAAACGCTGCTTCATCGTAACAGACTCCTTCCTCTACAAGAACGGTTACACCAAACCGATCGAAGATAAACTGGATCAGATGGGCATCGTTCATACATGCTTCTCTGATGTAGCACCAGATCCATCTCTCGCTTCCGCAAAAGCCGGAGCCAAGGCTATGACAGCATTTGAGCCTGACTGCATCATCGCTCTTGGTGGTGGTTCCGCAATGGATGCCGGCAAGGTTATGTGGATGCTTTATGAGAATCCGGACGCTGACTTCTCCGATATGTCCATGGACTTCCTGGATATCCGTAAGAGAGTTTACACCTTCCCGAAGATGGGTAAAAAAGCTTACTTCGTAGCAATCCCGACATCTTCCGGTACAGGTTCCGAGGTTACACCTTTCGCCATCATCACAGATCAGGATACCGGCGTTAAATGGCCGCTGGCTGACTATGAGCTTCTTCCGGATATGGCGATCGTAGATACCAACAACATGATGAGCGCACCGAAGGGACTGACCCGTGCTTCCGGTATCGACGTTATGACACATGCAATCGAGGCTTATGTTTCCATGATGGCTTCCGATTACACAGACGGTCTTGCACTGAAAGCGATCAAACTGGTATTTGAGTATCTGCCACGTGCGTATAAAGACGGCAACGATGTAGAGGCAAGAGACCATATGGCTAACGCTTCCTGCATGGCAGGTCTTGCATTCGCCAATGCATTCCTCGGTGTTAACCACTCTCTCGCTCACAAACTTGGTGCTTTCCATCACCTGCCACACGGTATCGCAAACGCAGTTGTTCTTCTGGATGTTATGCGTTACAACAGTGCTGAGGTTCCGACCAAGATGGGTACCTTCCCACAGTACCAGTATCCAAAGACACTTGCCCGCTATGCTGAGATCGGCCGTTCTGTAGGTCTTACAGGCAAGAACGATGCAGAAGTATTCGAAAAACTTCTCGCCAAACTGGATGACCTGATGAGAACAATCGAGATCATGCCTACAATCCGTGACTACGGCGTAGATGAGAAATACTTCCTGGAGACTCTGGATGAGATGTCCGAGCAGGCCTTCAATGACCAGTGCACCGGCGCTAACCCGAGATATCCACTTGTATCCGAGCTGAAAGATATCTATCTGAAGGCATACTACGGAGAAATGCCAAAGAAAGAAGAGAAAAAAGCCAAATAAATGTGGAACACCCTTCTAAGGGAAACACGGCCGGGAGTTTATTCGCTCCCGGCTGCGTTTCCTTTGCTTATTTCCCTCTTGCAAAAGATCCCCGATACAGTTCTGTATGAACAGGCTGTACCGGGGATCTCTTATATAATCGCTTTATAATTATCGTTTATTCTCGTTAATTTATTTCAGGCCATACTCTGCTGCAAGTTTCTTAAACTCCGGAAGAGAATTTACAATGGTATCATAAGATACACAGTATGCCAGTCTCACATAACCAGGGCATGCGAAGGAGCTTCCCGGTACCATGAGGATGTTATATTTCTTGCCGGCCTCGCAGAAGGCTTTTTCATCAGCTACCGGAGATTTTACGAAGAGATAGAACGCACCCTGTGGTTTGATGCACTCAAAGCCGCATTCTTTCAGGCCATTGTAAAGTGCCTGACGGTTTTTATCGTAAGCTGCAAGATCTGTCTTTGCATCTACACATTTCGCAACTACTTTCTGGATCAGGGATGGTGCATTTACGCAGCCAAGTGTACGGTTTGCGATGGTTGCAGCTGAGATCAGTTCTTCACTTCCGTCCGCCTCATCCGGGATCACCAGATATCCGATACGCTCTCCCGGAAGGGAAAGAGATTTGCTGTAAGAATATCCCACAACTGTATTGTCATAATATTTCGTCAGGTACGGAACTTCCACGCCATCGTAAGCCAGTTCACGGTATGGCTCATCGGAGATCAGGTAGATCACGGTTCCGAACTCTTTTTGTTTTGCTTCCAAAATTGCGGAAAGTTTCCTGATTGTTTCTTCTGAATATACAACTCCGGTCGGATTGTGCGGAGTATTTACGATAACTGCTTTTGTCTTCGGTGTGATCTTCTGCTCAAATTCAGCGAGATTTGGCTGGAAGGTTGTGGTATCCGGAGAGATTTCCACAAGGACACCGTCATAATTGCGGACATATGCACCGTATTCCAGAAAATATGGTGCAAAAACGATCACCTCTTCTCCCGGGTTCAGGATCGTCTTCAGAATTACGTTCAGGCCGCTTGCAGCGCCTACTGTCATGATCAGGTTCTTTGCAGAAAATTTTGTATCAAAACGTCTGTTTAAAGATTCTGCGATAGTCTGGCGTACATCTTCAAAACCTGCGTTGCTCATATATCCGTGAAGGACGGTCGGGTCCGTATTATTTACAAGATCGATAATGGCTTCACGAACACTGTCCGGCGCCGGTACACTTGGATTTCCAAGGCTGAAATCAAAAACCTTATCTGCGCCGTATTTTGCACGGAGGCGGTTTCCTTCCTCAAACATCATACGGATGGCAGAATTGTTTTTTACGTAGGGTTTCATTTTTTCTGATATCATTTCGTGTTCTCTCCTTTTATTCTGAGCAGGCTTGCTCCTCCTGATACAAGCAAGTCCCCACCCATTGCTTATTGCTTTTCACAACCCCACAGGGCTCTTCCCTGATCTGGTTTAATTTCTACATCATCATTTTCACCGTTTCCTGACAATCTTGTTTATAATTGTACCCCGTTTCCGTCTGGCGTGTCAATACTTTATCAAATTAAAGTGTATATAAAAAAATCCCTGGGAAAGTGACACACATTCCCAGGGAACTTCCTTTATTTGGTTAAACCTACATTATATACTTCTGTTTCTCAACATCTGTTATCAAACTTATTGATTTCCCAGCTTCGTCCTCACACCCCACACAGCCAGCGAGCTTCCCACCAGCGCAACAACGAACCCGGCCAGGACATCTGTTGGATAATGGACACCAAGATACAATCTGGAAAATGCCACCAGCGCTGCCAGGACTACTGCCGGGATTCCGATTTTCTTGGGGAGCATCCGAAGCATTACCAGGGCAACGGCAAAGGATGCTGTGGTGTGGCCTGACGGAAAGGAGAAATCTGTTGGTTTGGCGATCAGCGGGATCAGAGCTTCGATTTCCGCAAAAGGCCTTGGCCTTGCTACTATGTTTTTGAGAAGCAGATTCGTAACGATCACTCCGAAAATCAGGGACAAAACTGCCGCATAACCTGTTTTTCTCGTCTTTGGAATAGCAAGAAGAACAACTGCACAGAGGATCCAGAACCATCCTCCGTTTCCCAGAAATGTAACGATTTTCATAAATGGTGTCAGCATATCCGTTCTTAAATGCTGCTGGATCTGGAGAAGGATTTCTCCGTCCAAATTCTGTACTGACTGTAAAAAAGTATTCATATGTATTCCCTTCTCTTTCTGCTGCGACAGGTAGATAAAATACCCGGGCTTGTCTTCCGCCGCACATTCTTTACTGTTGATCATTATACCGTACATCTCTTGATTTTCTGAAAACGAAAACTAAATATTTTATAAACAAAACGCCCCTGCACTGTTCAAACCATCGCACAGCACAGAGGCGTCTCCTTCCCGTTACTCAAAACTTTCTATATCAACTTTTCTTTTTCTTTGCAGGATGCCTGCGCTTTGTATTTTATGCTTTACGCTCCGCGCTCTGCCTCCCGCTCCTTGTAATGATGTGCCTCCTCCAGCATCATATCTTTCACCTTCATCAGCCGGATCTGGGTACTTCTCTCGTTCTCGTCCAGCTTCATGGTGATGTATTTGATGTTTGCCTGTGCTTCCGGTATGATGACATGCTCCAGGGCGTTTACACGACGCCTTGTTTTTTCGATCTCAGAAGCCATCAGCTGACAGGCTTTTTCCACTTCTGCCAGTCGGAGCATATCCGGCAGGATATCTGCCAGAGATTTTACCGCTCCGTCCAGATCACTGGAGGTAAAAGCAAAACCATAGGAATAGATATCGTTGGCATCCGGGGTTCTTGTTTTGTATTCAAAAACAGGAATATCCACACTCATGACATTCTTTTTGCCGGTTTCCAGATAGACTTCCTGCTTGGGAGCCATCAGAGCGGTGTTCAGAGTCTCCTCCGACATTCCGGCTTTTGCAATGACAAAATTGGTGTTGGCACTTCGGATACCAGCCTCTACTTTTTTACGCAGCTCCATGTTCTCGCGCACCAGATCCAGGAACTGTCGCATCAGCTCGTCCCGCTTATCCTTCAGAAGCTTATGGCCACGGACTGCAGTCACCAGCTTCTTTTTCTGCTTCGTAAGCTCCATACGGGTAGGATTCACCTGTGTTGATGCCACAAATCATCCCCCCTTTATACTTTTCCGTAATACTGGTCAAGGAATTTGTCATCGATACGTTTCAGCTCGCTTCTCGGAAGAATGGAAAGCAGCTTCCAGCCGATGGCCAGGGTTTCCTCGATATCACGGTTTGCCTGATAGCCCTGGGAAACATATTCCTTCTCAAAAGCATCCGCAAATTTCGCATAGATCAGGTCAATGTCAGAGAGGGCAGCCTCACCAAGAATGGTCATCAGCTCTTTGGCCTCTTTACCACGGGCATATGCGGCAAACAGCTGGTTCATGGTGTTGGCATGGTCTGCTCTTGTCTTACCCTCACCGATACCTTTATCTTTCAGTCGTGACAGAGACGGAAGAACATCAATGGGCGGTGTGATTCCTTTACGGTAAAGCTCACGGCTCAGAATGATCTGTCCCTCTGTGATGTAACCGGTAAGGTCAGGGATCGGATGGGTCTTGTCATCCTCAGGCATGGTCAGGATCGGAACCATGGTGATACTTCCTGCTTTTCCTTTCTGACGGCCTGCACGCTCGTAGAGAGAAGCAAGGTCTGTATACATGTATCCGGGATATCCACGACGGCCCGGAACCTCTTTACGTGCTGCAGAAACCTCACGGAGAGCATCCGCATAGTTTGTGATATCTGTAAGGATTACAAGAACGTGCATGTCTTTTTCGAAGGCAAGATACTCTGCTGCTGTCAGTGCCATTCGCGGAGTAGCGATACGCTCAACAGCCGGGTCATTTGCCAGGTTTACAAAAAGAACAGTACGGTCTATAGCCCCAGTTTCCTTAAAGCTCTCTACGAAGAAGTTTGACTCCTCAAAAGTGATACCCATGGCAGCAAATACAACGGCGAACTGCTCGTCTTTTCCGCGAACCTTCGCCTGTCTCGCGATCTGTGCCGCAAGCTGTGCATGAGGAAGACCGGATGCGGAGAAGATCGGAAGTTTCTGCCCACGTACCAGGGTGTTCAGTCCGTCAATAGCGGATACACCGGTCTGGATAAACTCCTCCGGATAACTTCTGGCTGCCGGATTCATCGGCAGGCCATTGATATCTCTTCTCTCTTCCGGAAGGATCTCCGGACCGTCATCAATGGGACGGCCCAGTCCGTCAAAGACACGGCCCAGCATATCGCCGGATACACCAAGCTCCATGCTTCGTCCCAGAAAACGTACTTTACTGTTGGAAAGGTTGATACCTGTGGAACTCTCAAACAACTGTACCAGCGCATTGCTTCCGTCAATCTCCAGAACACGGCATCTTCTTGTTTCGCCATCGGCAAGCTCAATCTCACCCA
>OLNY01002336.1_pt1 | contig 13325 bp, 8 predicted proteins | sample 1671981 | NCBI WGS metagenome assembly OLNY01 (sample SAMEA3136632, study PRJEB25190) | human gut metagenome | biome: human gut; feature: human-associated habitat; material: faeces | place: Austria | collected 2013 | reverse complement strand
GTCGCGTTAACGAGTAATGAATCATCAATGCGACAGCCCCTTTATTCTATTTATTATGTAAGTTTGTCAGGTATTCGCGTCTAGGTTACTTGCCTACAGCGTCCAGGAATGCTTTTGCGTTGAGTTCATCTGCATATTCGGAATCCATTTCCTTGATACCTGCAGGGAACTCATACTTGGCGAGTCTCTCTACGAACGGATCCGGATCGAAGTGTTCAGGTCCCCATGCGCCGGCTTCGTTCCAGATGCCCCTAGCGATGAGTTCCATCATGATGACAGGGCTTACTGCTGTCTGTGCAACTACTGAGTTTGTAGTGTACTTGGCGATACAGTCCTGATTGTCTGCGATCTGGTACAGGTATACTGATCTGTACTTGCCGTCTTTCCATCCTGTTACCCATGTACCTGCGCAGCCTTTTCCTGTCATGTTCATAGTGGATTCTACAGGTGAAGGGATGACTTTACATACGAAATCTCTTGGTGTGATCTCTGCGTCTCCCACCTTGATCTTGGTTGTCTTGTCTGCAAGGCCATACTCGTACAGTGTCAGCAGCTTTTTCCTGAATTCAGCAGGTACGCCGTATTTGAATGTAACTCTGTTGCAGTCGATCTCTCTCGGCACCAGACTTACTTCTTCGTGCTCTACGTTTACTACTTCCACATCGCCGATGCCGCCAGGGAAGTTGAAGATCTCAGGTTCCGAGAACTGCTCTGTACACTTCCAGTGTCCTTCAGGGAATTCTTCTGTCTTTTCCCATACTACCGGTGGTGCCAGGCATTCGTCGATAGTGGTCCATACTGAGAATCCGAAGTCTGATGATGTATTGCCGTAGTTGTCTCCGTCTCTTACGTTCACTTCATCGATCTTGTCGAAGAGGTTATTGAACGCCAGCTTCGCAAATATAAGAACAAACTGGTTGCTCGTAATCAGGGACATCCTACATCATATGCTCCATCAGGTAACAGCTTCAGAAAAGAATTCTTTGATTCAGAAGAAGAGACAACAGAAGACGATGAAGTCCGTATCGTTCGTACAAAGAAGTTTGGTATTAAACCAATGTTTCCAGAAGATGCCTGCGTTCAGATGGAACTTCTTGGACATAACTTCTTCGTATTCTCCAACGCCGAGACTGATGAAGTCAATGTAGTATACAAAAGAAAAGATGGTTCATTTGGTCTGATCGAACCAGAATTCTCATAGAACATATCTATTCAGTATAAGTAGATTTATTGAATGTTATATGGCACACACTTAAAGGAAAGGAACCCCTGCCAGATATTCCAGGCAGGGGTTCCTTTCTATCTCACAAAACAACATCTTCTATGAGAATCATTCTTCATCAAAAATCTTAATTCCATCTTCTGTCCTTGCAAACCAACAGGTTGTCTCTTCATCCAGAACCACCTGACCGTTTGTCCCTTCCATCAGTTCAGCCCGCAGGCTGCCCATCTCATCTGTCGGAACAAACACTGTCATTTCAACCTTATCTGTGTAAACGGGTTCCAGTTGATCCAGATTTCGATTTGCAATCAGATATTGGATTTTCCCCAAATCCGTATAATTCGTCTCAATTCCGAGTTTCACCCCATGAATCCTTGCAATGCTCTCACTGTTCTTCAATCCTTCGATCGTTGCTGCTGTATAAGCCCTGACCAGCCCCCCCGTTCCAAGAAGCGTACCTCCAAAATATCTTGTAACAATTACAAGTACATTCGTCAATTCTCTCCCACGGATCACCTCCAGAATCGGCTTTCCTGCTGTCCCTGCCGGTTCTCCATCATCACTCATTCTTTCTGCCGCCGGATTCCTTCCTATAATGTAAGCCCAGCAATGATGTCTCGCATCCCAGTACTGCTTTCTTGTCTGCTCTAAAATCTCCATGGCTTCTTCTTCTGATGTGACCGGATGCACTTCTGCAATAAATCTGGATTTCTTTTCAACAATTTCTCCATTTCCGCCCTTATATATTGTATGGTAGATTTCCATTTTTCAGTCTCCCATTCTTTTTTTTATTTTTGCTATATTTGAAAATATTTCTTTATCTAATATACCATGCTTTTCTATATAAAACTGTATTTTTTCTTAAGATTTTCAGGAAAATTTGAACTTTTCAAATTTACCTTTATTTACATCGGTAAATTTGATATAATCATAGAAGTCAATAAAGGAGGATATTATACGTGAATTACGGAAAATCGAATCTTTCTAGAAGAAAAAAGCAAATTTCTTCTAAAAAGAAAAGGAAAAAGAAGCGAGTCGGCGTACGTTTTTTCAAAGCCCTCATTATTTGTTTTCTGCTTTTGATCGTCATTGGGGCAGCCGGAATTGGCATATATGTAAAAAAAGTGATTGACAATACACCGGAAGTCACAGCAAAGGACATTATGCCACAGGGCTATACAACGAATATTGTCGATTCCAATGGAACTTTGCTTGAGCAACTCAAAGACTCTGATTCTAACCGTGTTTACAAGAAATATGACGAGATTTCACCATACATGGGAAAAGCTTTTGTTGCGATCGAGGACGAACGTTTCTACAAGCATAATGGTATTGATATCCAGGGAATTATCCGTGCCGGTGTCAATGGTGTTGCACATGGCTTCCATTTCACAGAAGGAGCCAGCACATTAACCCAGCAGCTGATCAAAAATAATGTATTCCCTAATTTCATCAATGAGAGTAAGTATCAGCGAATTGAACGTAAAATCCAGGAACAGTACCTTGCACTAAAGATTGAAAAAGAGATGAGTAAGGAAGAGATTCTTGAGGCATACATGAATACAATCAATTTAGGACAGGGATGCCTCGGAGTTCAGACAGCTGCACAGCGTTACTTTAATAAAGATGCAAAAGACCTGACTCTTTCTGAATGTGCAGTTATCGCAGCGATCACTCAGAGTCCGTCGAATCTGAATCCTGTCAGCAACCCGGAGAATAATGCAAAAAGACGGGAAAAAGTTCTGAAAAACATGAAGGAACAAGGCTCTATCACAAAGGATGAATACGATGAGGCTATGGCTGATAATGTATATGACCGCATTTCCGAAACAGCGTCAAATACAACTGCATCCAAACCTTACACTTATTTCATCGATGCTGTCATAAATCAGGTTGTAGATGATCTTGTAACTGAGAAGAGTTATACAGAAACACAGGCATATAATCTGCTCTATAGCGGCGGCCTTACGATCAACGTTACACAGGATGCTGATATCCAGTCCATCTGTGATGACGAAGTTGCTAATGTAGGGGATTATCTCAATGGTGATACAGAATATGGGCTTGATTACGCACTTACTATCCACAGGGCAGATGGTTCTTCTGAGAACTACAGCAAAGAACAACTTGCTTCTTATATTCAGACTGCATGGGGATATGACACTCCTCTTCTCTACGGTTCTGAAGAAGCTGCACAGGAAGCAGTTGATGCATTTAAATCAACGCTCAATATCAATGAGGCTGACGGAGACACTGTTGATGAGAGAATTGAGCTCTCACCTCAGCCGCAGGCTTCTGTTGTTGTGATGGATCAGTATACCGGACAGGTGAAAGCCATCGTCGGTGGACGCGGCGAGAAGAAATCCAGTCTTTCTCTAAACCGTGCCACAGATTCTGCAAGACAGCCTGGATCCTGTTTCAAGATTCTTGCTGCTTATGCACCGGCACTTAACGAAGGAAAGATCACTCTTGCAACAACAATTGATGATGAAGAATATGAATATAAAAACGGACAGTCCGTAAACAACTGGGATAAAAAATATATCGGTCCGACACGTGTCCGTTATGGAATCGAACATTCTATGAACGTCCTTGCCGTTAAGACATTAACTGACTATGTTGGTGAAACAGAAAGTTATGATTATCTTCTTAATTTTGGATTTACAACGCTGTCTGAAGATGATAAATATTCACAGGCAAAAGCTCTTGGTGGTATCACGAACGGTGTATATAATATCGAGATGACAGCTGCCTATGCAGCAATTGCCAATGGTGGAACTTACATGAAACCGATTCTTTACACACAGGTTCTGGATCATGAAGGAAATGTTCTTCTCGATAACACAACCCCTGAGACACATGAAGTCTTAAAAGACTCCACTGCTTATCTTCTGACAAGTGCAATGGAAGACGTTGTCAACGGTGCCGGTGGAACCGGTGGTTCTGCAAGACTGAGCAACATGCCTGTTGCCGCTAAAACAGGTACCAGCCAGGAAAGCCGTGACTTGTGGATTTCAGCATTTACGCCTTATTATACAGCGTCTGTATGGGGTGGATATGATGAGCATAAGACAATGGATCGATTAAGCCAGAACTGGCATCAGAAACTTTGGAGAAATATCATGGAACGTATCCAGGATACAAAAGGCCTTGAGTACAAGGACTTTGAAATTCCATCCTCTGTCGAAGAAAAGACGGTTTGTACAGAGACAGGACTCCTTGCCGCAAGCAGTTGTCCTGCTATTACAGAGTATTTCTCAAAAGACAATGCTCCGACAAAGAGCTGTAGTGGTCATTATGTTGCGCCATCAGAAGACTTTGAGGAAGATGATACCGAGAGTTCTGATGAAACCACACCTGCTACAGGTACCGATTCTTCTGGAGCAACATCATCACCGGATTCTTCCTCTGGTGGAACAACAACCGAACCCGCTGCCGGCGGAGACTCTGGTGGAACAACCGGAACAACTACAGGTGATACTGATACTTCCGGCAGCACTACTGGTAGCGACACTGGAAGTGGAAGTACCACTCAATAAGTAAATGATGCGCCGCAAGGCACACCTAAAAAGGAGAGGCTATACAAAACGCCTCTCCTTTTCGCATACTTATATAACTGATTGCTCTTGTCATCCTGTCCGTATCTCTCTGATACAATATTCTGCTATCTTGTTTTACGGTTAATATATCTTGCTTTATATTTAGAATATACAATCGTCTGATCTTTATATAAACTATAATATCCGGAAACCGCATAGCTGATTGATATCGCGATCAGATAATATGCTGCTCCTGAAAATCCAAACAGTTCGAATGAAATCAGCATTGCCGTAATCGGACAGTTCGTCACTCCGCAGAAAAGTGCAACCATGCCGGCTGCCGCTGCTAATTCCGGTGAAAATCCAAGTATTCCACCGGCAACACATCCAAATGTTGCACCAATACTGAATGCCGGTACAATCTCACCACCACGATATCCTGCCCGCATCGTAAGTGCTGTAAGTAACATTTTCCATAAAAAATCAAGTGGTCTTGCTTCACCGTTTTCAATAGCTCTTGCAATCAATCCGCTTCCTGCTCCCATATAATCTTTTGTATTCAGACATATTGTGAGCAGAATGATCACTCCTGCTGCAACAACAATTCTAATATACGGATTTTTCAGATACTTTGTATACAACTGCCCCACTGTTTTTAGCAAGATACAGAATAGAATACTTAAAATCCCACACCCCACTGCGATCAGTGCCATCTTAAGTCCTGTCTCCACAGTAAGTCCCGGGATAGAATGTACCGGAAATGTCTCCGGATCAATCCCCATTCCTGTTGCAAACTCTGCTGCAATAATAGATGCGATCACGCACGGAAGAAGTGCTGCATAATACATTACCCCCACGCTCACAACTTCCATCGCAAAAACTGCTGCTGCCATCGGTGTTCCAAACACAGCTGCAAATGCTGCACTCATTCCACACATAATCATCACATGGTGATCAAATTCATCTAAATGAGCCAGTTTTCCAAGCCAATTTCCAATACTTCCACCAAACTGTATCGACGCACCTTCTCTTCCTGCCGAACCGCCGGTAAGATGCGTCAATAATGTTGACACAAAAATCAATGGTGCTGACAGAAACGGAACATCATCCTTTGATTTAATTGTAGCAAGTACCTGATTCGTTCCTCCGTCCTGCCTTCCTATCTTCTCATACATAAATACAATCAGAACTCCTGCAACCGGCAAAAGCATAAAAATCCAATTATGTGTATCCCTGTATTCCGTTGCTGCCTTGATACATCCTGCAAATACTGCACTCGCACCGCCTACAACCAGACCTGTCAAAACAGAAAGCCCCATCCATTTCAGAAAATTTCCCGTGTTCTGTCGGATCCTTTCATAATAATACTTTATTACTATTTTTGTATCATGAGAATGTTTTCGTTTTCCCATCTCCGCATTTTCTGTATTTTCTTTTTCTTCCATTTACATTTCCCCTCTTGTATTTCTCTTTTATTCCGAACTCTGATTACTTTCTTATGTTCAGATAGAATCCCTTGCCTTATTTATTATAAAATGATTTTCCTCACCATGCAACACAGAAAAAAGGATGGTTTTCTCACATTCGAACGTTTCTTGTTCGTTGTGTCAAACCATCCTCTAAATCAATTATTCTTCTTATACGGTGATATGAGTGTCAAAAGTAAATTTTGCCACTCACTGATGTAACCGGATTGCTCCATTGCTATGCAATTCCCGCAATCCTCGAACACCTCAAACTCCCATAAAATGGCGTATTCACACCATTTTATTCCGTTTTCGGTGTTCGGCGTGTCAATAAGTATAAATTGCTTATTTGTGCGAGCACAAACGCAATTTATACTTTTGACACTTACATCATACTGCTTCTTCTTTTGTATTCACACTCTTGGATTCTCTGTCCTCTTTGAATTTATCATAATATGCAAACATTCCTGCAAGGAGTGTTCCTGAAATAGAATGCCATGTACAAGATACTGCACAGATGATTGCTGACTCCGGTGTGGATGCAAACTGTGCTGTTGTTGTTGCAAGGTTTGTTGCAAGTCCTGCATTCTGCATACCTACCTCGATCGAGATTGTTCTCTTCTTCGCTGTATTCATTCCTGTGAGTTTACCAGCTCCGTATCCAAGCAGATATCCAAGTCCATTATGAAGAAATACTGCTACGAAGATTACAACACCGGACTCAAAGAATTTGCTTCCCTGTGAAGATACTACACCGCCGACAACGCATGCAAGTCCAAGTACTGCAATACCAGGCATAATTTTCTGAAGTTCTTTGAATGTTTTATTTTTTCCTAACAGATAGTTAAGTAAGAATCCTACTGCTACCGGGAAGATAACTGTTTCAATAATGGATACAAACATAGGTAATCCTTTGATTGAAATATGTGTACCACTTGCCAGCAGTGAAACCATAAGTGGTGTCATAATCGGGGAAAGAAGTGTTGAAACTGTTGTCATTCCTACAGAAAATGCTACATCTCCACCACACAGATAGGACATAATATTGGATGACACACCACCAGGACAACATCCGACAAGAATTAGTCCCAAAGCGATTCCATCCGGAAGATTCAATGCCTTTGTCAGTGCAAATGCAAGGAATGGCATAATCAGATACTGGGCGATAGCTCCGATGCAGATGTCAAACGGTCTCTGCGCCAGAATCTTAAAATCCTCTGTTGTTAATGTCAGACCCATACTAAACATGATCACTCCGATAATAATAGACTGACAGGTGAATTTATTGGATACCGGATCGACAAACAAAGCGTTGTTAACCCATCCCATCATTGTCGGGACAAAGAATGTCACTACTGCAATGGCAATAACAACCACTGAAGTATAATCTGATAAAAATTTGCTGACTTTTTGTAATGCTTTCATTACAATACCTCCTTAGGATTCTTGTTCACCTAAAATTTGTATTCTTCTTGAGATATATTCAAAGAAAAAAGTCCCTTTCCAGAACTCAATCTGAAAAGGGACGAATATAATCCGCGTTACCACCCTAATTCCGCAAAAATTAATTCTGCGACACTTCACATACCAACATATGCTATCCATATAACGGTGGATCCCGGCGAGGTTTACTTGCAGCATCTTCATCTGCTTTCAGCCCGCTTCTTAGAGAGGATATCCTTACCCGGTTATTGTCTGTTCACACCAGCCACAGACTCTCTGAAAATAATGACGGATACGGTTTTGTTCTCATCAACGAATTTTGGTGAACTGTATTTTGTTTACTCTGACATTATAGTCCTCTGAAATCAGAAATCAAGAGCTTATTTTAATCTTTTTCTTGATTTATTTTAATCTTTTTATCGTAAAAATTTATTTTCAAGGCTTAAATCCATCTGGAAAAACATTCTTTTTCCTGTTGTTTCCCCGCACTTTTCATGCTACACTGTATATAAGAATCATCGGATTTTAACCAGAAAACAGATAGTTACTGTTCACTCCCGTGTGAACAGTAACAACAGCTACGGGTGTTTGGGGCATCCAAAAGGTTTATTAATGCACAATACAATACGTTATTTTTCATTGCTTTCTTTTGGAAGTGATGTTTTTTTTGTAATTTTATCTGTTTTCTTTCATTATTTTATCTGGTAAAGGGGTATTAGGGAATGAGTAATGAAATAACGAAAAGACGAAAGCGAACAATTGAAATGACTCAGGGATCTCTTTGGAAAAACATGTTTTTCTTCAGTGTTCCTCTTATGTTTTCCCAGATTTTGGAAGTGATGTTCAACTTAAGTGACGTCGCTGTTGTCGGACATTTTGCAGATTACAAAGCACTTGGTTCTGTCGGCTCGACCACTACACTTGTCACACTGTTCACGGGACTTCTGATCGGGCTCGGAAGTGGTGTCAACGTCCAGGTTGCCAATAAACTCGGTGCCGGTGACAAGAAAGCTACAAAAGAAACCATTCACTCTGCACTCATTATCTGTGCAGCGGCAGGTATTTTTGTCTGTCTGATCTGTCTGCTTTTTGCAGGACCAATGCTTTCCATGATGAATACAAAGCCCGAACTGCTCGATCAGGCTGTTCTCTACATGAAAGTTTTTGCACTTGGCATGCCTGCCACGGCAGTTTATAATTTCGGCAACGGTGTCTTAAGCGCCCGTGGGGATACAAAGCGTCCGATGTATTACCTTGCATTTGCCGGAATACTTAATGTCCTATTGAATCTGATCTTTGTTATCGTATTCCATATGGCTGCTGTCGGAGTTGCTACTGCCAGTGCAATCGCACAGTACGTTTCAGGAGGATTGATCCTGATCCATCTGATGCGACGCGATGATGAATGTAAAGTTTGTCTGCGCAATCTGCGTTATCATAACATTTATGGAAAAGGAGTTCTTTATCTCGGTGTTCCATCCGGTCTTCAGAATGCGATTTTCGCGATTGCAAACCTTTTTGTTCAATCCGGAGTCAACTCCTTTGATGCGATCATGGTTTCCGGAAATGCTGCAGCTGCGAATGCAGACAATCTGATTTACAATGTTATGTTTGCCTTCTATGTGGCCTGTTCCAGTTTCATGAGCCAGAACTGGGGAGCCGGGAATAAAGAAAGAATGAAAAAATGCTATCTCGTAACACTTACTTATTCTTTCAGTGCAGGCCTGCTTCTCGGAGGAGAACTCTTCTTCTTTGGGCGCCCATTCTTGTCTCTGTTTGCCACAGAACCAGCCGTTATCGCAGCTGGTATGCATAGAATTAGGATTATGGGATTCTCCTATGCATTCAGCGCCTTTATGGACTGTGCGATTGCATCTTCCAGAGGAATCGGCAAGAGCATTGCTCCTACATTTATTGTAATCATGGGATCCTGTGTATTTCGTATTATATGGATCTATACGGTATTTGCTTACTTCCATACAATTCCATCTCTGTATCTGCTGTACATCTTCTCCTGGGGACTTACAGCGATTGCAGAAACCATATACTTTAAAGTTAGTTTCAAGAAAGTGCTTGCATAATAAATTTTTCAAAGAAAAAAAGAGGGGATTTCACAGATATCTAACATCTGTAAAAATCTCCTCTTTTTTCTTTCTACTATTTATTCTGCACTTGTTATACTTTTATCAATCCTCAAGTACCAGCTTAGCTGCTCCGCAGATTCCTGCATCATTTCCAAGAGTAGCAAGCTTAAATTTCACATTCTTATTTGCAAAGAACGCTTTTTCCATAAATGGTTTTTCGATAAATGAAAGCAGAACTTCTCCTGCTTTGGACACTCCGCCACCAATTACAAATACAGCCGGATCCAGTACTGCTGCCATATCTGCCATTGCATGTCCTAAGTAATTTCCCATTTCTGTCGCAACCTCTGTCGCAACTTCATCCCCTTCCTTCACTGCATCGAAAACAGCTTTTGCAGAAAGATCTTCTTTTGTCAGGATTGTTGCACGTGTCTCATGCTCCATCTTCTTTCTTGCAAGACGAGAGATACCTGTTGCTGATGCATACTGCTCCAGACATCCGTGTCCGCCACATCCGCAAGTATCTGTCTCTTCCAGATTCACACACATATGACCAATCTCTCCACCTGCTCCGTTCTCTCCCGTCAGGATCTTTCCATTGATGATAATGCCACCTCCAACACCTGTTCCAAGTGTGACCATGATCATATTGCGGTAACCAACACCGCCGCCTTTCCACATCTCGCCAAGTGCTGCGACATTCGCATCATTTCCAAACTCTGCTGTCAATCCTGTCAGTTCTTCCAGCTCTTTCTTTGCATTCTTATATTTCCAGCCAAGATTCGCAGAACCGTTGACAATTCCATCTACAGTAACAGGAGCCGGCACACCGACACCGATTCCAAGAACCTGTTCTTTCTCAATGCCGTGCTGCTCTAACTTACCATTGATTGCTTCTGCAACATCCGGAAGAATCGCCGCACCTTCATTCTCAGTTCTTGTCACGATCTCCCATTTCTCTACAATAGCACCTGCCTCACTGAACAGACCAAGTTTAACCGTTGTTCCCCCGATATCAACACCAAAACAATATTTCATAAATCTATCTCCGTTTCTTTTTATATTTCACATAAGAATGCGGTACTCTGTAACAGATTTGTACCGCATGCTCTTTTTTCCCGTTTTATTTTCTTCTCTTTGCCAGATTCTCCTGCACACGTTTGTACAATTCCTGTGCAGCGTTGTATCCCATCTGCTTCTGTCTGTGGTTAACTGCAGCAGATTCTACGATGATCGCCAGATTACGTCCCGGACGGATCGGAATATTATGGCAGACAACTCGGTTTCCAAGGAATTCTGTATATTCCTCCTCCAGACCAAGTCTGTCGTATTCTTTCTCTCTGCTCCAGTCTTCCAGAGTAATGACCAGATCGATATTCTGTGTTTCTCTTACGCTCTGTACACCGAACATAGACTTTACATCCACGATTCCGATACCACGCAGCTCGATAAAATGTCTTGTGATATCCGGTGCAGAACCAACCAGTGTATCGTCACTGACTTTGCGGATCTCAACCACATCATCCGTCACAAGACGATGTCCACGCTTGATCAGTTCAAGAGCTGCTTCGCTCTTACCGATTCCACTTTCTCCCATGATCAGAACTCCGACACCATATACGTCAACAAGCACTCCATGAATGGAAATGCACGGAGCAAGTTTTACATTCAGCCAACGGATCAGTTCTCCCATAAAGGAGGATGTCTTCTTACATGTACCGAATACCGGAATATCATTTTTCTGAGCAATCTCAATGAAGCTTTCATCCGGCTGAAGTTCATTGCTGAAAATAATACATGGTACTTTATGTTCCAGAAGTTTCTGATAAATCTCAACTCTTTTCTCTTCTTCCAAAGTCTCCAGATAGGCACACTCTACATTCCCTATAATCTGTACACGATTCAGATCAAAATGATCGAAAAATCCTGCCAGCTGAAGTGCCGGTCTGTTCACATCCGGAACAAGAACTTCACGTTCTGTGATATCTACTTCCGGAGTGAGATTTTTCAGATTCATCTTTTCAACGATATCGGTTAATTTCACACCACTCATCTTGTAATCTCCTTTTCCTGTATCTCTTTTCGTTTCAGACATGCTGCCTTGATAAGCTCAAGAGATATATGATATTTACTGCTCGCATAAATCCAACATTTCTCTACATGTCCCATCGCCTGTACATAAGTATATCATGATTTTCTTTTCGATAAAACCCTTAATCATGAAAGAATTGATAAACCGATTCTGCTGCCTTCTCATTCATTGACGGAAGCTGCGCCAGTTCTTCTACTGTTGCGCTCCGGATTGCATCCAGGCTCAGATAATGCCGCATCAATGCCTTTCTTCTGGCCGGACCGATTCCTTCAATATCATCCAAAACGGAATGTACCTGCCCTTTGCCACGCAGCTGCCTGTGGAACTCGATTGCAAACCGATGGGCTTCATCCTGAATTCTTGTGATCAGTTTAAATGCTTCTGAATTGCGGTCAATCGGGATTTCCACATTATTATAATATAATCCTCTTGTTCTATGATTGTCATCTTTCACCATACCACAGACCGGAATATTCAGCTTCAACTCATCAAGCACCTGCAATGCAATATTTACCTGTCCACGGCCTCCATCCATCAGAATTAAATCCGGAAATGTTGTAAATTTCCCAGCTTCCGCATTCTCCTCACGTTCTTTTAATCCATGTGTAAAACGACGCGTAAGAACTTCTCGCATGCTCGCATAATCATCCGGTCCTTTCACACTCTTGATTTTGAACTTCCTGTAATCATTCCGTTTTGGTTTTCCTTTCTCATAGACAACCATAGAACCTACCGATTCGAAACCATTTGTATTCGAAATATCATATGCTTCCATGCGGATGATCTGTTCCAGTCCCAGTAAAGATGTTATCTCCTTCACAGCACCGATCGTGCGTCCTTCTTCTCTTTTTAAACGCTCTTTATCTTTCGAAAGAACCATCCTCGCATTCTCTTCCGCCAGTTCTACCAGCTTTTCTTTTGTACCTTTCTTCGGCACACGGATCGTTACTTTCTGCCCCTTCTTCGCGCTCAGCCAGGATTCAAGAAGTTCCTGCTCTTCGATTTCTTCCGGCAGCATCAGCTCACCTGGAAGAAAAGGGGTTCCTGCATAATACTGTTTGATAAAACTGTTCAGAATTTCAGATTTTTTATCCTCTTCGCTGATTCTCAGATAGAAATGGTCTCTTCCGATCAATCTTCCGCCACGGATAAAAAAGACCTGTACAACTGCATCCTCGTCCTGGCATGCAACTGCCATGACATCTCTGTCTTCCCCACTCGAATCTGTAATCTTCTGTTTCTGAGCCACCTTTTTTACACTATTTAATAACTCTCTATATTCGATTGCTTTCTCAAATTCCAGTGCCTCCGAAGCGGCCATCATCTTATCTTCCAGATCTTTTAAAATCATATCAAAATTTCCATTTAGAAAACGGATCACCTCATCAATGGATTTCCGGTATTCTTCCTGGGAAATATATCCCTGGCATGGTGCCTCACACTGCTTGATATGATAATTCAGACACGGACGCTCTTTTC
>OLNY01002326.1_pt1 | contig 13354 bp, 7 predicted proteins | sample 1671981 | NCBI WGS metagenome assembly OLNY01 (sample SAMEA3136632, study PRJEB25190) | human gut metagenome | biome: human gut; feature: human-associated habitat; material: faeces | place: Austria | collected 2013 | reverse complement strand
AAAAAGATTACTCAAACAGCAATGTTTTTACCGTACTTTATTTCATGGGTTGTTGTTGGTATGATAGCTTACAATTTCTTGAATGTTGAATATGGTACAATAAATGCTTTAATTGCTAAGCTAGGTGGTGAGAAGATTAACTTCTACGGGACAACATGGGTATGGCCAATTATTTTAGTGTTTTTCTCAGCTTGGAAGAATGTTGGATATGGAACCATACTATATTTAGCAGCAATAATGGGAATTGACACAGAAATATATGAAGCAGCAGAAATTGATGGTGCAAATATATTCCAAAGAATATTTAGAGTTACAATTCCATGTTTAGTACCAACATTAATAATTCTTACATTATTAGCAGTAGGAAATATCTTTAGAGGGGATTTCCAAATGTTCTATCAACTTGTAGGTAATAATGGACCGTTATTTAATACTACAGATGTTATTGATACATTCACATTTAGATCTCTTATTCAATCAGGAGAAGTTGGAATGTCAGCAGCGGCTGGGTTATATCAATCAGTATTCTGCTTTATAACAATAGTATTTACTAATTTCTTAGTTAAAAGATATGATCCTGATTATTCATTATTCTAGGAGGTATAAAAGATGAAAAAGTCAAAAGATATAAAGGCATTTAATATTATAAGCTACACTGTAATTTCAATAGTAGCATTAGTTTGTTTAATACCGTTTTTAATGGTAATAATAGGTTCATTTACAGCGGAATCGGAAATAGTTGCAAATGGTTTTTCATTCTTTCCTAAGGAATTATCAATAGAAGCATATAAAACAGCATTAAAAGAGCCTATAGCAATATTAAAAGCCTATGGCGTAACAGCAAGTTTAACTGTAATTGGTACAGCAATTGGTTTATTTATAGTGGCAATGACAGCTTATGTATTACAAAGAAAAGATTTTAAGTGGAGAAATAAAGTATCATTTTTCTTCTACTTTACAACGTTATTTAGTGGTGGATTAGTTCCCTGGTATATATTAATGGTTAAATATTTAGGATTAAAAGATAGTTATTTATCCTTATTATTACCACCAATGTTAAGTGTTTTCAATATAATTATTATGAAGAGCTATATGGGAGGAATTCCACAAGCTTTAACAGAATCTGCTAAGATTGATGGAGCTGGAGATTTTACAATATTCGTAAAGATAATTTTACCATTAGCAAAGCCGGCATTAGCAACAATTGGAATGATGATTGCTTTAGGATATTGGAACGATTGGTATAACTCAATGTTATTTATAAATAACGAAAATTTATATTCACTCCAATATTACTTATATAAAATTGTAAACAATATAGAAGCATATAAGACAATACTGGCCCAGGCTGGTGGTGGAACTTCATTAGGTTCTACAATTAATATGCCAAGTGAATCATTAAAAATGGCATTAACTATTATAGTAACAGGTCCTATAATATTAGTTTATCCATTTATACAAAAATATTTTGTAAGTGGTGTAACTATAGGAGCAGTAAAAGGATAAAGAAGAAAATATATATGGTTTAGAAATTTAAATTATGAGGGGGATTTTTACAATGATAAGAAGAACAGTAAAGAAATTAGCAGCAGTAGGATTAAGTATACTTATGTTAAGTACATTCATGGTTGGATGTGGAGCGAAAGACAATAGTGGAAATGTAGCATCAAGCTCATCTGAATTAAAAGAAGTAAAATTAAAAATGTATTTAATTGGAGATAAACCTAAAGATTTTGATTCAGTTTATGAAAAGGTTAATGAAAGAATGAAGGAAGAAATAAATGCAACATTAGAGGTGAATTTTATTCCTTGGTCAGATATGACTACTAAATATCAATTATTATTCCAATCAGGTGAGGATTTTGACTTAATATTCACAGCAGCAGGATGGGGATATTATAGTCAAGTTGCTACTAAAAATGGATTTTTAGAATTAACAGATGAATTATTAAAAGAATATGCACCACAAATTTATGAAAATGAACCAGAAGATGCGTGGAGTCAAGCTAAGGTTGATGGAAAAGTATATATGGTTCCAAATGATAGAAATGAATATGGAACAAATGTATTTGCTTATAGAGGGGATTTAGCTAGTAAATATGGTTTTGAATCTATAAATAGTTATGATGAGCTTGAAGCATTTATGAGCGCTGTGGCAGAAGGTGAATCAGGAAATGGAATAAAGGTAATAGCCAACGGAGGAGGACAAAATTTACAATGGCCATATATGATTGAGAAAAATGGATTTTCAACTATTAGTGGAGCACCAACACCATCAATTGGATATGATGTAAATGATACATCTGGAGAAGTATTTGCCTTTGTTGACACTCCTGAATATTTAGAATATGTGAAAAAGATGAAAGAATTTGCAGATAAGGGGTACTGGGCAGCCGACTCAATTTCAAGTCAAGCTACTAGAGATGAAGATTTCGTAGCAGGAAAAACTGCAATAATGACTTGGAATCTTAGTACTGTAGCTAATAGAACTGTTGAAATGAATGCAGCTAATCCAGATTGGAATGCAACATTGCTAGATTTAAGTGAAGGTATAAATAGAGTAGTTCAACCTTATACAAATAATGGTATTGCTATAAATGCTAGCTCAAAGAATCCAGAAAGAGCATTAATGGCTATTGAATTATTAAGATATGATGAAGAAATTAATAACTTAACTTGGTATGGTATTGAAGGAACTCATTGGGAAAATTCTGCAGATGATGAATATACATCTTTAGCTGCTAGTGAAGCTTTTCCAGCTGGTGAAGTTTGTCCATGGGGCTGGTATACTACTGAATTTGCTCGTAGATCATCTACAGAGCCTGAAATAGTTCAAGAAACTATAAATAAATGGTCTGAGGAATATACAGTTTCAAATCCTTTAGCAGCATTTTCATTTGATGATTCAAATGTTAAAAATGAAATGGCAGCAGTAGGTAATGTTATAACTCAATATGGAGTACCATTAGATTTAGGGATGGTTGATGATGTAGAAGCGGGTGTTAAGGAATTTAGAGAAAAATTAACACAAGCAGGATTTGATAAAATATTAGAAGAATGTCAAAGACAAGCAAAAGAGTTTGTTAAAGAATATAAGTAGCTCTCTCTATCACTTTTAATAGTGTGTTAAGCAGGTGATTTAAATTAAGTAAAATTAGAGTCACCTGCTATTTTACTAATATGACATATAAGAAAAGTAATTGAATTTAATATAACATATAAATTAAAAAGGAAATTTTAATCTGGAGGAAAGTAGTTATGAGAAAATTTAAACCAGTTAATGAAAAAGTTAAAGGATTTTTACATGGAGGAGATTATAATCCAGATCAATGGCTTGATTATCCCGAAATATTAAAAGAGGACGTTAGATTATTGAAATTAGCACATTGTAATTGCGTTTCTATAAATATTTTTGGATGGAGTGCTATAGAGCCAGAAGAAGGAGTTTACACATTTGAATGGCTTGATAAAGTAATGGATGATATGGCTGAAGCAGGTGTACATGTTATACTTTCTACACCAAGTGGAGCTAGACCAGCTTGGATGTCAGAAAAGTATCCAGAAGTTTTAAGAGTATGGTCAGATAGAAAGAGAATACTTCATGGGCAAAGACATAATCATTGCTTTACATCACCAATTTATAGAGAAAAGACTTCAGAAATTAATAGGATATTAGCAGAAAGATATAAGGATCATCCGGCGTTAATAATGTGGCATGTATCTAATGAATATGGTGGAGAATGTCACTGTGAACTTTGTCAAGAAGCTTTTAGAGAATGGTTAAAAGTTAAATATGAAAATGATTTAGATAAATTAAATAAAGCTTGGTGGACAGGTTTCTGGAGTCATAAGTTTACTAACTGGTCACAAATAGAAAGTCCAGCACATCATGGTGAAGAGTTTGTTCATGGACATAACCTTGATTGGAAGAGATTTGCTACTGATCAAACTATAGATTTTTATAAGAATGAAATTGCGCCAATTAGAGAAATAACCCCTAATGTACAAGTTACAACTAACTTTATGGGAGATTATCCGAGGATGACTTTATTTAATGGATTAGATTATTGGAAATTTGCAAAAGAAGTTGATGTTGTATCATGGGATAACTATCCAGCTTGGCATAATGATTTTGAAACAACTTGGGATACTGCTGCAAATGTAAGTTTTGTACATGATGTATATAGAACATTAAAAGGTGGACAACCGTTTTTAATAATGGAAAGTACACCAAGCTTAGTTAATTGGCATAAAGTAAATAAGACTAAAAGACCAGGAATGCATTTATTATCATCACTTCAAGGAGTAGCTCATGGAGCAGATTCTGTTCAATATTTCCAATGGAGAAAAGGAAGAGGAGCATCAGAAAAATTCCATGGAGCAGTAGTTGATCATTGTGGGCATGAAAATACAAGAGTATTTAGAGAAGTTACAGAAGTAGGAACTACATTAGAAAAGTTAAGTGATTTAATTGGAACAAGTGTGGAACCAGAAGTTGCAGTAATTTATGATTGGGAAAATAGGTGGGCAATTGATGATTGTCAAGGTCTTAAAAATGATAATAAGGGCTACTTTGAGTCAGTAGAGGATTATTATAAGGTATTTTGGAGAAAAGGTATTTCTGTAGATGTAATAAATATGGATTGTGATTTTTCAAAGTATAAACTTCTTGTAGCACCAATGCTGTATATGATTAGACCAGGTGTCGCTGAAAGAATAACTGAGTTTGTTAAAAATGGTGGAACTTTAGTTACAACTTATTTTAGTGGATTAGTTGATGAAAATGATTTATGCTTCTTAGGTGGATTCCCAGGTCCATTAAGAGATGTAACTGGAATTTGGGCAGAAGAAATTGATACATTATATGATTCAGATGAAAATTATTTAGAGTTTAAAGAAGATAATACTTTAGGGGCTAGTGGATCTTACAAGTTAAGAGATTATTGTGATGTAATTCATGTTGAAACCGCAGAAGTATTAGCAACGTATAAAAATGATTATTATGCTGGAATGCCCGCATTAACAGTTAATAATTATGGATGTGGTAAAGCTTATTATGTAGCAGCAAGAACAGATAATGATTTTGATAATGAATTCTTTACTAAGGTGATAAATGATTTGGAGATAAAACCAGTAATAAATACAGAATTACCTCTTGGAGTGACAGCACAAATGAGAACTGATGGAGAAAGTGATTATGTATTTGTTATGAACTTCACTGAAGAAAGCAAGAAAGTTTTATTAGATGAAAAAGAATATATAGATATGCTTACTAATGAAGTGGTAAGTGGAGAAGTAAAATTAAATAGATTTGATGTGCGTGTTTTAAAAAGATAATAATACTTTAACAAAGGAGATTGTATTTGAATGAAAGTATTAGAAATAATAATATTTGCGTTAAAATCAATATTGTATGATACAATTGATATATTGGGTATTAATAATGAAAAAACAATTAATATTAGTAAAAGATTAGATATATTTATTTTAAAGAGACAAATTAGATAAGAGAGTAGATTAAAAGATTTAAAGTAAAAATAATCATATATTTAAAAAAGGTAGTAATTTTTTAAAATTACTACCTTTTTTTAAAACTTAATAAATAGTATTAATATATTTAGTTTTATCAACTTTAACATTTTTATGTTTTATAAAATAATCAATAATAACTTCAGGCATTTCAACTAATATTTCTCTTAGGCGAGGACATTCTTTATAAACATCATATCCCCCAACTCCAGTAGATCTATAGTTATTCATAACAAGAGAAAGTTTAGAATTTTTATCTAATTCTTCTCCTCTAAATTTTATAGATACTACTCTATCACCTGCAGGTCTATTTAAATCAAAAGTATAATCTATATTTGCAAAGTAATCATAGTTATAATGCTGTATTTTAGGCTTTAAGAATGCATCAGATATTGATATATTTCCATTATCGTTACTAAAATAGCTAGCACATCTTTCTAAAACAGTTTTTAGTTGAGATTTATTAATCTCAATTATTACTAATGTATTTGGAAACATATAAGTAGATACAACGTCTCTTACAGTAACATTTTTATCAAAGCCCTTTATTTCATTAGAAAAACAAGTACAAGATATATCAGCACCACTTTCATCAAGCTGAACTGTGTTTATAAAGTTAGCTAAATTGGATCCATTTAAAGCCATATCTAAATGAGTTGATGGATATAAATCTTCATCTAAAAAGCCGATAGGAGTATCAAGCCATTTTTGTACATCATTTTCTAGTGGTAGATATTTATTATAAATTTCGTTTTCAGGATTTAATTTAACTTTTTCAAGTGATGAAGTTATAGTTTTATTGTTATTATTATCTACTTTTAATTCAACTTTTACAAAACTAGATGCTCTTTGTGGTGTTTGAACAACATGAGTATTATTAATTATAGTATCTGCCAATGGCATATGCTGATGACCAGTAAGTAATATATCAAAATCAAATTCTTGACATAGCTTATAAGCTATATTTTCACTTGTAAACATAAGTTGTTCATGTGAGTTTAAATCATATTCAAAGCCACCATGATATACTCCTATTACAATGTCAGATGCTGATTTTACTTCGTCAAAATAATATTTTACAGCTTCAAAAGTATCAGTAATATTTATATTAGTGATATTTTCAGGTCTTTCCCAATGATTTATAAAATCAGTTGTTATGCCAATAACTCCAACTTTTAAACCATTTTCTAAGGTCTTTATAGAATAAGATAAAATAGGAAGTTCACCAGTCTTATCAATAATATTGGCACAAAGGCATTTAGCATTTAGTGTACGAAGATATTTTCTTAAGTATAATAATCCGTAATTAAAATCATGGTTTCCTAAAGTTATAAAGTCATATCCGGCAGCGTTCATAATATCTGCAATAGGATGTACATTAAATTTTTGATTGCTTAAATAATAAGTAAGTGGAGAACCTTGAATAGTATCACCACCATCTATGATTAATGTATTACCATCCTTTTTGAAATCATTAATCATATTTATTAATCCTATATTTTTCATATCTTTATCTATGTAATTTGTTGGATATAAATATCCATGCATATCAGATGTAAAATAAATTTTTAAACTTTTCATATATACCTCTTTAAATTTATAATTTTATATTATTGTTAGCTATATCAATTAGATTATAACATAGCTTTAAATGATATTTGAGTATCAGCTGAATTAAGAAAGTATTCAGGGCAAATATTTACAATTATGTTCATGAATTTTATATGAATAATTATAGTAACTGATATTAGTGTTAAGCATATTATGAATTATACTATTTCTAATATAATAGGGAGGATATATGAAGAGGAAGGTATTAGCTATATTTTTAAGTATAGCCATAATAGTAACACTATTAATTCCTTCAACTTTAGTTAAAGCAGAACCGAACGAGGTACAGGAACAGGAAGAGGTTACTGATGAAACAATACAGAATGATGAAAATCAAATTATTCAAGAGCAAGGTACTGAGGGGCAAGTAGTTGGAGAGGAAGAAGAACAGCAACAAAATGAAGCTCAAGTTACACAAGAAGCAATAAATCCTAATAGCTATGATCCTATATTATATAAGATAATTCTTTATACATTACAAAAAACAACAGAAGATTCAATAACTATGAATGAGTTAGAAAGTATAAAAAAAATAGATGTTGAAGAGCTTCAAAAAGAACATAGTGATCTTGAAAACATAACAATAAGTTCATTTTCACTATTACAAAATGTTACTAGCTTAGAAGAATTAAATCTAAGTAATTCAGTATGGAATACGCTAAAAGATTTAAATTTAGGTGATAATTCATGGGATGGAATTGAAGCCTTATCAAAGTTACCAACATTAAATAAATTAAAAATAAATGGTTGCACATTTACTGCAGTTCAACCGGAAACAACAATTTCAAAAGATTTATTAAGTAAATTAAAGATAGTAAAAGATACAACAGAGAATGCACAAGATGGAGATAAGATTCTTGAGATTCAATTAGAAGATTTTACAATTACAGAAAATAATAAAACATTTACTATACCTAATATAAATGAAATGAAATCAATAGATCAATTAGATGATATAGATAAGTCAAATGCATTAAGTAGTGAAATAGTATCAAGCTACCAATGTTCTATTGATAATTATGAAGTTACATTTAGTAGTGATACTTTTGAAGAAAGTCAATTTCCTGTTGAAATAAAATTAAGTAGTAATAGAATTAAAGCAATTATAAAAATAAATATATTAGTTGATGAGTCATTATTAACACCTGAAAAGCAAGAAGAGGATGAAGAATTGCCTAAACCTGATGAGGGAAATAAAGATGAAACTCAAAATACAGCACCAGTAATAACTGCAAGTGATAAAACTATAAAGGTAGGAGAAGTGTTTAATCCATTGGCAGGTGTAACAGCAACAGATGCAGAAGATGGAGATATAACAGCAAAAATTGAAGTTGTTGAAAATATGGTAGATATAAATTCAATAGGGAAATATAGTGTAACTCTTGAGGTTGTTGATAGTGCAGGATTAAAGAGCAGTAAGAGTATAAATGTAAAAGTAGATAAAGCTGCAGTAGAAGTTAATAAGGCACAAAAAATAAGTGCAAGTAATAAAGTTATAAAATCAGAAAGTAAATTCAATCCTTATTCAGGGGTGACTGCAACTGATTATGAAGATGGAGATATTACAGATAAAGTTAAAGTTATATATAATAATTTAAATACAAATGTAACAGGTCTTTATAGAATTATTTATGAGGTTACTGATAGTGGTGGATATAAAGTAACCAAAACTATATATGTAAATGTAATTCCAAAATCTAATACAAGACCTATTATTTATGTTGATAATATTATTGTTCCATTAGGTAGTAGATATAACCCATATGCAATGGTAAGTGCTTATGATAATGAAGATGGAAATATAACAGGAAGCATAATTGTAGTATATAATCATGTAAATGTATATAAAGAAGGCACTTATAAGGTTGGATATAAAGTAACCGATAGTATGGGAATGTCTGCTTCTTGTGTAGTTAAAGTAACTGTAAAAAATTATTACGGAAAAGAAGGTATAAATAAAAATCAAGATCCTATTATATATGCAAATGATATTTCAGTTGCTTTAAATGCTAAATTTGATCCATTAGAATGGGTAGCAGCAACAGATAAAGAGGATGGAGATATAACTAATAGAGTAATGGTAATAGTTAATGATGTTAATACTAGTGTAGAAGGAAATTACCATGTAACTTATGAAGTTATTGATAGCTCAGGAAACAAAGTAAATAAAGCTATGATGGTTTATGTTAAGAAAGAAGAAGTTGTAAAAGAGCAAAATGTAGAACCAGTAATTAATGCAGAAAATTTAACAATAGAAAAGGGTGTTTATTTTGATCCGTTAGATGGAGTAACGGCTTTAGATGAGGAAGATGGAAATTTAACCCATAAGATCGCAGTCGAAGAAAATGAAGTTAATGTCAGTAAATCAGGAACTTATAAGGTTACTTATAAAGTAACTGATAGCATGGGGAAAACAGCATCTAAGAGTATAGTAGTTACAGTAGAAAGTAATCACAGTATAATAAACTATGAGATTTTTGCAAAAATAGGAGGAATATTAATAATAATACTTCTAATAGGTTCATTATCTGTAATGATTGTAACAAGAAAAAAACAATAAAATAATTAAAAAAAGAGAGATTTGCAATTTTTTTGTAAATCTCTCTTTTTGGTTATAAGAATATTTTAAATATATACAGAGAAAAATAGCAATAATAGAATTAGATTGCTATTTAGATAAGAGGTGTGGTGAATATGAGTACAATTAGAGAAATAAAAAGGAAAAAGTTAATAGAAGAAGTGAAAAGTTTAAGTCCTTTTGAATTAAAGGATAAATTAATAGAACTTGCATTAAAATCAGAAAGAAAGGGGACAAATGTATTATTAAATGCAGGTAGAGGAAATCCAAATTGGACAGCAGCAACACCGAGGCAAGCATTTTTTACATTAGGACAATTTGCAGTGGAAGAAACTAAACGAACTTGGTGTGATGTGGATTTGGCAGGCATGCCTCATAATACAGGGATTTATAATAGATTTAAAATATATTATGAAAAAAATCAAAATGCGCCTGGAATAGAGTTACTTAATAAAATAATAGAATATGGAATAGAAGTACATGATTTTGATAAGGATAATTGGGTTTTTGAGCTTGTAGATGGGATAATAGGTGATAATTATCCTTTGCCAGATAGAATGTTGATACATATTGAAAAAGTAGTAAGGGATTATTTAATTAAAGAAATGGGAGGAGATTTTAAGAAAGACAATCATAATATTTTTGCTGTAGAGGGAGGAACAGCAGCAATGTGTTATATATTTGATTCTCTTGAGGCTAACAGATTATTATGTCCAGGAGATAAAATAGCATTACTAGTTCCAATATTTACACCATATTTAGATATTCCTGAACTACCAAGATATAATTTTAAGGTTGTAAACATATATGCATCAGAAATTAATGAAGAAGGAAGGCATACTTGGCAATATCCTAAGGAAGAGTTAGATAAGCTGGCAGATAAAGATATAAAGTTGGCTTGTATAGTTAATCCAAGTAATCCACCATCAGTTTCTATCAATGAAGAGTCTATGGAGTATATAATAAAGATTGTAGAAGAGAAAAATCCTAACCTAATGATAGTAACAGATGACGTATATGGAACTTTTTGTGATAAATTTAAATCCTTTATGGTAACTATGCCATATAACACAATTGGTGTTTATTCTTACTCAAAGTATTTTGGAGTAACTGGATGGAGACTAGGAGTTATAGCACTTGCTGAAAATAATGTTTTTGATAAATTAATAAGTGAGTTAGATGAAGAATCTAAGGATATAGTTGATGAAAGATATTCAACTATGAGTACAGAGCCAGAAAAAATACCATTTATAGATAGATTAGTTGCTGATAGTAGGCAAGTTGCATTAAATCATACAGCAGGTCTTTCAACGCCTCAACAAGTACAAATGGCTATTTTTTCAGTATTTGCATTGTTAGATAAGGAAAATAAATATAAAGAACAAACTAAAAGTATATGCAAGAATCGTAAAGAGTTATTATATGAAAATTTAATTGGATTACCAATAAAAGAGGATCCATATAGTACACATTATTACAATGAGTATGATTTATTAGTTTGGGCTAGGATGAAATATGGAGAGGAATTTGTTGAATACTTAAAAAAAGAGCGTAGTGCTATTGAATTTTTATTTGAATTAGCAGAAAAGTATAGTATTGTTTTATTAAATGGAGAGGGGTTTAAGGGTCCTTCATGGTCAATTAGAGTATCTTTAGCAAATTTAACTGATGAACAATATGTAACTATAGGAAAAGGAATAAATGAGTTATTTGATGAGTATGCAGAAGAATGGAAATCTTTTAAATGGTAGAGCATTTAAATTGGAGGGATTATTCTAGTTTTGTAAAAAATATTTAAATATAACTTGAATAATATTCTAATTTAGTATTTAATTAAATAGATATAAAAAGAGAATAGTGAAAAATTTAGGTTTTTAAAATTAAGTTTTAAAATTAAGTTTTAAAATTAAAAGGGAAAGTGGTTAAATGCCACTGCAGCCCCCGCTACTGTAATAACGGACAAATCTCAAATAATCCACTGATTTTTAAATTGGGAAGGATGAGAGGAGGATGAAGTTTAAGCCAGGAGACCTGCCTAAATTTTAATCTATACTTCGGTGGGAAGGTAAGGATGATATGATAAAGACTAGTAAATACAATTTTAAAAATAGTATTTATATAGCTTTTATTTGTGTTGTCTAAGCACCCTATGAAGGGTGCTTTTTTTATTATATAAATAATTTGATTGGAGAATAAGTTAATGAAAAAAGCAATACTAGTAGTTAGTTTTGGTACAAGCTATATAGATACTTTAAAAGTAACAATTGAAAAGGCTGAGAATCAAATAAGAGATTATTTTAATGACTATGATACTTATAGAGCATTTACATCTCATAAGATAATAAAGAAGTTAAAAGAAAAATATGAAATGTTCATTGATACTCCTGAAGAAATGTTGGAAAAGCTATATGAACAGGGATATGATGAAGTAATTATGCAACCTTTGCATATAATACCAGGAGAAGAATTTATATATATAAATAAAATAGAGCAAGACTACTACACAAACATATATGTAACATCAGAAAAAGCAAGAGATGATCAGACATCAAGTAATGAATATAATAAGATAATAACAGAGATAAAAAACAAGATTAACTCGGTAGCAGAAGAAAGAGAAAATGCACGATATAATGAAATAAAAGAACGTGCAAGTAAGATAGAAGATGCAAGAAAAGAATTACATAGTAAAAAAGATGACGCTTATAGTCAGATAAATGAAGGAAAAGAAGAAATAAAAAATGCAGAACTTCAAATATCTAAAGCCAAAAAAGAAATAGCAAATAACAAACAAAAACTAACAGAGCAAAAACAATCAGTAGAAAAGCAATTTGAGAGTGCAGAAAATAAAATATCAGAAAGTGAACAACAATTAAATCAAGCAAAACAGGGACTAAAGCAAGCAAACCAAGGTTTAGAAACAATAAAAACAAATATAGAATCATGTAATAATAATTTAACCCAATTACAACAAACAAAACAATTATTACAATCACAAGGAAAAGATACAACTCAGATAGATGCGCAAATAGAACAATTACAATCCACAATTAGTTCATTAAATGTGGAAAAGTCAAACCTAGAAAATCAAATAAGTGTAATAAAAACACAAATACAATCAGGCGAAGAACAGATACAATCAGGTAAACAAGAATTAGAGAAAAATAAAGAAACTGCTAATAGAAATTTTGCAAAAGCAGAAAGTCAAATCAGTCAAGCAGAACAAGAGATAAAAAATAATGCGGAAAAATTAGTAAATAATAAAAAGAAACTAGAAGATAAAGAAAAAGAAGCAGAGCAGGAATTTAATAAAGCAGAAGAAAAAATAAAAGAATCAGAACAAGACATACAAAACATAGAAAAGCCAACATGGTATATACACACAAGAGATGACAATAATGGGTATAACACATTTGTAAGCTCAGTAAAAAGTATGGAAAACATTTCAAAAGTATTTCCTCTAGTATTTTATATAGTAGCAATTCTAATAAGTTTAACATCAATGACAAGAATGGTAGAAGAAGAAAGAACAGAGATCGGAACATTAAAAGCACTAGGATATAACAATGCACAAATACTCGCAAAATACTGCTTATATGCATTATCTGCATGTTTGATAGGTGGACTAATAGGAAT
>OLNY01002320.1_pt1 | contig 13374 bp, 7 predicted proteins | sample 1671981 | NCBI WGS metagenome assembly OLNY01 (sample SAMEA3136632, study PRJEB25190) | human gut metagenome | biome: human gut; feature: human-associated habitat; material: faeces | place: Austria | collected 2013 | reverse complement strand
GCGGTAATACTTATAACGTATCTGGCGGTTCTTTGTTTTGATTTGCCCGTATACGTAATATTCTGCGGTGCGGTTATTACATTTCTGTTTGTCTTGATATTTGAAAACGAGGGAGTGTATTTATTATACTATCTCCATAGAGGAAGTTCCCAATTTTTTAATCCCGATGTTTATACCGATGCGGTAATTATAGTATTAGAAATGCTTATTGTACAATTGCCGTCTTTCGCTCTAGCGAAATTAACTAGATGGATATATAAAAAACATAAGTGATATATGCTGTGCTAAAGTAAATGCAGATGCTTATGTGTTACTCGTAAAATATAAAATGTCTATACATAATAATAAATGATCGCTATTACAATATGATTTAAGCGGCTGATACTTTCGGGTCATCAGCCGCATTTTTCTTATGACTTTTTCGCCAAATCAGTGGTTAACTTGTGCGAAATATCGACATCTTGAATGCACTATGAAAGTAAATGATAAATACAGTTCAAAAAAATGGCGTATCCCCAATATTGGGATATTGTTTGATAATTATTAAATTTTGTTCAAACCGAGGATATCCGGGATTTCCAGATATCCTCGGCTTATTTTTTATTTCACAGCACTTTGGATTTTACATTTTCCTTTTGCCTATATACACATAAGGAATTGGAGATGCCTATACGACAGTGGAACAAAAAGTGGCTATTATCTAGCCTTGCTCTAATAGGCTTACGTATTCGGGCAATATATTATAGCATATCTTTGAATATAAAGCGCATTTGTAAAAAACAAAATGAAAAAACATATAAGATCTCTTATTATTTCGGATCGGATGACTATTTTTCCTCCAGTTGATATTGAGGTAATCCCTCGGATTGGAGGAAAGCTCAATGACAAATCAGCAAAAAGAACAAATACGAACAATGCGCCTGCAAGGTGTCGGCTATATTAAAATAGGAAAAGCCCTCGGCATATCAGACAATACTGTACGCTCATTCTGCCGCCGCAACGGTCTGGGTGACAAATCAAAGAATGCCGTGGCCTGTAAACAGTGCGGAAAGCTAATAAAAAACATTCCTAAGCAGAAACCAAAAAAGTTCTGCTCTGATGCCTGTCGAAATACATGGTGGAACGAACACCAGGATTGCGTCAACCGAAAAGCAAATTATGAATATATCTGCACCTGTTGCGGACGGAATTTCACCGCTTACGGAAACAATCACAGAAAATACTGTTCTCATGCCTGCTACATAACAGACCGTTTCAGAAAGGGGCATATTTCTGATGAATGACAATTACAGAAATCGGTTAGAAAGCTACCTTGCTTCCATGCTCCAGGCAAAACGAATGCTGTCGATGGGGATTATAACCCCGGAAGATTACACCGATATTGATACAATTATGAACGAAAAATACGGTATATCTTCGTGTAGTTTATACTGCGGAATTGACTTGATATATGATGGTTTTAGAGGTAATATGTCACACTATAAGGAGGTGACGTTATGTCAGGAAAAATAACCATCGTATCAAAACCGCCAAAGCTTGAAAGAAAAAAGAGAGTAGCCGCCTATGCTCGTGTGTCGAGCGGTAAGGACGCTATGCTCCACTCGCTCTCCGCACAGGTCAGCTATTACAACGACCTCATTCAAAACCACGGTGACTGGCTCTATGCAGGTGTATATTCTGATGAAGCCAAGACAGGCACCAAGGATTCAAGAGCAGGTTTTCAGAATTTGGTGGCAGAATGCCGTGCCGGTAAAATCGATATGGTTATTACAAAATCCATCTCCCGCTTTGCACGAAACACAGTCACTCTGCTACAGACAGTTCGTGAGTTCAAAACCTTGGGGGTGGATATTTATTTTGAGGAGCAGAATATCCACACTATGAGCGGTGACGGAGAATTGATGATGACGATTCTTGCGTCTTATGCGCAGGAAGAAAGCCGTTCGGCAAGCGAAAATCAGAAATGGCGCGTCAAACGTAATTTTGAAGCCGGTATTCCTTGGGACAGAACTTTACTGGGATATCGAATGGAAAATGAGCATTATGTTATTGTTCCAAAGGAAGCTGAAATTGTCCGCCGTATATATAATGAATACCTTTCCGGCAGCGGCTACAATTCAATTGCTAAAATGCTGAATGATGAGGGGATTCTGTCACGGTTCGGCGGGAAATGGAATCAATCTGCCGTTTCAAGGGTGCTTAGCAACTACACATATACAGGCAATCTGCTATTGCAGAAAACCTTCAGTGAAAACCACATTACAAAAAGAAAGATGTTCAATACCGGTGAACTTCCAAAGTACCACGCAGAGGACGCACATGAAGCCATTATAGATATGGAAACCTTTCAGGCGGTTCAGAAAGAAAAAGAACGCCGAGCGGCTCAATTCATCAAGAAACCTGCTCCAAAGAAAATATATCCGTTTACCGGTCTTTTGGTGTGTGGCAACTGCGGAAAGAACTATCGCCGCAAGGTCACAAAAGCAGGAGCGGTCTGGGTGTGCGGAACATACAATTCACTTGGTAAAGCAGCTTGTGCGTCTAAGCAGATACCGGAGTCTACTCTACAGCAAGTCACTGCTGATGTCCTGGGTCAGAATGATTTTACTCACGAGTGGCTTTGCCACCGAATTCAGCATATTCGCGTCTGCAATGATAATACCCTGATTTTCTATTTCAAGGACGGTTCGGAAATTACTCGAATTTGGAAAGACCGCTCACGCAGTCAAAGTTGGACGGACGAGATGAAAGAAGCCGCCCGTCAGAAAACATTAGAAAGGAGCAAGCATAATGCCTAAAGTTACGATGATACCGGCGACTGTAAATTCCTTGACGCATCTGCCAAAGGCATCCGTGCAGAAAAGGCGTGTTGCCGGATATGCCCGAGTTTCAACTGACAGTGATGAGCAGTTCACAAGCTATGAAGCGCAGGTGGACTACTACACCCGATACATTCAGTCAAAGCCGGAGTGGGATTTCGTAAGGGTCTATACCGATGAAGGAATTTCCGGCACAAATACCAAGCGCCGCGAAGGTTTCAAGGAGATGATAGCAGACGCACTGGCGGGTAAAATCGACCTTATTGTTACAAAGTCGGTCAGCAGATTTGCTCGAAACACGGTTGACAGCCTTGTAACTATCCGAAAGCTGAAAGAAAACGGCGTTGAGTGTTATTTTGAAAAGGAGGGTATTTACACCTTCGACGGCAAGGGCGAACTGCTCATAACCATAATGTCCTCAATGGCGCAGGAAGAAAGCCGCAGTATTTCCGAAAACATTACGTGGGGTCAGCGCAAGAGCTTCGCTGACGGCAAGATTCATTTGGCATATAAGCATTTCCTCGGTTATAAAAAGGGCGAGGACGGACGGCCTGCCATTGTCGAGGAAGAAGCCGTCGTTGTTCGGCTGATTTACAGATTATTTCTTGACGGCAAAACCCAAGCAGGAATTTGCAGGTATCTTGAGGACTTGGAAATACCGTCACCAAGCGGTAAGGCAAAGTGGAGCAAAACCACAGTTACCAGTATTCTGACAAATGAAAAATACAAGGGTGACGCACTTCTCCAAAAGTCTTTTACAGTAGATTTTCTGCAAAAGAAAACAAAGCTAAATGAAGGCGAGGTGCCGCAGTATTATGTTGAGGGCAGCCACCCCGCCATTATTGAACCTGATGAATGGAATCACGTCCAAGCTGAATTTGCCAGACGAAAAGCACTCGGCAACGCATACAGCGGAAAAAGCGTACTCTCTGCAAAGCTGGTTTGCGAGGACTGCGGCGGGTTCTTCGGCTCAAAGGTCTGGCATTCCACCGACCGCTACCGTCGCACTGTTTGGCAGTGCAACAATAAATTCAAAGGCGGTGAACGTTGTCTGACGCCAACTGTGGATACGGAAACCGTACAGCAGCTCTTCATAAAAGCCTATAACCAGATGATGGGAAATAGAAAGCAAATCATTGAGGACTGCGAACTGATGCGCAAAAAGCTGACCGATTTCAAGTCACTAGACGCCGATATTGAGCGTCACCTTGAGGAAACGCAGATTGTTGCCGAACTTGTCAAGGCTGCAGTTAAGGATAATGCAGTCACCGCACAATCGCAGGAAGCGTACTTGAAAAAGTATGAATCACTTACCAAAAGGTACGAAACAGCGGCTGCAGAACTGGCACGCCTGCAAAACCTCCGTACCCTCCGCAGTCAAAAAGATAAGGCTGTAGCGCTTTACATAAGAACTCTGAAAAAACAGCCGACCGTATTGAGCGAGTGGAACGACACTTTATGGACTGTGATGGTAGAGAAAGCAATAGTCCACAGGAACAGCGAGATAACCTTTGTATTCTACAATGGTACTAAGGTTAAAGTGAGGCAATAAAACGATCGCTCTACTAAAAATCAATGCCATCTCAATAAAATCAAACAGTAAACACCGCCGCATAGAGAAGCTACTCTCTGTGCGGCGGTGTTCCTTCATATTTTCTTATCGTACACGATGCACTGCTTCACCGGAAGCCTCAATTACGCTCAGACCAATTTTTTCTTTCTTATGATACTGATTGCAACGCTCACGACATTCCAGAGCAGAGAAGTGCCTGCAACGGATACTGCCGCGGTTGCAAGCGGCTTGGAAACATTAACGTTGTCGCTGATAGCGGAAATATTGCCCGCGTCCAACGTCGTATTGTCAGTCAGTGTCAGAATCAGGTTGCCGTTGTCATCAATGCGGCAGCCCTTGATTCCGATACCGTTCTTTCCGTCAACGCCGTCCTTACCGTCTTTTCCGTCCGTACCGTTCTTGCCGTCAGTGCCGACGATTTTACCGAGATTGGTAACAACGCCATCGGTAAACGTGATAATCAGATTGCCGTCGGCATCAATTTCAGCCGATTGTATTCCGTTGCCGTTTGAACCGTCTTGACCGTCCTTTCCTGCGTCACCTTTTTCTCCGGTGACTTTGCCGAGGTTGTGTACAGTACCGTCTGACAGTGTAATGATAAGGTTGCCGTTTTCGTCAACAACAGCATTCTCAATGCCGACTCCGTCAGCACCGTTTCTACCGTTTTCACCGTTGCTTGCGTTTACCTTGCCTGCATTATGCACAGTGTCGTCGGTCAGGGTGATAATAAGATTTCCGTCCTCGTCGATAGTTACCGACTTAACGCCTACGCCTGTAGCGCCGGTATCACCCTTGTCACCCTTGTCACCCTTGTCGCCTTTGTCGCCTTTGTCGCCCTTAGCCTCGGTGACCTTACCAAGGTTATATACTGTATCGTCAGTCAGAGTGATTATGAGGTTTCCGTCATCATCTATCGCTACCGATTTAACGCCTATGCCGGCATCGCCTTTTTCTCCTGTTACTTTTCCGAGATCAAGTACAGAATCATCGGTCAGAGTAATGATCAGTTTTCCGTCTTCGTCAATGACAACGGATTTTACACCGACTCCGGTGTCACCTGTATCGCCCTTTACATCTGTCACTATGACAGTAAGGAGTATATCGCTGTCTACAGTAAATGTTATTTCGTTTTTGTTTGTTTCGGAAAGCAGTTCGCCGCCGATGTACCAGCCCTTGAGAATAAAGGTCGGGTCAAGTGTCACGGTAGCGGTAAGCTGTGTTCCATCAAGGAACTTGTCGCCGCTTGAGATCTTTTCTTTACCGTTTTTAACCGAAAGGATACAGCCCTCAATAGTTGTGGGGAATGTAACCGTATATTCCGGTATCTTCTCGATTTTTACCGAGATGTTTGTATTCGCTTTGACAGCGCCTGTCTTATAGGTATAACTGCCGTCGTTGTTGTCGATCCACGAAGCCGTGTCTGCAAGGCGGTAGTTTTCATTCGGCTTTACTGTAACGGTGATCTCATCTCCGTAGCGAACGGTATTACCGCTTACAAAATCTTCGTTTCCGTTTTTAACAGTCATATCGGCATTTTGGATACTGTCTATTGTAACAGTATATTGCTCGATTTCGGTGAAATACACCTGAATGTCGGTTTTGGTATCCATAACGATTTCATAGTCGTACTGACTGTACAGCTTATCATCTGTCGTTACGGTGTCGACCTTGTCGTCACGGGTAATGACGAGCTTCTGCACTCTGTAATTTTCTGCCGCCTGTGCGGTAAGAACAATTTTTGTGCCGACAATAACACCCGTACCCGACTGATAACCCTGCTTAGTTGCCACTGCGCCTGTCTGATCGCCGCTTGCGGCAGAATAGGTCAGCGTCAGACGGACAGGAACATCAAATTCTGCACCGATCTCAGTGTCCTTTGTAATAGTCATAGTGAAGCTTTCGCCGCTTTGACTCTCGGCGTCGCCTGTCCATGCACGGAACTTGCAGTCTGCGTCAGCTTTGACAGTGAATGTCAGTTCACAATCAACAGGAACATACACGCTGTTGTTGTCATTCAGTTCTATAATATTGCCGTTTGCATCGGTGATCTCTATTGTACCGCCCTCTGCGGGGATATTTACCTTTACCTGCTTGCCGATCTCGGAAAGAGAAGCAAATTCTGCTTCAACAGTGTATTCTTCCGATGCCAATCTCAGAGTATAGGCGTCTGAGCCTGCGGCATCTATGGTTACGGTATTGTTATCCGCATCGGTGATCTTCCACGATTTAAGTCCGTAGCCGCTTTCCGGTACTGCGGCAAATGTTACATCATCGGTGACTGTGCCGCCGGGAGCGCTCAGCGGAGCATCTCCCACTGTCGCACTGACCGTACCTATTACCGCGCCGTCCGCCGTATATGTACCGGTAAATGTGACCTGAGCGGAAGTTACCGCACGCTTGGTCGAAACCTGAATATTTGCTTCACCGTTCAGGGTAAAGGCACATTCGATAGTTCCGTCTGCTTCCGGCGTGAATACCATTGTTTCTCCGCCGTTGTCAAGCGTCATGGATACAAGCTCATACAGTTTGCTCTTTGGGGTGACCTTTACCTTGATGATCTCGCTCTCGCTTATCTCATCTCCCGACTTGATCTCAACATTACCGAGATGGCGCACCTTAATGTCGGCGGCATCTTCGTTATCGACAGAGTAGTTGACATTATAGTCTTTCTTTGCCGTTGTAACCTCGGCGATATTCGACCATGTGCTTTCCTTTTCTTTACCGTCCACCTTGCAAACGGAGGTAACAACAAAGCTAAAGTCGGTGTTGGTTTTCATGTTTTCAATGTCATAGGAGGTCGTGTCGGCGGAGAGCAGATCGGAAATTTTCGTATACTCGCCGTTTTCAATGCTGTACACATAGTAGCCCTCTACCTCCGGCCAACCGGGAGTCTTGTCGGGCTGAGACCATGTAAGGCGCACTGCATCATCTGCGAACAGTTCAGCTTCCAGATCATCTACCGCAGGAGCGGGTGTGCTGACATTTGACAGGCTGTAGCCGATAAAGACAGTCTTGTTGCCTTCCTCACCGTAGAGGTGACGGAACCACTGTCCCAGCGTCCAGTCGAATGTGTACTGCGTGTAAATGCTTGCGGGGATTCCCTCCTCGGCAAGAGCAGGACCGTCAATATCATTGACTGCACCGATGCACCCCTGCGAGGAGGTTTTCGTGGTCGAAACGCCCGAACCGTTGCTGTAGCTCAGACTGGTTTCAAAACCAACATCATGCGAGAATAGTATACCATCGCCGAATACACCGAAGCTGATGGAGAAGTTGAAGTAAAATCCGTGAGAAATCTCCTCAGAAACCGATTTGATATTGCTCTTTGAATAGGAAACCTCATTCAGACCTCCCGCATAGCCCAGACGGATAGTGTTCTGGCTGAGCTGCTGAGCGCCGAGTGCACTGTATGCGCCCCAGCCCAGCTGATTGTACATATAAGGGTTGCCCTCGTTGCCGTTCAGCCAGTTTTCCTCTTCGTTGATCTGCTCAAGGGGATAATAGCAGGCTTCGTCTTTTGAGGTCTTATCCGACTCCTTAGTGATGGCGCGATTGCCCTTTTTCTCCATATAGGAGTTGTATTCTTCAGCAAAGCTGTTGTAGTCGTCAATGCTCATCTGCTGATACACCGGTTGCTGTGGGATAGACAGGCTTATTGCCGTTTCGTCCGACCACTTGCCGTTTTCATCCAGCACCTCATAGCAGTAAATGAATACCGGCGTTCTTGCAACGAGTGCCGTATTATACGCCTGCGCCTTGACGGTCATGGCGTATTCGGTTTCCAGTGCTTCGGAAAAGCTCTTGCTCCATTCAAGAGAATAGCCGGCAGAGATCTCCAACTCAAAAGGCGCAAACAGTCCGCCGTAGCTGTAGGACATACCCACGCTGTAGGAAACATTTTTTGAAGAGGACTGCTCCAGCTCGTAGCTTTCGGTTATGGTATAGTCGGTCTCGTTATTTGCCGAATCGCCCAGTGCCGCAAAGTAGGGCGCCGCCTGCATAACTGCCTTGACCTCGGGGTCGCTGTAGGCGTAGCTCACGCCCTTATATCGTGCGATAACGCCGTCCTGGTCACGGTCGCAGGCAGTCAGCAGTACCTGTGCACCGCCGCCCTTATAACCGCCGTCTGCTTTGTTCGGACCCCAATCGGAGAGTGTTGTTTTAAAGCCGGTAGCCGCGCCGTAATCGGCGGCAGTATCGTTATAAGTGGCGGAAATCAAACCTTTTTTGAAAGAATAAGTATCGTCTCCGTCCCGGCAGGAAGTCACAAATACGATTTGCTCTCTGCCGGCATTGTTGCCGTCAAAATTACCTACAGCAACCGAGCGGATGAATTCTTCGTACCCGCCGAGCGCACCGTCAAATTGAAAGCCGCTCATTTTATAGCCCTGGGAGGCAACCGTGTTTAATTCGCCGGTAGCGGTGTTGTATGTATACAGCGTGCCGTTGATAAAGATAAAATCTGCGGCACTGGCTCCGTTATAAGCAACCGCCTCCACCGCTAAAGGAGAAACAATGTCTTCGCCATCGGTGCTTTTATATGTCCACTCGTTTGTTGACATGGTTTTGTAATCAGATTGAATAAAGCCATTGTTTTTGTTGTTCAGAAGCGTTGTATAGGCAAGATAGCTTTCATCTGTTTCACCGTAACCTTCGATTTCAGCCTTAATACCTGCAACAACAAGGTCGTCGTAACCGTCATTGTTGATGTCACCTGCCGTTATATTGCAGGCGTTCATACTACTTGACGACTGTACTTCTCCATCGGAGAGCTTGCCCTCGGGGCAGACATAGAAAGATTCATCTGCTTTCTGATCGATAAAAGAGCCTTCCTTCGGCATAGTGCCGCCGTATTTAATTTTTACCTGCGGGCGGTATACATTTTTGTTGTCGCTCGTTATGCAGTTTACATGGAAATACGAAAGCACGGCAAGGTCATCTATATTGTCGCCGTTGAAATCACCGACCACCATTTTTACGCTCAGCTTGTGCATGGCGTTATACAATGTATCTTGTTTTGAGCCGCCGATGCTGTCGTTTCTTGCACCTTTTACCGATTTTCCGCTTTGGTATGTCTCAATATAGAGGTCGTGAAGCAGGTCATAGCCCAAAGATCTGCCATCACCTGTGGTTGTATTATTGTGATTACTAGTCAACTTATTGCCGTCAGCATCGTAACGCAATTCCCAGAGGAGACTACCGACATTATTTATATCTTGGTAAAGGTCGGTAGTAACCCATGTTGCCGACTTTTTTGTGCCGGGTACATAGACAATAACGGTTTCCTTGCCATCATTATCGAAGTCGCCGGCGACGACATCAAGAAGTGCGTTTGTCTCATAGCCGTTGACCTGAAAGTCTCCGTCGGAATCTGCGATCCAGTCGAGGGGAAAATTAATAATATAGGTGCCGCACTGCTTACCCGTTACAGTATTGGACAAAATGGCATAAACTTGTTTGCGTGTTCTGTGAACCCCGACATAGACAACATAGTCTTTTCTTCCAGAACCTGTAGGGTCAAATGCTACCGACTGTATAAACGAAAGCTGTTGAATACTACTGGACAAGCTCAAGTCCGGCAGAGAGCCGTCCGATGCGGTGTTGTTATTTGATATAAAGCTTAGCAGGCTTTCCGCCGTTCCCACATCGGCAATTTTTCCGTTGACCGATGATGCGGTGGTTTGCAAATAAAAAAGCTCGTTTTGCTCCACCATCGCAAACGGGTGGTCAACATCGTAGCCGTAGGGGTTAGTCGTCTTGTCGTACCCGGCAGGGACGGTGTTTTTCATCAGCGAATTTGCCGCATCCGATGAAAAGGTCGGACTGTCCGAGCCGTCCTCGGCAAATGACGAAAACGGCAGACTTGCGGCTATCATCGCAACAGCCAGCACCGCACTTATCGCTCGTCGAAAAATGAATTTCTTGTTCATAGTTCATACTCCTTCAAAATCGGGTTTACCGCATACAGCGGCAGAATAGAAAATAAAAAAATGAGTCATATAGCTCTTATTAAATATTATATCATAATGCGGAGATTTCGGGCGTGTCGTTTACGCTGTATTGTTGTCGTTTACGTCGCAGAGAATTACACAGATAAAATATCGCTTGTCAAACGACGGATTTTAATGTAAAATAGTATACGGACAATCGGCACAATGAATTTTACTGTAAACGGGAGGTTTCTCGTCATAATGGAGAACAATATACAAAAATCTTTACGGTGGATATGCACGGCACTGTTTCCGATCCTTTGCATCGGAATGATATGGTTTTTGCAGAATTTCACTAAGCTTGATACATCTATACAATATATAGACTGGCAAACTGCCGTCAAAATCGGACAAGATGATTCGCTCACCGAGCTTGACTATTCCGTACCACCTGAAACAGGCGACAGGTTTCGGCTTGAAACAGTCATTCCCGCAAACAGCAAATACGGTAATCTGGTATTTGAAACGGCAGGAATGAATCTGACGGTCAGCATAGACGAAAAAGCGGTGTGGCAGTCCGAAACTCTTGTGCCCGAGGGAGCGGCAGGGCAGACCCAGGCGATTATTCCGCTGCCGCTCGATACCGAATGTAAGCTTACCGTTATCGGCACGGTGACCGACACGACAAGCATTATTTTCCCGCCTTTTCCACGCTTTGTGCCTGTAGATGCGGAAGAAATCGAAAGCTACGCCTATGCGAATTATTACAGCATTCCAGCAGGTGCGACCGCTTTCATATCGCTGATGATCGCAGGTCTGTTTCTTTTGGGAATTGCGCGCAAAAATGCTGATTGGAGTCTGATACCGCTTTTCCTCGCCTCTGTGGGGCTTACTATGCAATGGATCACCAAAGGAATGGGACATCATTTTCTCGATGACGGATTGGTCGATTTCCTTAATCGGCAGGAAATAGGCATTCTGTTGCTTGTGCTTTTGATAGTATATCTTGTGATGAACAGACAACGTAAATTCTGGAAATACTTTGGGGTTTCCGCCGCCGTAAGTGCCGTTACATTGGCTGTCGCATACATGGTATCGTTTTTCACAAACAGCCGCCTTTCAAAATATATCGGCAGGCTGATCTCAGATGTCACGGAGTTTTATGATTATTCAGGGCTTCTGTATTGGATCACCGTCTGGACAGTCGCCGTATGTGCGGTCATCTCCGCCTATGCCGTAACACGTTCGATCATTTCGCAGCAGATGGAAGCCAAAACGCTCCGTCTGCGCAACGAGCTTATCATGAACAGCTATCATGCGATAGAAAGCAAGGTGACCGACAGCGCCGCCATTCGCCATGAAATGAAGCATAAAATAATCGCCCTTGACGCACTGTATCAGAAGGGCGATTATAAGACGCTGGGACAGCTGATTGGAGATATAAAACAGCAAAACGATCATTTGGCACAAACGCAGTTTACCGAAAATTTCACGGTCAATACGATTTTGCAGGACGCCGCTTACCGTGCGGCACAGTCCGACATCAGATTTGATGTGCTCGTTTCTGTTCCGCCGCAGCTGACTGTTGCCGAAAGCGATTTATGCGAGCTTTTGATGAATATGCTTGATAATGCGTTGGAAGCCACCGCGGAGGTTACCGACGGAAAACGGTTTGTCCGCTTTCAAATTGAAACAAAGAACGGCTTTCTTGCTGTAAAGTGTGAGAATTCATATTCCGGCAAGCACAGACAGGACGCGGACGGCAACTATCTCACAACCAAAAATGACGCCGAAACCCACGGCTTCGGCTTAAAGCTGATGAACACCGTCGCCGTGCGTTACCACAGCATACTGGATATTTTCACTTCGGAGGATCGGATCTTCACCGTGCAGACAGCGCTTAAGCTGCCTAAAAAATAAATATTAAGAGGTCACCGCCGAATATAAGCGGTGACCTCTTTGTTATTGATTTATATATCGCACAAATGCGCTTTGAAAGGCTTTGTAATAGGCTCTTCCCACCGGGAGCGTTTCGCCGCTTTGCAGAGAAAGCTCCGTTCTACCGATCTCACGCACCTCATTCAAATTCACAAGATAGCTGTTATGACAGCGGGCAAATTGCCCCGCAGGAAGTTGTTTTTCAAAATCCGAAAGCGAAAAATAATAGGTGCTGTTACCTGTACTTTGGTGGATTACTATGCTGTGATTATAGCTCTCGACATATCGTATGTCCGAAAAAGATAAATGCACCAGTTTATTTCCGATGTGAACCACAACGGTTTTCGGTATGTAATTCAGCTTCAGATCAGTGTGGATCGCACTTGCCAGTGCTTCCCGCCGTACAGGCTTTAAGAGAAAATGAATAGGTTGAACGCCGTATCCTTCGCTAAGATAATCCTCACACGCTGTCACAAAAATGATTGACACCCGATTACCTTTTTCTCTTAAAGAACGGGCAAGTTCCATACCCGTCATGCCGTCCATCTGAATATCCAATATCAGCAGGTCAAAGGGGCAGTTTTCGCTGTTAAGCCGTTTTTCAAGCTCTTGAGCCGAACAAAAAGGCTCAAGCTCATATTCAACACTGTCATCAGTTAAAATATCACTACAAAGAGAACATAAATTTTCTCGTATTATATCATCGTCATCGCAAATTGCGATACGGTATGCGTCCATCTTCTCACCTGCAAATTCGGAATTATTATATGTTATTATACCACAAATCAAATCGGCGTCAGCCGACACGGCGGAACGCCGTGCTTTTGTCAACAGACAAAAGGATTTGACGGAAAAATGTTCTCAGACTTGCGGTGCTCCGCAAGCCGTGCAAAGCACGGCAAAATCCGCTTTCGGCGGATTTTATGTCTGAGGTTATTATATCATATTTTCGAGCAGATTGCAACCGGGACGGTATAGTGGTTTGCTTATTACAGGTCAAAGGTCGGCTTTCTGCGGCTTTTTGTTAATTTTAGGAATAATTAAAATATGCACACCCCTTTGCCGAAAATGCACACCCTCACGACCTTTCGTTAAATAGTATAAAGGTAAAAAA
>OLNY01002315.1_pt1 | contig 13391 bp, 10 predicted proteins | sample 1671981 | NCBI WGS metagenome assembly OLNY01 (sample SAMEA3136632, study PRJEB25190) | human gut metagenome | biome: human gut; feature: human-associated habitat; material: faeces | place: Austria | collected 2013 | reverse complement strand
ATTCTTTCTGCACGGTCTTTTTGTTGCAGCCCTTGCGCCGCTTGACGTTGGCGCATTTATAATAATAGTAGGTACGTCCAGTGGCACTAGTTCCGCTTTCGCCAAACATCAGCGCACCGCATTTGCCGCAGAACAGCTTGGTGGTCAGCAGATATTCCTCGTCTGCCTTGCCACAGGCAGGGGCACGCTTGTTCTTATCCAGACGCTTCTGCACCCGGTCAAACAGGTCTTTCGGAACAATAACCGGAATTGCATCCGGCACAACGATATCCCGGAAAGACAATTCACCAATGTACCGACGGTTCTTCAACATGGTGTTCACGCTGCTGTGGGTCATTTTGCCGCCCTGCATATTGCGGACACCCTTGTCGTTGAGGAAATTTACAATTTCCACCATCTTATCGCCGTTGTCATACCGCTGAAAGGCTTCCAGCACCAGCGGCGAGGTCAGCGGATCAAGATGATAAAACTTGTCATCGTCGATTTTATAGCCGATGGTTCCCGTACCGCCAGTGCACTTACCCTTCAGGGCGTTCTCGGTCTGACCACGAATCACCTTTTCGGACAGTTCTGCCGAATAGTATTCCGCCATACCTTCCAGAAGGGTTTCCACCAGAATGCCCTGTGAACCCTCGGCAATGGGTTCCATAACGGAAATCAGGTGGACACCGTTCTTTTTCAGGATCATCTTGTAGTTTGCGCTATCAAAACGATTCCGGGCAAAGCGGTCAAATTTCCAGACGAGAACAACATCAAACAGCTTTTTGCCGCTGTCTTTGATCATCTGCTGGAACTCCGGGCGATTGTCCGTTTTGGCAGAGAATGCACGGTCAATGTAGTGCTTGATGACCGTGATGCCGTTCTTTTCCGCATAAGCCGTGCATTCCCGAATCTGCCCCTCGATAGATTCTTCACGCTGGTTGTCGGAGGAGTAACGAGCATAGATAACAGCAGTCATAGATTCACTTCCTTTTTAACGGGTAAACTTAATATTTCATTGCACGTCCATAATTATTGAGTTTCATAATCTTTTAGACGTTCAAGATCCTGATAATATTGTTTGATTGATAAATTCATACATTGCCTTCTGTTCATTTCCGTTCTCTGTAAAAAGTGTTGACTTCCATAAAAAAGCGAAAAATCGTGTATGCCGGATATAATATTTGAACAGAGTTGGCTCCACTCTCGGAGCTCTTCCGGAGGAAAGTCCAAATCGCCTTCTTTACAATACAGTTCATTAATTCTAGATAGGGCATCTGCTACAAGATTCACAAACTCCTCTTCGGTTCGCTCGTTATTGAGAACTTCATTGTATTGTGCGATAACATATTCGGCCAATGTAATCATTTCTGACAGAATTGATTTTGTTTCTTGTATGATTTCTTCTGCATTCGCAGTATGTTCAGCAGTGTATTCTTTTAATGATTGATAATAAGAATGAATATTGAAATAAATTCCATTTATTACAGCCTCTGATTCTTTTCTTATACGATACCACCATTTTTTATCTTGCGTATCATCCGCCCAAGTAGTGTCACAAATATAGTTTCCCGATACTATGTCTGAATAGTCAAGTCCAAAATAAGCAAAAATCAAGTTGGCTGGCTTATTTTTCCACTTCGATTCTTGTGCTTTGCTATTGAAAATGTTTAATAACTTTATCCTTTCAACAATTTGAAGGTTTATCAAGGACACTTGCTCGAATGATACTGGCTTTTTAAGAATCACTTTAACTGCATAACGTTTTGCAATCCCATTATGAAGCGGCTCGACTGAGCAAATACAATAATCCTCATCATCATAAAAGAACTTTTTCGGAAGATACGGCTTGTAATCCTTAACATCAAAAAAAACAGTGCCGCCTATATTAGCTCTATAAATCGGGAATTGCACGCAATTTGGATTGTTTTTGTTCCATGTTTCTAAAAGTAAGAACAACAATTTGTGTATATCATTCAAATTTTTCTTTCCGTTTCGGATTGTGCACTTACTTGTTATTGCATCGTATAAAAAATCAGTAAACAAGCTGATCGATTTATTTGGGTAAAGTCGAGAAACCTGGCTTGCATTACTAGAAGCAAAAACTGCATACCCTTTTCCTGCAAAATCGCGTACTGTCGATTCCATATCAAAAACAGCAGACCCATCAACTTGAAAGTTCCCCGCAAAACAGCAATCGAGAAAGATCACTTTATTTCGTGCAGAAATTGCATCTAAAAAAGAAATTATATCTTGTGTACATATTAGTCTATCACTTAATACCAAGTAATGTTTTTCACTCAATGTTGTCCCATGTCCTGAAAAATAGAATAGTAAAGTATCGTCATCTTGTACAATCCTTTCAATCCCTTTTAATGCTGTGATTAAGTCGTTTGCTGTAACTGTGTTTGTTAATCCGCAAACTATCATATCTTTTTCCGCAACTTCTAGGCCGTAAATAAAGGCATCTTGCATTGCAATAATATCGTTTTTACAAAAGAAGAGGTTATCCGCTCCATCAATAAAGTATTCGCTTACGCCAACGATTAGAGCTTTTGTAGTTCCCATGAGTGCACTTCCTTTTTAACGGACAGCCGAATAACTCTTTGCGTACTTGTAAATTTGCCGGGCGCAGTCAAGGCTCATTTTGCTGGAATCGTTGTGCTTGAGCCACGCATTCACGTTGCCGGGATTCAGTTTCAGGTCTGCATAAATACGATAATTCGTCAGATGTTTCTTTTGCTGAATCTCTACCACTCTGCGGTGAATCAGTTCTTTTGTATCATTGTCGGCAAGAGCAGCATCCCGGACGGAGCAATAACTGCGCCAGACTTTCAGATAGCCCTCCGACAGCTCTGCCGACTGGTTCTGCAAAAGCGCAAGTACCTGCTCCCTCGAATAGCGATTTGAAAGTCGTTCATACTCTGCAAGACACACAGGGTCTTTTGCATAGCGGAGCAGCAGATTTACTTTATCAAACACCAGTGCATAGAGGTACAGCGGCTCTTTCAGCCGTGGATTTTCATGTAAGCAGTTCGCCAGCTTGTGAATGCTGGCAGTCTGAACACCGGAAAGTTCCGTCACATACTGCTTCAAAAATCCCTCAAATGTCAGCTTCCTCACGGTCTCCACCTCTCCACATACTCCTGATACCGGATGTAGAAGTCCCGATACCGCCACTCATTCAGGATGCTGGCTTTCAGTTCGTCCTCATCTGTTGCAAGATGCTCCAGCAAATCCCAGTCTAGCGAGTTCCTCACAGCTTCGCTCTCCACGTCCGCCTTGTCGGTATCACGGAAAGAGCAAAGCTTTGCAATCACCAGATCTTCCAGACTGGGTGTGTAGAACTGAACCTTTGTGCCATCGAAGGGCAGCGGTTTCAAACGGTCGGGATAGTTATAGGGAAAATTGTCGATGTAGGCTTCCACATCCGTGTTGATATCGTACTTACCGAGCAAGCCGTACAGTTCTTTCGGAACGCTCAAGGCATCAATGTCATGGGTGGCACGGGTCAGTTTGCCCAGCAGAATGAACGCACTCCCGCCTACGATCACCATCTGATAGCGGTCGTCGTTGTCGATCAGCAGGTCAGCATCTTCGTCCAAGCGTTCCAGACGCTTGCGGAGATCGTCTAAAATCATCTTTCCCATAAAGCAGCCTTTCACATTTTCAATAATAGTATTTGTCTAAGATCATTTTAAGGGATAGACTGTGTGTTGTCAAGAGAAAATCAACGATATTTCTCGAATTTTACGCCGTCATATTATCTGTCCACATCTCACACTGGCTGATAACCGTGCTGATTGCCGTATCATAATCTTCCGGTGGATACTTATACTTTTTCAAGAGGTGCTTCACCATCTTCCGCATACTGGCACGAGCGGTTTCTTTTTTCTGCCAATCTATCGTTCGATTTTTACGCAGCATCTCGGTTAGTTCTCTGGTAAGGTCGATCAGTTCGTTGTTCTGGTAAAAATCTTTGATGTTCTCCGGCTTGGTCAGAGCATCGTAAAATGCCAGCTCCTCTTGCGTCAGCCCCAACTTCTTTCCGTTGTTGTACAGCTCTGTGATTTCCTGTGCCGTTTTCAGAAGTTCCTTGATAACCTCCTCGTTTGTAATCAAGCCATTGTAGTAAGAGTTCATCAACTGTGTAATCTTTTCTGAAAACTTCTGAGACTGCACAACATTTGTCCGTTTATACAGTGAAACTTGCTCTGCCATAAGTTTTTTCAAAATTTCTACGGCAATGTTCTTTTCCTTCATTTTTGAAATTTCATCCAACACCGCCGGGTCAAACAGGCTGATATTTTCATCCGCCTGCTTGCTGTCAAACAAGCTGATAACGCCTTGGCTCTGGATACTCGCCTTTAGCAACTCATTGATTTGAGCATTGATTTCTTTCAAAGAAAGTGTCTTGCCGCCACTCCCACCATAGGTGATCTTCACCACCGTAGAACGGACTGCTTCCATATAGGCCGCTTCATGTCGCTCCTGCTCCGTGGTCATGCTAGAGCACAGAGAGTGCGACTGTTTCAGCAGCAGAGCTTCTCGCAGGAACAGATCTTTGCGCTTGGGTGTTTTTGCGTCCAGAACAAAGTTTACGCCGCCAGTGACCAGCTTTGCCATCATCAACGGAGAACCGCCAATAAATCCGCTGAAATCAAAGCCGTGCAACAAATCTTTGCACACCTGAAGCTTTTCCTGAAACTTTGGATAAGCAACTTTGGCAATGTCCATATCGCCATATCGGGACTGGTCACGCTTGGTATACTCCTTCATAGCGGCTTTGAGGGCAGATGCAATGCCAACGTAATCTACAATCAAGCCGCCCTCTTTGTCCTTAAACACGCGGTTGACACGCGCGATGGCCTGCATCAGATTGTATCCGTGCATTGGCTTGTAAACATACATCGTAGCCAGTGAAGGCACATCAAAACCTGTCAACCACATATCCACAACAATGGCAATCTTCATCGGGTCATCGTTGTCTTTGAATTTCCGGGCAAGTTCTTCTTTGTGAGATTTTGTACCGATGATTTCTTTCCAATCCTCCGGGTCATTGTTGCCACCCGTCATAACTACGCCGATTTTTTCGTTCCATGTCGGGCGCAGCTCCAGAAGTTTTCGATAAATCTTCATCGCAATCGGGCGCGAATACGCCACGATCATCGCCTTGCCCGTCAAAAGATTAGCGCGGTACTTTTCGTAATGGTTGACAATATCTTCGCACAGGGATTGAATGGTAGAATCTGCCCCCAGCACACTCTCCATCTGCCCCAGCATCTTTTTGCTTTTTTCAATCGTTGCAGCGTCCGATTGCTGTTCCAGCGCATCGTAGGTCGCATCAATCAAGGCCAGCGTATTTTGGTCGAGGTGGAGTTTGATAACACGGCTCTCGTAGTAAACCGGACGCGTTGCACCATCTTCCACTGCCTGTGTCATATCGTAAACATCGATATAATCACCAAAAACTTCACGCGTATTTCTATCTTTTGCCGAAATCGGCGTTCCCGTAAAGCCTATGTAGGTTGCATTCGGCAGGGCATCATGGATGATTCGGGCATTTCCAATCACTGTATGTGCTTCTTTTTCACCCTGTTCATTTTCTTTGATGACAATTTTCTCATCAAAACCATATTGTCCGCGATGGGCTTCATCGGCCATCACCACAATATTCCGCCGTTCGGAGAGCGGCTTCTCGCCACGCTCGAACTTGAACATCGTGGTGAAGATGATGCCGTTTGCTTCTCGGCCATCCAGCAGCTTGCTTAGATTTTCCTTGCTGGTTGCCTGTACAGGTGTCTGGCGCAAAAACGGCGCGCACCTGGCGAACTGCGTGTAGAGCTGATCGTCAAGGTCAATGCGGTCCGTCATCACAACGATGGTGGGGCTATCCAAAGCTTCTTGCAGTAAATGGGCGTAGAATACCATCGACAGCGATTTCCCGCTGCCCTGCGTATGCCAGAACACACCACCCTTGCCATCCGTTTTAGTGGCAATCTTGGCCTTTTCGATAGCTTTTCGCACTGCAAAATACTGGTGGTATCCAGCCAAAATTTTAATCGGCTTCTGCCCATCGCCGGAAAACAGGATAAAATTTTTCAGAATATCTAGCAACCGGGCTTTCTGGAACATCCCCTCATAGAAGGTATCAAACTGCGCATACGCCGTATTTTCGTAATCGCCATCCTTTGTTTTCCACTCCATAAAACGGTCAAGTCCAGAAGTGATTGTTCCCGCCTTATTGGTCGAAAGGTCGCTGATTACGCAGATTGCATTATAATAGAACATCGAAGGGATGTCCTTTATGTAGTTCCGAATCTGGTTGTATGCGTTTTCTGCGCCCACTTCGTCCTTGGAAGGACTTTTCAGTTCCATCAAAACCAGCGGCAAGCCATTGATAAACAAAATAATATCCGGGCGGCGGTTGTTTCCATTTTCCACGAAGGTATACTGGTTTACCACATAGAAATCATTTTTGTCTGCATCTGCATAATCAATCAGCTTTACTACCGAAGACCGTTCTTCACCCTTGACTGCATATTTGACAGTGATGCCGTTTTGCAGATAGTCCATAAAAATAATATTCTTCTGCAATAGGCTTCCTGCATCAAAATCATTCAGTTTCAGGATGGCTTCATCAATTGCCACAGCCGGAAGGCTGCGATTCAGCCGCACCAGACAATCCCGCAAAACATCGTCCAGTAGCGGGCGGCTGTAATCCGTCCGGTTCATATCAGGAGCATAAATGTGGGTGTAACCCATATTTTCAAATAGCTCTACGACCGCTTGTTCAAAGGTATCTTCGGTAAATAAAAGCATGATTTTTCTCCTCAACTATTATCCGAAGTTGCTGTATTCGATTCTTGCGCAATGGCATTCACAATCTTTGTAACGATAGAATGCGCCGCTCTTTTTGCCACCGCACGTCCCATCGGCGTACCATTATCCAATGTATCCGTTAGTGCCAATCGAACTTTACTGAGTCCAATTTCCTTACGATACCAATCCGGCATCAGATTCTTTTGAATTGCAACATAACAATCATCAAAAATTTCTGGATGCACAGCATTATGCAATGCTTCTCGAATAATCTCGTCCACTTTATCATCTGAAACATCTGAATCACGCACTTCTCTAATACTTGTTATCGGAACTTCTGTTTTCACAAACCGATCAACCATAGGCTTTTGTGTGTTCGCATAATTGCTTTTAATATATGCCATCTGGTGCTCAAGTTCCGGGAACAGCGTCCCTTCGTTGATGTTGTAAAAACTCAGTTCCTCTAAAATCGCATCTTTTCTTCCCGCTGGTATTCTAAAACTTTGAAGTTCAAATTCATCTTGGACATCACTATATGCCCGTTTAACAATGCTCTGTCCGAGTTTTTCTTTCAGCTGAACATTATATTTTCCGCAGATCAAAAAAGAGCCGCTTTGCCGTACCAATCTTTCATTATTCAAGTTGGAAATCACAAAATAATTTCTTTGAATAGTCGAAAGCAAGCTTTTGTACTCGCTTGCCTCGCACTCTTTTACCTCTTTATCTGTATAAATTCCATACTTGTTCAAATCCGAGAGCAGCTTTTCTAATGTATAATCGCCCGAAATTTCATGACTCGCTAAATATGCCAGCACTTTGATCTCTATGTCGCTATAGCTTTTTCCGTAATCGCGCTTATAATAGATTTTCCCATCGGTCGGCGGCAATAACGTAGTCTTTCCGTCAGTTATCTTTTTCTCTTGATTGTTTTGGCAGGCAAAATACAGTGCCACTAGCGGATTTTCCGTCACGTCCAACAGTCTTGTTGGCAACCCGTAGTGCTGCAATTTTGCGAGTTTTTCAAAATCTGTTGTCAATTTTCGAAAGTCATCAGGATTCCGTGTGTAAGCTGCGTTTATCAATTCTGCTTCATGTGGCAGCATCCCACCACGGAACACTCCCGGCATGACGTTCCATTCGTTGCTAGCCTGTCCACGGAAGAAATAGTGCTTTGTGCTCACTTCCGCGCCTTCTTCTTTCTTTATGGTTTCCTTTATATCAGAAATGTAGGTCAAGTAGCTATTAAGGTTTGTAACAACGCATTCCCTCGGATTTCTTGTCTTAGCATTATCAAAATCTTCCATATTATCCCTTCATTTCTTTTATAAACGATAATTTACTTGAGCAAATGCAGGCTCTTTACAAATCATGGTTTGTAGATTACCGTCCCTTCGGAGGTGTAATGCCCACGTCGTGGACTCAAACCGGCATTTATTCATTGGCAAACATCATCTACGGTGCGCCTTTTGCCTCCAAACAGTTTAACACTGAAGGCAATGGAAGGCCGATCATTCGTATTCGTGATTTGAAAGATCAGCAGTTTGCGACATATACAACCGAAGTGCATCCAAAAGGGTATCTATTGCACCCTGGAGATATTGTCGTTGGTATGGACGGTGAATTTCGTCCCTATATTTGGGGTAACGATGAAGCGTGGTTAAATCAGCGAGTATGCGTATTCGAGAACAAGCGTCCGAACGGAAAAGCATTCCTTTATTTTACAATCAAGCCCTTGCTTTTTGCGATTGAACAAACTCAGGTAGCTACAACTGTTATTCATATTGGAAAAAAAGATTTTGATGCTTTTGAAATCATGCTCCCTGATACAGAATTATTGGATGCTTTCGATGTAATAACAACGCCCATGGTAGAGCAAATCGTTTCCAATAGCATTGAAAACAAACGACTTGCCATAATGCGTGATGCTTTGCTGCCAAAACTCATGTCTGGCGAGATTAATGTTTCCAATATCCAGCTTTAAGCCGCTAAATTATCGTTTACTTAAATTTCGATAACTCTCACCAGTGGCGGGAGATTCTATGGAGAAACTGCCACTGCCGCCGTTCTCTGAAATCGTAATAAGGAGATACGGCGATGAAAAATCAGATTATCAACGAGATACAGCGAAAAATGCTGCCGTATCTCAATAACGAACAGTTGCTGCATTTGAAAGCAGTGCTGGAAGCGTCATTTCAAGGTGTCACAATTGAAATGGGTGAAGAACAGCCAAAGGCTGAGGAACAAGATTCGGCAGTAGCGTTTATTACGGCAAAACGGATAGAGGGCTGTTCCGAGAAAACATTGACCTATTATTCAAAAACTATTGCAGCGATGCTGAATGGTGTGGGAAAATCACCGCAGCAAATTACAACGGATGATTTGCGAAAATATCTGATGGATTATCAAACACGGCGGCGGTCGAGCAAAGTTACGATTGATAATATCCGGCGTATTCTTTCCAGTTTCTTCTCGTGGCTGGAAGATGAAGATTTTATTGTGAAAAGCCCTGTTCGTAGGATTCACAAAGTAAAAACTGCGAAAATCATCAAGGAAACGTATACGGATGAAGCGTTGGAGCTGATGCGTGACAACTGTTCAACAGTACGAGATTTGGCGATTATTGATTTGCTGGCATCTTCTGGAATGCGTGTCGGGGAATTGGTGACACTTAATCGGGAGGATATCAATTTCAACGAGCGCGAATGTGTTGTATTTGGTAAGGGCAACAAGGAACGATTGGTATACTTTGACGCACGGACGAAGATCCACCTTCAAAATTATCTGGATGAACGGTCAGATAGCAATCCAGCACTCTTTGTGACGCTGAAAGAGCCGCACGAACGATTGATGATCGGTGGTGTGGAAACGATGCTTCGTGAATTGGGGCGGCGATTAAAGCTAAATAAGGTGCACCCGCACAAGTTCCGGCGTACATTGGCAACATCAGCAATTGACAAGGGAATGCCGATTGAACAGGTGCAGCAGCTTTTAGGACACCAGAAAATTGACACAACGATGCACTATGCAATGGTAAAACAACAAAATGTGAAATTGGCACATAGGAAATTTATTGGATAAGGTGATGTGGTATGGAATATAAAACTTTGGGATCTCTTGTGGACAGAAAAATAGGATATGGCATCGTTCAACCGGGTCAGAATATTTTGGATGGAGTGCCGGTTATAAAAGTAAATAATCTGATTACTGGACTTCATTCAAAGGATGAATTGGACGTCACAACAAAAGAAAATGATGAAAAATATTCCAGAACAAGACTTGAAGGCGGCGAACTGATTGTAAGCGTTGTTGGTACTGTTGGAAAAACTGCGATTGTTCCCAAAAGCTTTCGAGGGTGTAATTTGGTTCGTGCAGTTGCAATGATTGATATAAAGGAAAACTGGCTTTCCAAATGGGTTAAGTACTATATTGATTCACCTGCCGGGCAAGCATATATCGAGCAAAATCTAAATACAACTGTTCAAGCAACACTTAATATTAAAACTCTTGTTGATATGCCGATTCCTTTTCCAAAAGAAGATGAAATGCGAAAGATTGTAACAATTTTGGACGCAATCGATAGGAAAATTGAATGCGATCAACAGATAAACGATAATTTAGCGGCTTAAAGCTGGATATCACGCACATCAATTTCCCCGGACATAATCTTTGGCAAAAGGGTATTTCTAAGAGCGGTGAGTTTTCGATCCTCAATTCGATTTGAAATAATCAAGTCAAAAAGTGGTTTTATTGAGGCACCAATTCGCTTATAATCGTATTTAGAGGGAATAATTACTTCTACCTTTTCAAGTTCTTCCCTTTTGATATGCCCCATAGTTGTTGCCTTATCTGCTGCAACAGCAATGAATCTGTCAAGATGATGTGCTGTCCACAAATAATAGAACCACTTGTCATAGTTATTCGAGGTCACTTTGAAAAGATGCTGATTTAATCCACAGGTTCCGCCACACCAAATATCAACCAAAAGACTACCCGACCAAGAAAATATAATATCTCCATCATGAATAATATACTCCGACTTGATACTGGGTGAGCAAAGCTCGCTGCTGGCATCGCAAATACCTTGTCTTAATTCTTTGATTTTTAATACGGGAAGTCCTGTTTCACCATCTTTAGGACGGTATTTTTGCATTGCCAGCCCATTCAAATAGTCTGCAATGTCCAAAAGATTTCCAGTTTTCCATCCATCTGGAAGAAAATCAAGGTCAAGGAAGTTCTCAGAAAAAATTGCTTTTACCTGAGCATATAAATTATCGTTTACCTTTGCATTACATCTAATTTTTTCGCTGATGCTATTTGCGAATCCAACGATACTTTTTCTTTCTCGCTCACTCGGAATCGGAATCATTAGCTTTTGTAAAAAATCTAAATCAAATTTTCCCGCTCCAATTCCTGTAACTCCAACCTTTGCCATCAAATAATCTTTTTGCGACAACAACCAATAAAATATAAACTCGTTTTCCACTTCTCCATATGTATCCAGACACTTTATATCTTGATTGAAAGCCACATCTTTTTCAACTCTAGCAATTGGTATTCCATTAAAAAGACCGCTTCCTCGTGTAAGAAGTAAGATGCTTCCCTTCGGCGCAATCTTGCTTCCAGCTTTTAGCCCTTCTTCTGTTATAAACAAATCAGATGTGTCGATATTCTCCGTTTTCAATGTCTTTGCACTAATCCAAGGAATAGTTCCACCCCAATAACCATCTCTTTTTTTACTCGGTGTTCCTCCTGATGCAAAAGATACAAGCTCACCAAGTGGGCGATATGTCCATTTAGATTTCATACCCAATCGCCCCCAACTTCTCCTTAATTTCTGCTTCCAGCTTATGTGACTGCTTGAACAAATCCGAAAGTTCAGAAGTCAGCCGAGCCATTTTTTCTTCAAACGATTCACCATCATCTTCCTGTTCCTCAACACCAACATAACGACCCGGCGTTAAAATATAATCCTGCTCTGCAATTTTCTCCGTATCAACAACTGCGCAGAAACCTTTTACATCTTCCAGTGTACCACTAACATAAGCATTGTAGGTATCGGCAATCTTTTTAATATCCTCATCGGCTAGTTCCCGCAACTTACGGCTCACCATAACGCCCATCTTCCGGGCATCAATAAACAGCGTTTTACCAGCCTGTTTCTTGCGCTTGGAGATAAACCAAAGCGAAACCGGAATCTGTGTGGTATAGAAAAGCTGTGTCGGCATGGCAATGATGCAATCCACAAGGTCAGCATTCACAATATTTTTGCGGATGTCACCTTCACCGCTAGACTGAGAGGAAAGAGAACCATTTGCAAGCACCATACCCATGCGGCCGCCCGGTGCAAGATGATAAATCATGTGCTGAAGCCATGCAAAGTTCGCGTTGCTTGCAGGCGGCATACCATACTGCCAGCGTACATCATCTTTGAGCTGCTCTGCGCCCCAATTCGACAGGTTAAAAGGGGGATTCGCCATAATATAGTCTGCCCGCATGGTCGGATGCTGATCATCGAGGAATGTGTCTGCTGCATACTTGCCAAGGTCGGGTTCAATGCCACGAATGGCAAGGTTCATCTGTGCCAGTTTCCATGTGGTCGGGTTGGAATCCTGTCCATAAATCGAGATATCGTTGATATTTCCACTATGGTTCTCTACAAATTTTGCAGACTGAACAAACATACCACCACTGCCGCAGCAAGGGTCATACACTCGTCCCTTAAACGGTTGCAGCACTTCTACCAGCGTCCGCACAACGCAGGACGGCGTAAAGAACTCGCCGCCGCGCTTGCCTTCCTGTTCTGCAAACATAGACAGGCAGTATTCATAAGTGCGTCCCAGAATATCCTTTTCGCTGCCATGTTCAATCATTTTGATGTTCGTAAACAGGTCAACGACTTCGCCCAACCGACGTTTATCCAGTTCCGGACGCGCAAAATTCTTTGGCAGAATATCTTTTAGGCGCGCGTTTTCTTTTTCGATAGCGCGCATTGCATCGTCAATTACCTGACCGATTTCCGGGTCATGTGCCTTTGCAGAAACATCGCTCCAACGCGCACCAGCAGGCACAAAGAAGATTCCCTCCGATGTGTACTCGTCACGATCTTCCTCAAAACCATCACCATCTGCAACTAACTGATTGTACTTTTCTTCAAAACGATCCGAAATATATTTCAAGAAAATCAGACCAAGAACAACGCCCTTATACTCCGAAGCATCCATGTTGCCCCGAAGTACACAGGCCGCATTCCAAATCTGTTTTTCAAATCCAATGTCGGCGGTGTTTTTCTCTGCCATAGCTCAGTACCTCCGTTTTGCTCAACAAATTCTGACTTGAGTATAACACAGATAGCTCGATTTTCCAATTTGTGCGCAAAATTTCTCTGCATATGCTTTTGTTTTTTGTCGGATAAGTCTTACTATCGCCACTTTACCGTAATAAATTTTCCAAAACCCTCTTGACGAATTTCACATACAGTGGTATTTTTCTTGTAAATCCCACCGTCTTTGTGGATTGGTTTGAAGCCACCCACAAAATGTGGTCGTGTTCATTTTGAACACTGCCTCACCGTGGATTATCCCTGAAAGATT
>OLNY01002307.1_pt1 | contig 13415 bp, 12 predicted proteins | sample 1671981 | NCBI WGS metagenome assembly OLNY01 (sample SAMEA3136632, study PRJEB25190) | human gut metagenome | biome: human gut; feature: human-associated habitat; material: faeces | place: Austria | collected 2013 | reverse complement strand
AGTGGAAGGGGCTGACCGTATGCGCCCACTGGCACACCCCCGGCGCAAGCGCGGCCACGCTGGTGGAAAACGGTGTGCTGACCGTACTGCGCACGCTGGCGGCGGGCAATGATGCAGCGGCAGCGGCCTGTGACCGCTTAGAGGCGCTGTGGGGCGCAGACGACCCGGACAACAGGAACACTGCCCGGCTGAGCCTTGCAGTGCTGGGCAGAATGATCCTTGGGAGGAGCTAAGATGGGGTACACAAAACAGAATTTTATGGACGGCCATACCCTGACCGCTGCCAAGCTGAACCACATGGAAGCAGGCATTGCAGCAGCGTGGGACATGGCCGGAAGCGGCACGGGCGGCGGCGCAGTGACGGGTATTCCCGGTGCGGCGGGGGACGGAGAGACGGACGACACGGAAGCACTGACGGCGGCGCTGAGCCAGAGCAACTGCGTGGTGGACGGAGGAAACAAAAAGTATAAGTACTTTGAGATCATCGTCAACAACGTTGAAGATCTGGAAGTTCGGAACGTGATCTTTTGGAAGGGCGCGAACATGGTGCTGGAGGGGTGCAAAAACATCTGGTTCGTCAACTGCACATGGGAAGGCATCAACCCGAACGGTGTAAACAAAATATGGACCTGCGGCATCCGGCTGCGGGGACGCATGGAGAACGGCGAGAGCATTTGGTGCGAAAACATTTGGATCGAAGGATGCATATTCCAGAATGTCTGGTATAACCCGTATGTGAATAACGGCAGACCGCAGGATGTTTCGGACGCTGCGATTTTACCATAGCTTTTTTAAATTTCTATCCACGCCCTCCGCGAGGAGGGCGACCCGGCGCAATCCGCAGCCGGGCGCATACTAGCCATTTCTATCCACGCCCTCCGCGAGGAGGGCGACGCTCTTGCCTGATGATCTCCGGCGTGGCAAAAGCTATTTCTATCCACGCCCTCCGCGAGGAGGGCGACGATTTAGCTGTCAACCCAAAGGCGCAAAACCGGATATTTCTATCCACGCCCTCCGCGAGGAGGGCGACCTTCAGGCAAAGGACGTGGAGCATGATTCCCGGTTATTTCTATCCACGCCCTCCGCGAGGAGGGCGACGCTGTTGATAATAACGGGCTTACCGGTATACTTTCATTTCTATCCACGCCCTCCGCGAGGAGGGCGACCGTACACCCCTCAGTTGCACGGGCAAGGGATTTTTATTTCTATCCACGCCCTCCGCGAGGAGGGCGACGATTTAGCTGTCAACCCAAAGGCGCAAAACCGGATATTTCTATCCACGCCCTCCGCGAGGAGGGCGACCTTCAGGCAAAGGACGTGGAGCATGATTCCCGGTTATTTCTATCCACGCCCTCCGCGAGGAGGGCGACGATTTAGCTGTCAACCCAAAGGCGCAAAACCGGATATTTCTATCCACGCCCTCCGCGAGGAGGGCGACTGACGACCCTTGTCCATGGTATTGCGCACGGTCAGATTTCTATCCACGCCCTCCGCGAGGAGGGCGACATATATCTCCTTTTGCTACTTATTGCATACGCTTAATTTCTATCCACGCCCTCCGCGAGGAGGGCGACAAATCACCACCGCACAGACCGCCGCCGATAAGGCATTTCTATCCACGCCCTCCGCGAGGAGGGCGACCGCTCCCGACCGTTGGAACATACTGGCAACGTGGTATTTCTATCCACGCCCTCCGCGAGGAGGGCGACATAGGCCAACGCCAAGGCCAGACCCCGGAAGCAATTTCTATCCACGCCCTCCGCGAGGAGGGCGACTCCCCGGCCTTTAACGGCAGTAACGACCACATACGATTTCTATCCACGCCCTCCGCGAGGAGGGCGACGGTGACCTCATCCACGTTGAGACGGAGAGCGAGGACATTTCTATCCACGCCCTCCGCGAGGAGGGCGACGTCTTTAAACGGTCTGGGACGCTCACCAGAAAACAATTTCTATCCACGCCCTCCGCGAGGAGGGCGACTCGCAGGCAGGGCAAACGGCTGGGATACGACTTTGGATTTCTATCCACGCCCTCCGCGAGGAGGGCGACCGGTGGTCATGCCCACGCACTGGTTGATGGGCTATTTCTATCCACGCCCTCCGCGAGGAGGGCGACCTGTGCGATGTTGCCGACCTGCGTGTTCACATCATCATTTCTATCCACGCCCTCCGCGAGGAGGGCGACAAACTGCCGTCAGCACCGCCGTAAAGGGGCTGATATTTCTATCCACGCCCTCCGCGAGGAGGGCGACGCCGCGTGCCATTAAATACACCACCTTTCTATAAAATTTCTATCCACGCCCTCCGCGAGGAGGGCGACATTGGGCAGACAAAAATCTGCCTGCCATGGTCTGCGATTTCTATCCACGCCCTCCGCGAGGAGGGCGACCGGATAGCGTCACCGCACTTAGAAACCCATTCGGATTTCTATCCACGCCCTCCGCGAGGAGGGCGACAGCAGCGGCTGCAATCCATGATAGACTTGCCGGAGATTTCTATCCACGCCCTCCGCGAGGAGGGCGACCGCAGCAGAGCCGGAGACAGAGACAGTCACCCTAATTTCTATCCACGCCCTCCGCGAGGAGGGCGACGGTAGCCCGGTCTGTGGTATACTCGGTGTGCAAAATTTCTATCCACGCCCTCCGCGAGGAGGGCGACCGTATAACGGTCATCCAGTTATACGCAAATATATCATTTCTATCCACGCCCTCCGCGAGGAGGGCGACGACGGCTTTGCGGATGCCGTCAATTACTTCTTTATTTCTATCCACGCCCTCCGCGAGGAGGGCGACGGCAGGGCTTCCACGGGGTCAAGGTTGATGGTAAATTTCTATCCACGCCCTCCGCGAGGAGGGCGACGTTTTCGGGATCTTCTGCAAGCACGTCCGTGTTATTTCTATCCACGCCCTCCGCGAGGAGGGCGACGCTTTACAATCGCCCCAGCGGTCACATAACACTTATTTCTATCCACGCCCTCCGCGAGGAGGGCGACGTCCATGTCTGCGGTACAGGTGCTAGACGCAATGCTATTTCTATCCACGCCCTCCGCGAGGAGGGCGACCTGAGGGCTACCGAGGTCACCCACAACACCAACGAATTTCTATCCACGCCCTCCGCGAGGAGGGCGACAGTATCACTACCTTGAGAAAGTCCTCAACACAGGTGATTTCTATCCACGCCCTCCGCGAGGAGGGCGACCAGCCGCCGTATAGCGGACTGCGCGCCCTTTGCAATTTCTATCCACGCCCTCCGCGAGGAGAGCGACCAAGGACTACTTTACCAGCTGTCTGCCTTCTCCTTTATTTCTATCCACGCCCTCCGCGAGGAGAGCGACAGCAAAAACAGAGAGAAAACACCCTGCTTTTGTCTCATTATACACCTCTCTGCACAAATTGCAAAGAGATGTCTGTAAACCAAACCGCAAAATCACATCGTTACTTGCGCAAACGGCTGGTATTCCGGTGCGAAGCGTCCCGGGAAACCATGTGTGCTGCCGGTTCGCACTGGCCAGACATCAAAAGATCAGCACGCTGTCTTGGGCAAATTCTGGGTGCAGTCCAATGTGCTCGACCTTGGTCTGGTAGTTGTTGCCCAGCTGGTAGAACCGCAGACTGTCCAAGGCAGGGTCGATCAGGGCGGTCAGCTCTGCTTTGAGAACTGCGTACTGCGAAGCGTTCAGCAGGCATTCGAACACGGAATTCTGCACCCGCTGCCCATGATCTACGCACTTCTTGGCAACCTTGCGCAGCCGCTTGCGTCCGGCAGAGGTCTCGGTGTTTACGTCGTAGGTGATCAGTACTAGCATGATTGCACCTCATTTCCAGAAAAACGGAGGGTAAACCTCTAAATCGCCCCGCAGGGTGCGTGCCAGCAGCAACGCCTGCACATAAGGCACAAGCCCCCAGCAGAGCTTTTCCTTCAAAAACGGGTGGGTGATGACTTCGCGCTTTTTCTGCTGCCATGCGTTCAGGAATGCACGGCGTCCCTCCTCGGTCAGCAGAACGGCACCGTTTTCCTGCTTTTCAAAGTGCTTTGCATTCAGCACTTTCTGGTTGATACAGGACAACACGAACCGATCAGCCAGAACGGTGCGCAGCTCTTCCATCAGATCCAATGCAAGGCTGCGCCGCCCGGGACGGGCGCGGTGCAGAAAGCCCACATAAGGGTCCAGCCCGGTACCCTCCAGCGCAGCGGCGCAATCGCTGGCCAGCAGGGAATAGGCAAAGGACAGCAGTGCATTCACGTTATCCAGCGGCGGTCTGCGGCTGCGGCAGGTGAACACAAAAGCATCGTTCTGTTGTAAGATCAGCGCGTTGAACCGGTCGAAGTACCGCTGTGCAGCTTCGCCCTCCAGCCCACGCAGCTGCTCCAGATCCTCGCAGCCTTCCACCAGCGGTAGGGCAGCCGCCAGTTGTGCGCTGGTCTGTTTCAATTCGTCCACGGGCACCCGCTGCGGGTGGTCCCGGGTGGCGCGCTCCAGCACCCAGCGGGCATTGTACACCTTGCCCAGAATAAAGCTGCGGGCATAGCTACAGCTGAGCGCCTCGCTGGCGGCAACGGCGTACTGGGTCTGCCGCAGCAATACGTTGCCGCGTTCCTCGCCCACAGTGCGCGCTAAAAAGCGGCCGCGCGGGGTATAAAAGCTCAGGTCGATGCCCATACGCCCGCATTTGCCCATCAGCGCGGGGCTGGCACCGGCGTAACTGAAGCAGAGGATGCTTTCCAGCGTGTGCAGCGGCACCCGCCCGACCTCGGATTTCCCACGGCTGACCACAACGTTTTCGCCGTCCAGTGTGAGGTAAGCGTCCTCGCTGAGGACGAACAGGGAGTTCAGGAATTGCCGCATGGTGTCACCTCCGTGGCCGTCTCGTCCAGATAGCGCCGCAGATAAGCCTTGGCGTCTGCCTTCTGGCAGAGCATCGGCAGACAGAGCTCTTTCAGGGAACAGGCGTTGCAGTGCTTGCCGGGCTTTACCTTTGGGGTGTAGCCGCGGGCAAAATACTGGTTCATTTCGTCTGCCATCTGCCGGGTGGCGTTGCGCAGTTCGTCGGTAAAAGGTACGACCTCCCGCCGCTTCGTCTCGCAGTAATACAGCGCCCCTTCCGGGATATGGCACACCAGCATTTCCTCCAGCGCCATGGCCTGTGCGCATAATTGCAGCCGGTCGGCATCGGTTTCCTTTGCGTGGCCGTGCTTGTACTCCACCGGGTAGGGCTGCCAGCGCCCGGGGGTGCTTTGCAGCGGGATGCCATCCGCACAAGCCCGGAACTCCACCACGTCACAGTTGCCGGACATCCGCAGCCGGTGGCTGGTCACCCGCATTCCCCGAGTGATCAGCAAATCGCCCCGGCGCTCGGTGCGGGTGTCATCGTGGCAGCGGGTATGGTTCAGCTGTCCTTCGGTGGTGCGCAGATTTTCTGCCCATTGCTGCTCCAGATGGATCAGTGCCCACTGGCGGCGGCAGAAGGCAAAATGCTGGATGCCGGACATTTGCAGGTAGTCATCCGGCGCGTCCATCAGTGGAACCTCTCGCAGTGTACACCCTCCGGCAGGGTGTCGGCCACCGTAACGGTGTAGTCCTGATAGCTGCGGGGCGCGACCACCTCGGCCTTGTGCTCCACGGTAACGGCATCGAACAGCTTATAGGCGGGCGCATTGCCCAGCTCGGAATCGTGCCTGAACACGATCAGCTCCCGCACGGCCATCTTGCCGCGTGCAGCACTGTGATCGTTCTCGAACATATTCAGGATAGCCTGCCACAGCAGCTGCAAGTCCTCTTCCGAGAAGCCGGTGGTCTTGCGGGCAAGATTGGCAGAAACGTAACCCTCGGCACGGTACAGACCGTAGGGCACGATATGCTTGTTGCCCATTTCACTGTTCTTCTTTTCAGCGTCTGCCTCGGTGGTGATGGCTACGCGGGTAATGGTCACCTCCTGCGGCACGATAGGGTCAACAGAGCGGGCAAAGCTCAGCTGCACCGGCCCGCGCACCTGACCGCAGTTCAGCGCACCCTTGACAAAGGTGGTCATCACGGCACCGAAGGTGCGGATATCGTAGAAATGTTCGCACATATAATCCCGCAGCTTGCGGTCGATATCCGGGTCGCTTTTCTTGGCCTTTTTCAGGTCGTCCTTGGGGGTCAGACCGTTGTGCTCCAGCGCCTCGGCATCGCTGCGGTTCAGTGGTACGCCCTCCTTGACATAGATGCGGTAATTGTCGGCATCGGGGGCGTCCTCCTTCAGCGTCTCCACATAGTTGCGGATCTTGCGCTTCAGGCAGACATCGGTCACCAGACCGTAGCCGGTCTCGGGGTCGATGCGGGGCATATTACCGGCATCGGGGTCGCCGTTGGGGTTGCCGTTCTCTACATCGAACAGAATGACGAAATCGTAGCGGTTCTTGATAGGTGCAGACATTTTTTATTCCTCCTCGTTCTTTTTGACGTAACGTTTCTGGGTCTGGTGGTAGTAGCCGATGGTGAATTTACCCTGATCCGGCAGACTGAGCCGAGCGGGGAAACCGCTCTCCGGCAGCTGTGCCATCAGTTCGGTGATCTGCTTATCGTAGTGGGTGGCAAGGCCGTCATTCAGCTTGCGCAGATGCTTCTGGCTCAGCCGCAGCAGGGTGGGGAAGGACATACCCGGCGTGGCGCAGGCGGCGTTGAAATACCGGTCCTTGATGGTAGTGTTGATGCCGGGGTTGGCAGCTTTTTGCACAGCCTCCAGCACAGAGAACAGCCGTCCCAGAAGATAGGGGACATTGGTGGTTTCGTTCAGGCTCACAGTATAGACCTCCTTGTTCAGTTCGGTAGGGTAATTACGCAGGTAATACGCTTTGATCACGGCAGCCCGGCCGCGGGTCACTGTCTGCTCGGCACGGATACGCAGGGTCACACCGTTCAATAGGGTGGCGGGGTAACGCCCGCCGGTCAGCACGGCGCGCAGCAGGTCGCCTGCCAGCTGCGGGGACGGCTTTGCGGGCTGCCCGGGCACGGTGCGGGTGGTCTCATTCACCACAGCCCAGATGGGCAGGGTGCGGAACTTTTCTTTTTCCGAGCAGTCGATCTCCATTTCTTCGGCGTGCTTTTGCAGGTTTTGCGCAAAGCTGCCGAAGGTGTCCCGCAAAAAGAACCGCACCGAAAGACGCGCTGCATTGGGTGCCAGTCCCAATAGATAAAAGTGCTGGTCGGGCGAAAGCTCTTTTTCCAGAAAAGGCACTGTCTGCCCGGCAGACAGCCGTTTGAGCGCGGCCTGTACATCGCTTTCCTGAATGCCGGCTGCTTCATCTGCCCCAAACAGGAACATGCTCATGGCGTCCTGATAGACCGGCTCTGCGTTTTCTGCCCAGCACAAAATGGTGGTATCGCCAACATGTTTGCAGTGGTTGCGGTCAGCAAGCAGGCGGTTCAGCGCGGTGGTATAGGCAAAGGCGGCGTACTTGCTGACAGGGGCGTTATCGCCCTGCTCGTGGCCGTAGGAGCAGAAGGCCGGTGCGTTGAAGGATACAAGTGCTGCGCCGGAGCTTTGCGCCCCGGGCACACCGCTGATATTCGGATGGGTGCGCTCGATGGGGGCATATTTTCCGGTAATCAGGCATTGCCCCATGTCCGAATCAGCAGAGCGGTCGTTGTAGTGCGCCTGCCAAGCGTTCTGAATGGCAGGGTCGTCGTTGACAAAGCTGTGACTGTGGTCGGCAGCTTCGTAGCCAAAGATCAGGTTGGCGTTGCCGGTGATCTCCTTCCACTGCTCAGCCAATAGGGGATGCGCGGCAGCCTGCGCCGGATCCCAGCTGTCAAAATAAGCAAGGAGCGCCCGGGCTGCGGGGCTGTCTACGCCATCCAGAATGGTGTGATGCAATTTGGCACAGGCCTTGAAGCAATCCGCAGCGCGCTCCGGCTTGCCTTTTTCGTCTGCGCCCAGCAAATAGGTAGAGTTGTCGCACAAAAAGTTGGCGGCAATGCCGGAGGAACGCTTTTCATGCGCCGGTACGCGCATTGCACGCGGGGCAAGGACTGTCTTTTTGCCCACGGTCTTTTCGGTGAGAAGGGAAACGACCCTAAGCAGCTGCCCGGCGTCATTCAACCGCAGCTCATAGCTCACCTTAAAGCTGTCATCCCAGCCGGGGGCAGAAAGCTTACCCAGCCGGACAAGCTGCTCGTAATAGGCAGTAAGTGCCTGTAAGATCATGTAAACACCTCCACATCCCGGCAGTCCAGCACGCCGTTTTCCAGCTTTGCCCGGAAGAACTGGGAGCGGATATTTTCCGGGTCGGAGTAGTCCAGATCATACAGCATAAAGCCCAGATCCTGCGTGAGCGGCAGTGCGGGGATGTCCTCGGCCCTGCCGTGCCATTCCCGGAAGTTTGCCGGAAACTCCCGGCAGCCAAAGCAGGGCTGGTGATAGCACTGCCCCTTGGCAAGCCGCCGCCGCAAGATATCCTGAAATTTGCCCGGGTTATCGCCGGGTGCGGCTTTTTCGGTCATGGTAAAATGGCATTCGATCACGTAGTGCACATCCTGCAGCACCAGCGCTGCCCGCTGCTGGATATTCTCTGCCGTGCACAGCATGGGCACCTCACCGCCCTTGGCTGCACTGAGCGCCGACGAGGACAGCAGGGTAGCCTTGACCTCATTGCGCCGGATGCTGGCAAACTGTACCGGCTTGAGCAGGTAGATGCGGTCGATATGGTACTTCATGCCCGGGTGCCAGTAAATGGCCTCCACCAGCCCGCGTGCCGCCGAGGGCGTCATGATATCATAGGATACACGCTCGGTTTTCATCTCGGGTCTTGAAAAACAGGCGTAGTCGCCCCAGACCTCGATCAGCATGGACATGAACACCACCTCCTTTCATTGTTTATTTGAATCTTCAGACAAAGAGAAAACTTGCCCACATAAACCACCTCTTTCTATAATTCAATTATTAGATAATGGATGTATAAGCGTTTCTGAGCCTAGAATAACACAATTTAATGCTTTTTTCGTATCCGGTTGCTGTCATCCGGTGTGCGCACTGGGATGTGGATAGAAATAATTAGTAGATCATGGATGTATGACGGGGAAACGGCAGAGTGACAGATGCTTTGCCGTTTCTTCATTTATCAAATACTATATTACAACAAATAAAATACAATAAAAAGGACTTCTAAGGGCTATCTTGGCCTTATTTTTAGCTTTTGGTCAGAAAAACAGACCTTTTCCGGTCTCCACGTCCATGGAAAGCCCGGTCTTAGGGTCGTACAGGGTGCTGTCAGTCAGGATAGCGCTGCCGTTGGGCAGTGGTTCCAACGCTCCGGCAGATTCCAGTGCCTGAAACTGCTGGGCATAGCAGGCTACGCTGTAAGCGCCCAGCTTACGGTAAAGTGTGCGGCTCACAGTCCCGCTGCGCAGCTGGTCGCAAAGGGCTGCGCCTTCGTCAACAGGCAGGTAAACGGTGCGGGTGGGGGCTTCGATCAGATGGAACTGTTCAGCCACCTGTGCAAATGGGAAAATGCAGCCCGAGATCCCTTTGCGCAGGGCGTCCAGAATGCTGCTTGTGTCCAGTGCGGCCTCACCCCGCGCAAAATACAGCTCCTTAAAATAAGCTCTGACCGCCTCCGGGCTGTCCAGCGCTGCGGCGCAGCCTGCTGCGTACTGCATGGCGTGTACGTTCTGGCGCAGCATCTGCGGTACGCCGCAGCCTTCCAGCGTAAAACGGTATACCAGACTCTCTTCCACGCTGCGGTGTCCCTCCCGGTTGCAGCGTCCGGCGGTCTGCAAAAGGGAGTCCAGCCCGCACTGCTCCCGGTATGCGGCGGGGAAATCTACGTCTACACCTGCTTCGATCAGCGAGGTGGAAACCACCCGGCAGGGCAGGCTTTCCCGCAGCCGCTGCCGGATCTCTGCCAGCTGGCGGCGGCGGTCTGCGGCGCACAATAGGGTGGTCAGGCAGTAGCTGCCCTCGGCAGGCAAGGCAGCGTACACTTCCTGCGCCGTTTTGCGCCGGTTCACTACGCACAGCACCTGCGGCAGTGCACAGAGCTGCGAAGTCAGCGCTTCCAGCGTCAGCTCTCCGGCATCGCAAAGGGTGGTGCGGCGCAGGGTGGTGTATAAGGTGGCAGTGTCCGGCACGATCTCCTGCAAGGGCAGCTCCGGCGCAAACTGCCGGAAATAGGGCTCTAATGCGGGCTGGGTGGCGGTGCATAACACGGCGGTGGCGTGGTAATGCCGCACCAGCTGCGCAATAGCACTGACGCAGGGCAGCAGATAACTGGTGGGCAGGGTCTGCGCTTCGTCAAAGATGATTACGCTGTTCGCAATGTTGTGCAGCTTGCGGCAGCGGCTGCTGCGGTTGGCGTACAGCGATTCAAAAAACTGCACCGCAGTGGTCACCACAACAGGTGCATCCCAGTTTTCGCTGGCCAGCAGCTGGCGGTACTGTGCCGGGGTCAGGTTTTCCCGCTCAAGGCTTTTGTAGTCTGCGCAGGAGTAATCGGCCAGTACGTTTTCTGCGCCCAGAAGGCCTGCAAAAACAGCGGCAGTTTGGTCGATGATGGACATATACGGAATCACATAGATCACCCGCTTCATGCCCTGCGCAGCGGCCTGTTCCAGCGCAAAGGCAAGGGAGGCAAAGGTTTTGCCGCCGCCGGTGGGCACGGTGAGGGTATACAGCCCCGGTGCGCCGTGGGCACCTTTTTCCATGCAAGCCCGCAGCACGGCATTGCGTTGGCTGCTTACCGGCAAGGTGCTCTGTGCCGCAAGATAGCCAGCCGCCTTGGTACGCACCTTTTCCAGAAGAGAAGAAAGCGCAGTGCTGTTGCCCCGGGGCGCGGCCTGCCCGTTCATAAAAGTTTCGGTGTCGATAAAATCCGCATCCACAAGACAGGAGTAGAGCATCCGGGTAAAGAATGCAAAATCCAGCGGGTCGCGGTTTACCCAGTCCGGCGGGGCGCTCTGGGGCAGGGTGACCTCGCGCCAGCCATCGTAAGGCTCCACCGGTTTTTTCAGCCGCCCGAACAGGGTGCCGTCGGCGGCATCGGCTGTCCTTCGATTGCCGCCATCCGGCAGACCGGTGTGGTGCCCGGCTACGGCAAAGGCGGCCTGAACGTGGGGCGCACAGCCCTTCATCGCTTCCTGTGCACCGGCGGTCGAGTGGTCGGTTGCAGCACCGCCCGCCAGCCGCTGCTGAAAGGCGGCGCTGTATTTGCCGATATCGTGCAGCCACGCGGTATATTCGGCCTCTTCTTTTGCACCAAAGGGCGCGGCAAAAGCTCCGGCAAGGCGCGCTGTGCCGGAAAGATGTTCGTAGACGGTCTGGGTGCGGGTGCCGTCCTCGGAAATATGTGCAAGTGCTTTTTCCATGTTGAAGCCTCCGTTTCTGGGTCAACGATACAACGGCAGGGAATGCCTGTCAAGAATTGGCAGAAAGTTCGGCGGCCTGCACAGCCCGGGCGGCGTTTATCCGGCAGAACGCCCATAAAAAAGCCGCCGCACCCTGCCCGGAAACTCCGGCAGCAGAATGCGGCGGCGTATTGATCCCAAAAACTTACTCAGAGATCTTCTGACCGATCCAGATGCAGATGCATGCACCAATCACCGAGATGGCAAAGGAAGAAAAGCTGCCGGAGGCGTGGATGCCCAGCAGGCCGAACAAAAACTCGCCCACAAAGCTGCCCAGCACACCCATCAGAATGTTACGGCCAAGGGAAGTTTCGGTGCCCATAAAGCGCCCGGCCAGATATCCGGCCAATGCGCCCACCAGCACGCCCACAAAAAGGGAAGCCAGCACACCTACCAGCGTCAGCAGGCCGGTCAGGCAGCCCACCAGTACGCACAGCAGGGCAACAATGAGCAAAATCGTTAAAGTGATCATAGTTTATACCTCCTTAAAAATTATGGCTCTGCCTGCTGTCCGGCGGCTTCGCGGGCAGTGCGGCAGATGTCTTTCAAACAGCATTTTTCGCATTCCGGCTTGCGGGCGTTGCACACCGCACGGCCGTGCATCACAAAGCGGTGGCAAAGGTCGCTGCCTTCCTCCGGCGGGATAATCTTCCATAGCGCCATCTCCACCTTTTGCGGCTCCTTGATGCCGTCCACAAGGCCGATCTTATTGCACAGCCGGATGCAGTGGGTGTCGGTAACGATGGCGGGCTTGCCGAATACATCCCCCATGATGAGGTTTGCGCTCTTACGCCCTACGCCGGGCAGGGCAAGCAATTCGTCAAAGGTGTCGGGTACCCGGCAGTCGTACTTGTCCCGCAGCATCCGCATACAAGCCGAGATATCCCGCGCCTTGGAGTGTCCCAGTCCGCAGGGTTTGACAATGGCTTCAATGTCCTCCGGCTCGGCGGCAGCCAGTGCCGCTACGCTTGGGTATTTTGCAAACAACTCCTCCACCACAATGTTCACCCGGGCATCCGTGCACTGGGCGGCCAGCCGCACGCTGACCAGCAGCTGCCATGCGTGGTCGTAGTCCAAGGTGCAACCAGCATCCGGGTATTCGGCCTTGAGACGCCGGATGACCTCCAGCGCCAGCGCTTTTTTTGCAGTAAGATCCTCCGGGGCTTTTTTTCGTACCGGCATGGGACAAACCTCCTTTAAAAGGGAATACCTGAATCATACCATGTTTGACAGGATTTGTAAATGTTTGCATGGCATTATCTGAGAATGATTTTCAGAAAAGCCCTTGTCCTCCTTTTCTAAATGCGCTATACTATATAAAAAGTGCCTTGCGGGCAGGAAAGGAGAAACCACCATGAATGAACCACTTGCGCAGCGCCTGCGTCCCAAAACGCTGGCAGATGTGTGCGGGCAGCAGCATCTGCTGGCTCCGGGGCGGGTGTTCCGCCGCACCATCGAGAGCGGACGCATCCCCAACATGATCTTTTACGGCCCCTCCGGCACCGGAAAGACCACGGTGGCACGCATCATTGCCGAGAACAGCGGCATGACCCTGCACAAGCTCAACGGCACCTCCTGCGGCACTGGAGATATCAAGGCGGTGCTCAAGGATATCGGCACGCTGGCAGCGGCGGGCGGCATTCTGCTGTATCTGGACGAGATCCAGTACCTGAACAAAAAGCAGCAGCAGAGCCTTTTGGAATGTATCGAGGACGGCAGCGTCACCCTGATCGCCTCCACCACCGAGAACCCCTATTTCTACATCTATAACGCGCTGCTTTCCCGCTGCACGGTGTTTGAGTTCAAGCCCCTTGCCGCAGCGGACGTGGAGCGCGGAGTGCGCAACGCCGTGCAGCGCCTTTCCGAAGGGGAACAGGTGCCGGTATGCATGGACGAGGATGCCTGCGCCTATCTGGCCGAAAGCGCCGGGGGCGATCTACGCAAGGCGCTGGGCTGTCTGGACTTTGCGGTCACGGCAGCGCCGGTGGAAAACGGAGAAAAACGCATTACCTTAGATATGATCCGGCAGGTCACCC
>OLNY01002306.1_pt1 | contig 13425 bp, 14 predicted proteins | sample 1671981 | NCBI WGS metagenome assembly OLNY01 (sample SAMEA3136632, study PRJEB25190) | human gut metagenome | biome: human gut; feature: human-associated habitat; material: faeces | place: Austria | collected 2013 | reverse complement strand
ATGTGTAGCAATTAGACGTGTGGCACTGCGGACCCTGTTTGATTTGAATATCCATACTTATTCCTCCGTATCATCTTCACCGCGCAACTGCAACAATATATCTTTCAACTTTTGCGGCATTCGCGGGTAAATCACCGCCACATTTTCCAACACGCTTATACCCTCATTTGCTATGTAAAACATAATGACAATTTCACGAATTGCGACGTTATCGCCTGTAATCTGTTGCAGGACGTTTGATAACGCTACTATAATTAATATAGTAATCTTTTTAAGCAATCCCTTAAACCCAATCTCACTCGACATTGTTTTTGTGTAGATTGCCTTGATAATGCCTGTCAGATAATCCAACACCATTATCACCAACAGCGCCCACAAAATACTATCCCATTGACCGAAGATTGCGGCGAAAAATCCGCCCACAATTCCTATTACCGTACTTGTCCAATTAAAAATCTTATCCATAAATTAACCCTCCATCATTTGCATTAATTCTTTGTATTCATCATCAGTAATACGTTCTGCAAGAAGAAATACGTCAAGTTTATCCTTCATCGAATTCTTATCATATCTACCGCTTGCAATTATTTTTTTACAATATCCATATGTCATTGCTATTTCCTCCTCTTTATAATCCTAATTCCATCTTAGACATTCTGTAGTCCATATCAAGATTAAATTCATCCTGTGCTTGTGGCAAAGACGCTTCATAAGCTTCTTTACTGCCGTATGAAGCAATTTCATTAATTTCTTTGTTAAAATCTTGAGTTTTTACTTCGAGACCACTCATATAGGAATACTGTTCATTATCAAGCTTTACCTTTGATATAAGTTCCAAAAGTTGATGTTTTGGTATAATTTGAGTTTCTAATTCAATTAACCTATCATCATTTACATAATAGTCTTTATCTACAAACTCTTTTTTGTCAATATCTTTGTAGTGACGTATAACTAATTTATAGCTATTTAAACATATTTGATTATTTATTATCGAAAAATTATCAATTATATCCATTATGTCCTCCTTATCCCGTAATCATCGTTCCTGTATTAACACTCCCTGTCGGAAATGATGTATAGGATTGTGAATACTGCATTGCATTGCCTATAAACTGTACTTTATTTGAATTAAAATTCATTTCAGAACGTCCGATAAAAGTATTTCCTATCATTTGAGTTGGACAAAGTATTTGAAGCTTGTTATTCTCGGACGAACTAACAGCAGTAACCGTATTTATGAAAAAACAACCTTCAATTTTACCAAAAGTCAAATATGTACTTGCCGTATAATTGATAGTGCAATCTCTTAATGAACATAACTTTTGCTCTGTGTCTGTGGTGTAGTGACATAATGAATGATTTCTATTTTTCAGAGTAATATCACACTCATCAATAGTCACTTTCCCGTTTGTAAAATTTGTTCTACCACTACCTTGTCCCGTTAGTTTACTATTTCGTATATATCCTGTTACGTTAGTGTTATAAATAAAGTTTAAATCATCACCACCTGCACCTTGCGTTGACGAACACTCATTCTGCAATGATATAGAGCTGTCATCTATCTCTATTTTGGTACAATCAATACCACAATAGCATATATAACTTGAGCTACTTCTAATCCAAAGGTCAATACTACTCCCATTTTTCACTTTAAACAAACCAGATGACTTAATAGGTGTACTTCCCAAACTCTGTGCCGTAGTAACATCTAATCTTGAATACGCATTATCGAAATATATATTAGTCGCCTCGATACATAATTGTGGCATTAGCTCCATTCCAATATTCTCAAAATATAATGGATAAGACACTTTTGAGTCAGAAGAACTGCTCCGTGAAGTTATGATACCATTATTACTAAAATTTAATTTAGGTACATCAGTTGCTTGCTCACCAAACAGCTTATCAGCGTGATTACCTCCGTACATATAAATAGGAGCGTCTATTGAATATTTACCTCTTTTTAAAATTATCCTCGAACCATTTCTCGAAGCATTTATAGCCTCTTGTATTACCTCAACATCAGACTTTCCATCAATTCCGCACATAAAATCAACATCATTTATTGAAGGAGGTATTCTGTAACCGTCAACATTAATTGTACCTACTACTATATTGCTGTGGTCGATTTTTCTTTTTTCGAGGATACTTACCCATTCTGTACCGTCATATATAAATTCAACAATTTCACCTGCTTCCCAAGTATTTGGGTATTGTTTGTCTGTGGAGTTGCTACCACCACCATTATAACCCTTAAAAACACCGTACCCCTTGTATCTGATACTTTTAGCACCTGTATTATTTACATTTAGAGTGGCTTTTGTTGTTGAGTCGTGTGCATATGTAAATTTGATAAACACACGCACACCTGTAACAAGTTTAAAATTCGTTATGGAAACTGTTTTTGCTACTGTACTTCCACTTGTATTGCATACCGCATAAGGTGGTTGTTGCCATACAGGAGCACCACTACCATTACTAATCAAATTATACCCTGCCGTTCCCACACTCGTTGGTGCATACCACGACTTGCTTGCCGTTGCCGAACCGTTATAGCTTGATGATAAACCATTCATTGTCAATGTAAGTGAATTTGGATTTTGCATTGATGTAGGCTTGTTGGATAGGTCTGTGTATGACCCCGTAAACGCCACTGTTTTTAGGTCAGTAAAAAACTTTTTTATTTTGCCGAACAATGTACTCAGCGTTTCACCGGAAGTTATATTAACTCGTGTGCTTGCCTCTGTAAATGTCGGTTGTTGCAAATTCTTATCCGCCTCTGTTCTTGCGGTTTCTTCATTTGACAGTTTTGACTGAATTTCAGTAATGCACTTACTTACCAAACTCCAAAACCAATTAAAAACATTTGCCGACGGTTTATATCCGGCTTTAAATCCGTCATTTTTCAGACTATCGCTCGGCTCGGTGCCTGTATTCTTCCATTCGGGCAAACTATTATTAAAATTCATACATTTATTCTCCCCTCTTAAATATTTCCTAAGTAACCGCCGTGACCGTTACCATCGGCAAATCCTGTTTCAATGTTATAGTCATTTTCGTGGTCGGCAAATTCAAATGTTCCGCTATATTCATACGCATATAATACCGACAAATGTGCCGGTTTCAGATCCTCGATAATATTCTTAATCACACTTTCCGGCACATTCGGTTGATGAAAAATCACCGTAAAGCTATAATTCGGAATATCTTCGGAAATATCCGCCAAAATGCTGTAACTCTCAATCACCGCTTTCAGATTTGCCCTTGTCGAAGTCTGTGTTCCGCGCAGTCTTGTTTTGATAAGACTTTTTCTCACTTCAATGGTATCGGCAATTTCTGATATACCCAAACTTTTTTCATATTCTCTTACGGCATCTTCATCGGCACTGTCAATAAATCTGTTTTTCATAAACATTTCTATCAACTCATACAAACGTTCAAATTCAGCATTGACGGGTGTATTTAATGCTTTTATATACCGTGACTTTTTATAGTACGATGGTAAATTCTGTCCTACATCAGCCAACGGCAACACCCCCAAGAACGGCAATTTCAGTTTCGGATATTGCGATATTTTCTGTTTTTGAATTGATTTTCAAATTTGAATAATCATCAACACCGTCTGTATTCAATATGGTTTGACCTATTTTTGCATATGACACATATCCGTTTGCAAAAGACACATCACGCAAATAACTTCTGATATTCGCTTTAATATTTTCGAGTGTACTTCCGTCCACATCTGCCGAAAACGTAATATTTATACTTACTGCCGTTGCAGTGGTAACGGTCACATCTGCACCTATCGGGCATTGTTCATCTATATAACTCTGTACCTTATTTATAAGCTCACTTCCGGCAAGTTGTTTTTCACTGTCAACGATTATCACTTTAACCGTTCCTGCTCCGTTCCACAACGGCAAGCACTTTGCGTCACCCACTCCGTCAACTGATTTTGCCCAAGAGATATACTGCCACTTATTTCCGCTTGTTATAGGATGCGAAACATATTCGGTAAAACGCTTTCGCAGTTCAACATCACTTTCTTTGTCACTGCCTCCTGTGGTTGAAATTTCATTTGTTACGGATATAAGTCCTTGAATCGTAACCGGAAATCTGTTTATTTTCCCTTTTTCAACATTGCCTTTTACTCCGGCGCTGTCACACACAATTCGTACCGTTACACTTCCGTCGTTTGGTATAATCGCATTTTCGGTTATATTAAATATAACATTACCTGCCGCCACCTTTTCACCGACAGACACTTTTGCTCCGACGTTACCGCTTACAGTCACACAGCCTGTTGCATAGCTTGCGTCCTTGCGTTCCAATCCGAACTCGCCTACACGCATATCAAGATACTTACCTGTAGCGGTTGACGCATAAAAATAAGAGTCGAGAGATGATATAATATCATAAACATTCTCAAACTCCATTGCCGTTGATTTTTCTATATCGTATGTATAAGTTCCCGATGACGTATCATATCTTGACGGTATCTGCAAAAGCATACGTTCAAGTATTGTATCAATAGTTTCAGCCATTATATCGCCCCCTTAACGTCATTTATATCGCCGTACACGCTGTTTACGGTAAAAGATACTGTAAGCAGTGAGCCGTCTACTTCCATATTAAAGTTATCAATACTCACTATATCTTCATTTGCGGTAAGCATTTCGGTTATCTCGCGCTTGACTTCCGAACGGATGTAGTCACGATTGTAATTCTTTCCGACAAAAGTATCTTCTATATTTATACCGTATCCTGTACCGTTATAAATTTTATATCTGCCCTTTTGCGTATTGAGTATTTTTTGCACCCAATTTTTTATACGTTCCCTGCCAACCGTCATTTTCGGACGACCGTTTATAATAATAAAATCGCCCTTTTGAAAATCGAATGCAGGTTCTGTTTTTGTGTAATCAGCCATTCTCCGTCACCCCCAACACCAAATATCTGTTATTGCCTCTGTACGGAATCATTGCAACTTCTCTGCCTTTATAAACATATCGTCCGTCAATATCCTGTTTGTATAAATCAATAAGACTTTTTATATGGTCCTTAGTCAGAATTATTTTAGAGGTGAATTGTATTTTAAGGTTCGGTAGCTCAATTATTTTACCGAATACGACAAAATCACTCGTTGCGTTTTCACGGTCCTTAAACATCTTTGCAAGTGTTTCGACTCCGTTTTTCATACTAATCTCTCCATATCAATTTTATTGTAGTGAACACCGTTTTTTATGCTGTGCTGACTGCTTGTAATTACATACTTCACTCCGTCTTTTTCTATCGTGCTTCCGGCTCGTGTATAGCTTGCCAATTCCTCTATTATTTCACCGGAATACGTTTCATCTTCCTTATTCAGCTCATCAAGATTTTTCTTTGCCAAATCCGCCGCATTATCTCCGTCATTCATTTTCACAACCTCTTGCAGAAAGCCGTATTTTGATATACTCTCATCGGCTTTCAAGGTAGTCATAACGTCCGTTTCAGTTATAACCTTAATACTGTTCTTCATATTCTCAATACTGCCTTTATGCTCGATATTACCCATATACTGTACCGAGTTTTTGAGTTCGGTATTGGAAGATATTCTAAACTTCGGCTTAGCCTCAATATCTCTGCACAAATATATACGCATACCGTCGGGTACAAAGTCAAAGTTATACCCACTTCCGCACTTTTCAAGAATATCCTTGATAACGTCAGATACAGGCTTATCGATATATATTTGCGTTATAAGCGTACTCAATTCGGGAATAAGCACAATCGGAATGTATAAATCGTTGCATATTTTCTTTATACAGTCGTCGGCTCTCATAGATGTAAACTGATATGTGTCGGTGGTTTTGTTCAGATACCACCCTACATCAACGGCAGTGTATTTGTTTACATACATTGCTCCGTCGTCAACTTCGATTATTACACCTCTGAAATCTTCTTTATCTCCTCCGCTGTACCTCATAATATCACCCATTTTGGGTATGTATATATTCATATACTTCATTTCTTTAGGTTTCGGAGTGCTGAAAGACATCGTTGTTGCAAGTGTATTTTTTGTATTCGTCCACGATATATCTCCTATATGCTTTGATACGTCTGTATCGTTTACTACTACTTTCAAAGTACCGTCTAACTGCATAGGTGCTTGTTTGAAAATCGAATTGTGGATAGGTATTTTTTCGTTGGTATCCGCAAAATGATATTCTTTTTCACCCGATGTACTTCCGTTACTTCCATATGTCGGCTCTGTGTCACTTGTCCAAATTCTCACAACACGGGCAGAGCGATTAATTCCTTCCGACTCTAATGCAGATGTAAATTTTTCATTGCTTGTTACAATATTTCCGTCAACAATAAACTCCGTCATATTTGCGTCACTGCCTGTGTGATACATATGTCGGCTGTCGGTTTCGCTATCTTTCTTTTCGTCACCTTTGACTGCGTATATCACTTTACCGTCGTCAAATTCAATCTTAACAAACGTGCCGTCCGGTCCGTAATACGAACCGAGTGCCATACAAATAAAATCTTTGTACTTTCGCAATCCGCTGTTTGACGTACTGCTGTCACTGCCCCACAAGTATTTATATCCGCTTGCTTGACTGTTCGTATATGTTTGGTATGCCATATATGATTTAGTTGCGAGCGACTTTCCGATGTTCGGTATTTCTCTCTCAACCCAGTTTGCAATATAACCGTCTCCGTCTTTGGTATATCTGAGTACACAATCCCACGGATAATTTCTGTAAGGCACGTTGGTAACAATACCGAATGATGTTCCTCTTGCCTCAACGGTTGTTCCGCCGTCCGCCTGTACCAAAGCGGTATGGTCTGCTTTATTTAAAAGTACATCACCTTTTAACATACCTGCTCCGTTTGACAGATTACAGGACGATGTTACGTCTTTAAATCCACACGAAATAAAAACGTTATACATATCCCCCGTATATGTAGCACCATTATCTTTAACAGGCACTCCCGCATTTTGATATGCCGTTATAACAAAAGAAGAACAATCATAATGCGGTCCCCATCTCACGTCTTGACTGTACCAATGACTGTCGTCATTTGCAATATCTGTCGCCCATTGAACTGCATTATCAATTACACCCATATAAACCTCCTTTTCGGCATACAAAAAAGTACATCGAAATTCGATGTACTTTCTAAGCCTTATTTGAAATTTTTAATTTGTCTTTTGTTTTATTATATTACAAAAGGAAAATATTGCAACATTTTTAATCACCGAAACAACCGGCATTATCCATAATAACAAGCAAACGTATCATACTCTTTGTCAAACCGTATCCGTCCTCGCCGTCACCGTTTAGATAGCCTTTTCTTTTTACCTTTTCAATAGTCGCCTCTGCCCATGACGGCATAATGTCAACCGTATAATTTTCAAATCCGTCTGTTTTGTCAATAATAACAAGTGTACGAATAATATCCATTGTAAGACCGAGTTCGTTATCGTCTGTACCACTTATAATACCTCTGTCCATCAGCTTTTGAATAGTCGGTTTAGCCCAAGACGGCATATTATCGTCCATATAGTTATATATCATTGTGTTTTCAACACTGCTAAGCCTTTCTTCTATATTATCAATTCTCGCCATTATTTCATCATACTGCGCCACTGTCAACCCCTCCTGTACATCGTTTAAAAGATTTACTTCTCCAAGCTCGATTGAATAATTCAAATCGCCGCCTGCGCCTACACTGTAATCAAACTTATCTATTGCCGCCGCTGTATTTATATCAACATTGCAAATACCCGTGGAAGTAATGACAAGCCTTATCGGAAGTTTACGTTTACGCCAATTTTCAATCTTGTCTGCGTATTCCTGCCCTTTCATACTTCTGTCCCTTAAATACGGATAGTCGGTCATCGGTAAGAAACTGCTCCACGATACAGTTTTAAGCTCGGGATTTCCGATAATTTTTATCCAGCCGTAATTTGCCGTTTCAAAAGTTTCCGTACCTTGTGAACTCGATACGGTAAATTCGGACGGCGTGACAGGAATATGTATAACTTCTTCACTGTTGTTTATGCTTAAATAGAAATCTAACATTTTGCCTCCTACATATTTGCCATACATTTTTGAATTTTAGGAACTATTACGTTTATAACGTCGTCGGCGATTTCATCGGTGGTTTTGTTGTCGGCGTTTATAACTATCTTAATTTCATTCGTTATAGTATTGCCGCCTTTGTTGCTTTCGGCTATGTATTGACTTAAATTGTTCCAAAATGTTCTAAGCGGAAGTATCGCCTCTGCTCCTGCCTCTCCGCCCATTTGAACTTTTCCGTTTGCATATCCGAACGCTGTCGGACGTGTCATAATACCGCCTTTTGCATTCCATTCAAGTCCAAGTTTCGGAATCGGTGTACTGACACCGGCTATACTTACCGTACCTTTTTGTACAATCTTAGGCGCTTTGATAATTCCTTTAATCTTACCCCAAACGTCCGATACCTTGTCGGCAATACTGCCGAATATCTCCTTGACTTTGTTCACCGCCGCACTGATTTTTTCAGTAATACCATTTTTAATGTTTTCAAAAATAGTCATTACGGTGTTTTTCACATTGCCAAACGCTTCGCTGAATTTACCTTTTACGACTTCCATCTTTTCACCGACTGCATTGACAACCTCGCCGAGCTTACCGCCTGTTAATTGATTAATTGCGTCATAGCCTGTCCTGTAGTATTCCTTGACACCCTCTATTGCCGCAAATGTAGCACCTTTCAGTCCTCTGCCGTGTGCGTCATATGTACTTTTTATGTTGTTCAGTTTTTCCGATACAACATTTTTAACACCGCCCCATAATTCTGACGTTTTTTCTTTGACTCCGTTCCACATCTCGCTTCCGATTGATTTGATACCTTCCCAAATTGACTTTATCAACTGCAAGCCTAAGTCAAACCAATTAATCGACATAAATCCGTTTACGATTGAACCTGTGATTTGTGGCAAAGCCGTAATCAACTGAGGAATAGCTTGTACTAATCCGATGGCTAAATTTACTACTAATTGCACACCCGTTTGAATAATCTGTGGCATCATAGAATATGACGCACTGATGATTCCTGTTATCAGATTTACACCTGCATCTATTATTCTCGGTAAATTTTCTATCAAACCGTTAGCTAATGACGTAACAAGCTGAACTGCCCCCATAGCCAATAAAGGAACATTATCCACTAATCCGTCAACCAACCCCTCTATCAAAGTTACCGCACCACTTATAATTTGAGGCATAGAATTAGTTAATCCTTGCATTAAATTTCCTACAATCTGTGACGTTGCAATTAATAACTTAGGAACTACGGCAGACAGTCCAGTAACAGCCACAACAACGATATTATTTAAACAATTTGAAAACTGTGAAGCATTCTGTACTAAACCGTTTACCAATGATGATATTAAAGACGCCGCACTATTTGCCAATGTAGGAGCTAAATCATTAATTAACGGCGGAATAACTTCGCCTATGGTAGGTGCTAAACCATCAATCAAATAACCTACGCCACTTAACGCACCCGTTATTGCCGGTATAACATTCTGCCCGAACGTCTTAGCTGAATCAACCAGTGCATCCAAACTCTGATCAAACATTTCTCCGCCTGTTGTCAAACCGACAAGAGTATTTTCAAACGCCGCTTTCAGTGACCCCCACGATCCGCTTATTGTCGTGCTTGCCTCTTTTGCCGTTGTTCCCGTTATGTCCATTTGCGTTTGGATTGCATGAATAGCCTGTGTAATATCGGCAAATGATGAAATATCATACTTCTGTCCGGTAAGTTTCTGTGCATCGCCAAGCAGTCGTTTCATTTCAGCTTGTGTGCCACCGTAACCGAGTTTTAAATTATCAAGCATGGTGTAATTTTGCTTTGCAAAACCTTGATAGGCATTTTGAATGTCTGTCATATTCGTGCCCATCTTATTCGCATTATCAGCCATATCCACCAACGCTGAATTTGCATAATCCGCCGCCTTGTTTGTATCTCCGCCTAAGCTTGATATTAATGACGCTGAAAAATTTGTAACTGTTTCCATATAGCTATTAGCTGACAAACCTGCGGTTTTGTATGCATCATTTGCATATTTCTGTACTGCCGCCGAACTGTCTTTGAACAATGTATCGACACCACCTGTCAGCTGTTCATAATCAGCAAATGAACTGACTGATTTTGCTACCATTGTTCCTACTGCGGTAGCGGCTGCCGTTCCGGCAATAGCTAACCCTTTGCCCAATTTACCAACGGCACTGCCAACAACTTTAGCTTTATCTCCCAATTCAGAAATTTTTTTGCTTGTGTTGTTCAATGTACTACGCAGATTATTGCTTTCATTTTGGGCTTTCTTCATATTTGCGAAGAAGTTTCCGGATTTCAACGACAGTGTCGCTCCTATGTTTCTACTTTTTGCCACATCAACCGCCTCCTGTCATTGCTTTTATCTTTTCAGCTTCTTCTTCGTATGCTTTTATCATACTGGCTCTTAAAAATGCCTTTTCATTTCCCGTAGCCCCGGCAATTCTGTCCCAATCAAAACCACGTTGGACGTAGTAATGTATTAACTCAAAATCACCGTTGCGTTCAATTAGTTTTTTAGTTCTTCAACCGCCTTAACGCTATCGTCAACATAACCTGCAAAACTTAATGCAGCTTTCGAGATATTCAATACCTCGCCCGGTTCAAATATTTTGTCAAGAATATCTAATGGGTCTTGGCAGCCATATGCCTGTTGCAGTTGTTTGTTTTTCAGTGGCGGTTCTGTCACACATTCATACACCAGATATGCATCCGATTCGCCTGAAGACGCATCCATATTCATTGCGTCATTTACTTGATTTCTTGTTGGTTTTGTTATTGTGATTGTACCGTCAAGGCTTTCAACGTACAATTCCTTTGTTTTATTTTTGTTCTTTGCTTCCTTTACTTGCTCTGAACGTCTTATCATTTCGTCCAACGTCAATCTTGTATGTTTTTCTTGTCCTGTCATTTTTATAACCTCCTAAAATGTTTAATCCTGTTCTATCGGTTCAATGCTTTCAAGGAATTTCAATCCTGTAAAACCGCCTTTGTATTCTTCTTCAACTACCTTACCGTTTTCACCACCGGTTAGTGGTACACTATTAAGCCAACAATTAGTCAGTTGGATTTTTTCATATTCGCCACCATATGCGTCTGGGTCTTTTAGTTGACTAATCAGTGTAAAACGTGGGTCTTTTCCTTGCATAAACGCTTCCGCAAAAATCTTGCTTCGTGAAAATACCTTTCGCACTTTCATTGTGAACGTACCCGACACACTCATCAACTTGCTATCCTTGATCATATCACCCGAAAATGTGACATCTTCACGGTCAGGATCCAGTGTTGATTCAAAACTTGAAATTTCATAAATGACCGAATCGTCCCACCATACCTTGCCGTGTGTACCGGAAATAATGTTGGGTGCTGAAATTTTTCTACTCATATATGTCTACCTCCTCGATTACATGTTTACAACGAATTTCAAATCTTCCGCCGCGTTTTGCATTTGAATATGTGCCGCCATAAACATAAATGTGCCTGTATTGGCTTGTTTGATTGCAACATCACTCATATTTGCAACGTCAACACTTTTGCTTGCCAAATACTCTCTTTGTGCGTCTATGTCGATTTCTGCATAATGTTCGTAACCGTCATATAGCACACCTTCCTTTGTCAGTGTTTCAAAATATTGATTCACTGCGGCAATGAACAGTTCTTTGTTTTCAATACTGTTACTTCTGCCGATATAGTTTTCTTTGAATGTTGTTCTAATGTCTTCTGCAATCAGATCCATTCCTTCAACTATCTTGATTGACTTCATATCCTCTGTCTGATTTGTTCCAACCGTTGTCAATGAATTCACACCTCGTGCAATTTCGACCTGCTCACCATCGTTGATTAAAATTAACTTTCCGGCATCAACATCCGCATCGGGGGTTAAACTCTCTGTAATACTGCTGATTTCTGAAATGACTTTGCCTGTTACACTCTCATTCAGTGCAGTTCCGGCAATAATACTGGCAATATATACGCAAAATTCAGCGGTCGTATAGGTCTTACTGCCGATTTTTATATCATCGGTATCAAAATTTATAATACCGATGTTATTTGATACAGAATGCGGTAATACTGCCTTAAACGGTTTCTTTGCCGTTCGCTGTGCAATAATCCAATCTGCCACAGTCTTAACTTCACCGTCCTGTAATGACGGAACGGCAAGATAATTCCATTTCTTATTTGCCAAACGCTTCAAGGCATCATCAAGACTTCCTTCTGCGGCAATTCTTTCGATAATCACTTTTTTGGGTGAACCTTTAAACGCCATATTTATGTAATTTAGATTGTCTGATGTCCAATGGCTCTTAACCACTTCCGTCTCATTGTTGTAAACGTATGTGGTATCTTCCTTGGTTTCATCCTTCAAAATCAGTGCAACTGTACCGTTTGCACTGCGTTTTACAGCGGTTTGTGCCGCTGCTTTAAATTCTACATTTATTGTTGATAATCCCATATTATATACCTCTCATTTCTATGGTTTCTGCATTGTCATAATCGTCACATTCATCAATGGACTGTGTTATAGGAACGTCATACATCACAGTTAAACGTTCTTCTTCGATTGCCATATCCATTGTTTCCATAGTTAAATGCCTGTCCTGTACATCAATCGTACTGTACATCAATGTTTCGCGAATTTTTTCCGCCGCCTCGGCACATTCTTGTGCAGTTTCAGTTTTTGGAATATACTTGATGGTTACACTATAAACGTCATCCTCCAAAAAGCCTCCGGATTTTGTAATTGATGATGGATATACATAGATGAACACTGCCGGCTTAGGGTAGCCTTCTTGAATTTCTGATGATATTACATTGAATTCTGCATTTCGTAGTTTGTCCGCTATAAATCTGCGTATATCCTGTGATTTAATCATTGTTAAATTCCTCCACTAATTTATCTAACATTTTATTTGCATCTCGGTCAAAGCGTGATTGTGCCTCTTGTATTGCATTACTTAACATATGCTTACCTTCAACACGTCCGTGCGATTTAATTCCTCTGACGAAACGTTGTACTCGGTTTAGTTTTCGTCCTTTTTCTCTTGTTCTGCCTCCCGACACCTGTTCGTGACCTAATTCAACCAAATGTCCGTGAGGTGCTCTCGTTTGAATTCTGGCAACTCTGACTGTTCCACCCTTGTACAGTTTAACTTTTTTTAATCTCCACGAATTGCGGAGTTTTTTTGTCTTTACCGGCGTAAGCGATTTTGTCTTTCTATTGACTGCTTGCCCCTGTGCCATTAAAAGGGCATCTGCCTTGTCCGGATAGTTTTTTTCAAAACGTTTGAACGATTTTTCCAATTCATCAAAACCGAATACATC
>OLNY01002301.1_pt1 | contig 13442 bp, 11 predicted proteins | sample 1671981 | NCBI WGS metagenome assembly OLNY01 (sample SAMEA3136632, study PRJEB25190) | human gut metagenome | biome: human gut; feature: human-associated habitat; material: faeces | place: Austria | collected 2013 | reverse complement strand
TTGATCTCCATGCTTTCCGGAGCATCCACCTCAACGTCGGCACCGTCGCGAGGCGCACCCAACGAGAAGGAAATCAAGTCCTGCGTGGACTTGACGGCAACGGTTTTGGCTTCTTCGGCCATATTGCCTCGCTCATCGTGGATGGACAGTCCCACTTCCTTGACGTCAGCGGGCGCGGCATCCGCACGTTCGGCTGTCTGGTCGACGGCCTTCTCGGCAGTCTGCGTCTCTTCCTTGGAAGACATCTCTTCCTTGCGCCGTTTCACCGCGGCGTCCCGATCGGCCTTGCCGCGGGCGATCGCCTGGCGAATCTCCCCCTCGGGAACGACATCGGTCTTCAACTGCTCGTCGGCGACCTTGCGGGCCTCGGCCAGCTCCTGCGCGCGCAGTCTGGCACGTTCCGCCTGCTCCGCCTGCGCACGTTTGCGTTCGGCGGCGGCACGCTTCTTCACCTTGGCATGGTATCTGGCGACCTTCCGCTCCCACGCCACGGCCTGCTTGGACGCACGCACACCCAACGCGAGCACCGCGGCCAGCAACGCGGCCGGAATGAGCGCGAACAGCGGGCTGAAGTGCAGTGCGAACGCACAGACCAGCACAACGACCGTGATTGTCAGCAATGAGACGGCGATGGCGCGCCTCCTGCGGACCGCGGCGTGACGAAGGGCGCGAATTTCCGCGATCCGTTCTTCGGATGTTGCGCCTTTGTGCGCCTCTGTGGACTGCATCAGTACCCCTTTCGCTGCCGCGACGGTCTCATCGGAAAATCGCGTTCCGCTGTCGGCATCCACCAGATGCAACGACGGTGAAAAGCGGTCCTCGCGATGTTCGATCACCCTCTTCATGCCTTTAATCGTCCGTCTGGGCAACCAAATGAGCATCAGGATGACAACGATCGCAAGCACGACCACCGTGCTTAACGATTCATAACCCATATGTCATAAGAATAGGTGACATTCCGACATTCGAGGCGAGTCCTCCCCGGCGTGTCGAATCAGGAGGGTGAATTCCCTGTCATCAGACGCGCGGTGAAACCGTTTGGCGCGTCCTCGGCCATCAATACGTAGCTTTCATGATCGCGCCATTGGCCGTTGACGTACATATACGCGCGCCGCACCCCCTCCAACGTTGCTCCGACCTTGCGTGCGACGGCACGGGACCGCTTGTTTTCCGGCAAAATGTCGATTTCCATGCGATGCAGTCGAGGTCCGGTCGGGTCGAACATGGCCCAATCCGCCAACAACGCCACCGCCATCGGCGCGTAGCCACGCCCGGCGCAACGCTCGTCCACCCAATAGCCGACCACGCCGGAACGCATCGCGCCGTAGCAGATCGCGCCCAACGAGATCTGCCCGACGATACGGCCATGCTGTTCGATGGCGAACACGGCACCGGTACCGGCCCGTTCGTTGCGCCGCAGTTGTTTCATCCATTCCTTGTAGGTGATGGGGGCGCCGTGCAGCGGGTCGCCGGATTCCCACGGCTTGAGCCAGGCATCGTTGCGCCAGCGAACCTCGTTCCACTCGTCATAGTCGGCACCCGTCAACGGGCGCAGACTCACCGGGACGCGCATGCTGTGCGATTGGATGAATTCCGGCATTTCAAAGGAATTATTCCCCGGACGACGCATCATGTCGCTCAAGGATTGCAAAATCATCACCCTTCCATTGTGCCCCACCCATACCCCATGTTCCGTTTTCCACGCAATCGAACCGTGGTACAACGAACGATATGGACATGTATAAGCAACAACGCGAGCTGAAACGGCATTGGCGCGCGGCTGCGATCGAACGACGAAAGCGGACGTCCGCCGACCAGCGGCGCGAAGCGGGACGACTGCTTGCCGAACACGCATTGGAAGCGTCGTTGATTCGACCGCGATCGACCGTCGCGGCCTTCGCCTCGATGGGCAGTGAAATATCGATGATGCCGTTGCTCGAAGCGATGTTCGACACGGATTGCCGTGTTTTGGTGCCGCGTCTGGGTGCTGGCACGGAAGTCGGCTGGAGTGAGTTGAACGGTCTTGACGATCTGCGCGACCAGCGCAATGCTGATGGTTCCATCAACACACATCGCCCGCAGGAGCCGGAAAACGCAGCGGAAGGACCGGAAGTTCTCACTTCGGCCGAGCTGATCATTGTGCCAGCGTTCGCTGTGGACGAACATGGTTTCCGATTGGGGCGCGGCGGCGGTTGGTACGACCGCGCTTTGGAGCATCGTAGCAGCACCGCGCGCGTGGTCGCCGTTTGCTGGCCTTGGGAGCCGACCGACGAGACCGTGCCGCATGAGCCGCATGATATTCCCGTCGACGGCGTGCTCACGCCGGATGGTTATGCCGATGTCCGAGGATAGGACGGTTGCGGGGCCGTCTCAGGGAACGTACTAGGATATGTCCCGTTAAGAAATTTGGGATTGTGCGTAAAGCGAGGATATCGTGCCTACTTACCATTACCGTTGCAAGAACTGCAACTACGACTTCACCGAGCAGCAGTCGTTCACCGACGATCCGATCACCGTATGCCCGGAATGCGGCGAGGAGCAGGTCCGCAAGGTTTATTCCGCGGTGCCGATCGAGTTCAAGGGGTCCGGCTTCTACCGCACCGACAAATCCAAGTGACCCACAGGCGCGGAATCCAACGCGACACGCCGGAGATTGTGGATAACTCCCATTCTCCGACCACAACCCCGGATTCCGCTTGCCGTGGTCATAACAATCAGGTCATCATGCATGCATGATGACCTTTTTTCATTCCTTGATGGACCGCCGGCCACATTCGAGTTTGCGCACATCGACGGCTTCGGAAGGACGGACCGCGCGCACGACGCGTCTGCAACGAGACCGTCATGGGTCGACTGCCGCATCGTTGGAAGCCAGACGAAGCAACGCACGCCTGCATCGGTTCCTCGCCGCATTGTGCGCTGGCCTGACGGTATTCGCCACGCTGCAATGCGTACGCGCAGCCATCGCCACGCAGCCTATTGTGGTCGCGGTGCGGAATGTCGCCAAAGGCACGGCCATCACACGCGAAGACGTGGAGTTACGTGAGGCGCCGAGCGATGGCTCGCTGAGCAACGCCTTCCATACGCTTGACGACGCCGTCGGCCTGATCGCACAGGTGGGCATCGGCGCGCACGATGTGCTTATGTCGGGCATGGCCCGTGCGTCCCCCGTTGTGCCGCAGGGCCATACGAGTATCGAAGTGCGTTTGGCAAGTGTGGCCGGCGGTTTGATTCCCGGAGACAAGGTGACACTTTCCAGCGCCACCATGACAGATGCTGAGATGCAGTCCGGCACACCGAATGTCGCGGATATGCCGAACGGTACGGAAACGCCGTCCGGCATGGCTAATGATATGCCGGACGGTGGTGTGGATGCGCAGTTACGCACGATCTGCGCCGAAGCGCTGCTGACCGGCAAACCGGCTAAGGATGCGCAAGGCAATACCATCGCGGTGTTCGCCATGCCGCCCAATGAGGCGGCCGTCGTGTTGCGGGTTCAGGAATACAGTGCGGTCATCGCCACCATCAATTAATGGCTGATAATCCTAATCGATAGCTGGCCCCGGCTGGACGTATCAGCGGCCACGTTCGGAGAAGACCGCCCAATGTGGCGGAAGCTCGTTTAGGATGCGCTTGTCGTCATCCGCCTCGCGTTGGCGCTTGGTGAGCACGTCCGAAGGTTCGAGTTTGACGCCATCGGCATCGAACAGTTCCGTACCTTGGCGGACCACGCGCTTATGCTTGCGTGCGGTCCGCCGCGTGGCGGAATAACTGGGTGTGGAGTGCGTCTCGGACTGGGTCTGCGAATCGTCATGCTCCATGACGTTTTCGATATGCTCGGCGCTCACCGTTCCTCCCGGTACAGGCTTCCCAGTCGTGCCACGATGCGGTCGACTTCCTTATCGGGGTTCACGAACGCGCCGACGCTCCATACCGTCATCACCGACCAGCCAAGCGATTCGATGTCCTGCAGCAGCACGCGATGGCGTTCCCTGGTGGATTGCAGTCCCATGAACTGCGCGTCATCGGTGAGCACGGCCAAAGCGAACGGCTCGCCTTTCAGACCAACCACCAACGGCAGTTTGAGTCCGTCATCGAAACCGTAATCGACGGCCACGTCCAAGCCGCGTTCGCGGATCCTCTCGGCGAGATCGTTGAAGAGCACGTTCTCTCCGGACTCCTTGATCGCCGGGCGAACCATGCTGTCATCAAGCTGTTCGGCCCAACGCAGCACGGTTTTGAGCGCCTTCGGACCATCCTGATGCAGTCGCTCGTCGTCCATATCGTCGGATGCGAAGGACGAGACGATGTCGAGATGACGGTCCGGTACCGCCAAAGCGTCCAGCAGCATGCCTCGGCCGCCGTCGGATTCCAGCGCGCCGAACTGCTGCAGCAGCCTGCCGTGCGAGGTCTTGGCGTAGCACATCGCAAGAATCGCGTCAGTGGCGTGGGCGCCGGCCACATCGACGATGTCCACGATGCGCACGTGGCGCAGGAACATGCCCATGGCCTTGTCTTTGTTGGCAAGCGACTTGAGCTCGGCACCCAGACGGATGCGGAACGTGTGCGTGAGCGCCACCACGGTAAGCACATACGATGCGGGAACGATGGTGAAACCGGCCGCGCGCTTGCGGATGATGCTCACCACTTCGTCGATCTCCTGCTGGCTTGATTCGACCAGGCCGGAATTGATGACCGGCACACCGTTGGCGTCCGGCACGAAATGGTACGCGACTTCGCCTTGGTATCCTTCACGCGCCACATCGCACGGCACGGAGCCGTATCCTTCCGATTCAAGGAAGGCGTTGAGCTTCGGCGCACGGCGAACCGGCCTGTCGGTTATCTTCACGCTTGGCAGCAGTGCGATCAGTCGCTGCAGGCCATCGGATGTGACGGTCTTGCGGTGCGCGATCACCACGACCTGCTTCGCGCGGGCGATGATGCTGAGCAGCTCGATGGACGGAATATGCGCGGCCGTATCGATGATGACGGTATCGGCAAGCGGCGCCGGGTCGGTGATGGCAGCGAGCGTGGCTGGCGTTGCCACCAGAATCGGCTTTGCCGCGGCCAAAATCTGCGGATGCTCCCTGCGCAGCCTGTTCAACGGCACGTTTCGGGAACCGGCAAGCGTGGTATGCAGCAGATTGGCTTCCTGCGTGCGGGAGAAAAGCATGTCGCACAGACGGCGTACGGACTCTTGGGCGACCATCGGTCCGATGGAACGCACGTGTTCGACATCCACCTGGGTGAATCGGTCGGCGGCGCTTTGCATGGCGGAGCCATCCTGGTTGGAAATGATGGCGGAGGACTTCACGATGTCTTCGAAAGCCGTGGTCCACCACGCCAGCTGCAGTTCTCCGGCCACGGCGTCGTTCGGCACGCCGCGGTTGCTCAGGTCCGCCACAAGCTCATCCAGACCGGCCGAATGGAACTCACGTTCCAGACGGGCGCGTTCCGGCAGCGTATCCAACGCCTGCTTGTCGTCATACAGGGCCTTCAGACGCTCTTCCACCTGGTTGAGGTCGACGGTGTCCAGATTGCCGCCCTGCGGTGTGGTGGCGAGCGCCACGTTCAACGCGGTCATATCGTTCGTCAGCTGGTCCTGCGTGTTGATGATGTCGTCGAGTTTGGCGGGCAGCACCGGCCATCCGCCGTGAGGAACGAACATGTGCCACTGTTCGGCCTGCTTGGCCACCACGAGCAGCGCCTCATGCAGGTTCTCCACCTGCGCGCCGACGCGCAGCATCGACTTGGCCTCCTTGATATGGCGGCGACGTTCCCAGAATCCCATGGAGCTGCCTTCGGCCTTGCGCTGGGCCTTGGGCTTGGTGGCCTCGATCATGGAATCGATGTCGCGTTCGAAGATTTCCGGCTGGAAGACGTCGAGCACGCGGCGCAGGTTCTTGAGCACCATGACCTGGCGTCCCCACTCCTGCGCGGTGGTGGGAATCGGGAAGCCGCAGGTCTGCACGGTGCTGGACACCTGTTTGCGGGTGGCGGGCAGCACCTTGCGCAGCAGCTCGACCACACGCTGGTATGCGCTGACCGCTTCCTCTTCGGAATACAGGGAGGCTTTGTACCAGGCGGTGTCCTGCGCGCCGATGGTGTATTCGCCGAGTTCTCCCGCGCGATACAGCTTCTGGGCCCATTCCTCCATCTTGTCCGCGATGGAATGGGCGGACTGCTTGGCCAGACGCACATGCGTGGTCGGATGCGTGGGCAGGACGGCGATTTGTGCGAGATTCTGGATGGTCTGGTATGCGGACACGCCCCATTCCTGGCTGACGCCGTGCAGGTCGCCCAGATAGCGGGCCAGGCGGGAACGCACACCCACCAGCTCATCCGAAATCTGGTCGAAACGCGAAGTCGCGACGCCGGATTGGAAACCGACTGCGGCTATCAGCTGACGGTCGATTGCCGCATTGGCGCCGTCATCGGCGATGTCCAGCAATTGGCCGCTCATCTCGTTGGCCGCGATCGTCTGCATGAAACGGCGCTTTTGGTCGGTGACGCACGGCACGTACAGCACGCTGTGTCCGCCCATCACGCAACGGGAGGCGATTGCCGCGGCCTGTTCGGCCGTGTTGCCGCTGATCGCGCTGTCCACGAAAATCGAATGCCCGGATGCGGCCAGCTGCGCCGCGTATCGGACGGTGTTGTCAACGTCGCCAATCTCGTATTCGCCATGGGGATCGGCGTCGAACGGACTGTATTCGGGAATCTGCGCGTCTTTCAGCGCGTCCGCGGCTTCCTTGTTCCCGGCGAGCGCGTCCAGGACGGTGTTGCCTGTCGGGCCTTGGGACAGCTGGTTGATGATCTGGCGACTTTCCACCAGCATCTGCGAGGACGGGTCCATGAAGCAGCCGAGGATGATGTGACGTTCGATTTCGAAATCGGGGAAAACGCTGGACGCGCGCGCTGTGATGGCCGCGAACACCGCGGACGTTTCGGGGGTGCCGCTTTCGTAATTCGAACCATCGAAGAGCTTGGTCTCGTCCAATGTCACGTTGTTTTCACGCATCACGGCGGCGAAGGCCGCGTTCAGACGTACTCGTCCGGTGAACGCGATGACGGTGCCGTTCTCGATGTTGCGGCCTTCCTTGCGCACTTCGACCGGATACATGAGCACCGGCATCTGGTTGCCTTTCCAAATGGCCACGCCGACCACCAAGGAGAGTTCGCCGACGCCGCTGACACGGCTTTTCGCGTCACGGTCGTCGAGCACGCGTTCCACACGCCTGCCCGCGGCGCGCAGCATGCCGTTGTCTCGGAACAACGAGTCCAAGGTGACGTGTCCTTTGGCGAACAGCTGCGCGATGCCCGATGGGTGCGCATGCGTCAGGTCAAGCTGGGCGCTCAGTTGCGTCACATCCTCAAGCGGGGATGGTGCCAGACCAAGGCGATACTCCTCACGCCATCCGCGGATACGGTCCAACGCGGTGGCCGTCTCTTCGTTTTCGCTCATATACCGACTCACTTCCCTACTGCCTTGCGGTATTCCTCATATCCCGGATTGTGTGCCAAAGCCGCATCGATGTCTTGGTTGCCCAATGCGCCCAACCACGCGTACAGGTCATCGTATAGGGATGGGTTCATGGCGAGGAACGGCAACAGTTCCGGATGACGCGCCATCTGGAACTGCACTGTGAAATCATCCGTGCGTTTGGCGTCATCGGAGGTCAGGCCGTCGACCTCGATGGTCTGCTCCTGCTTGGCGAGGCCGCCTTTGGACACACGGTCGAATACCGATCCCGGTTCGAAGATCGGCTTGAATGCGGCGGTTTCGTCCGGCGCGGGCTGCGATTGGCTGTTTTGCGGGCGGAACCGCTCGTCGTCGTCTTCCGCGGTCACCGTTCCCGGCTGTTCCGTCTGCGGCTGCGTAGCGTGCATCGGCTTCGACTGCTGTTCGGCGGGCTGCTGTTCGGCAGTTTCCGATGTGGGCTGTTCCGCCATCTGCGATTGTTCGGCGGACTGCGTCTGTTCCTGGGCGGACGCGTCAGCCGCATTGTCAGCCTTGTCAACGTTGCCTGTGTTATCGCCAGTGTCGTTCCTGTCGGGCAGAGCGACGGCGATTGGCGTGTTGGGGCGCGCGCTGAACAGCTTGTCCACCGGAATCAGGTTGTTCTTGTTACCGTCATGGGATGCTTCCAAGGGCCGAGCGGCTGTCTCGGTTGAGACGGCAGCCACCTCGGCATCGGTCGCAGCCGCATCAGCGGAATCGGCCGCATCGGCCTCGATCTCAGCTTCAGCCTCGGCCTGCGCTGCGGCGTCGGCGAACAGGTCGCGGGGCTTGTCCGCGGCCACGACGGTTTCCTGAACCAAGGAGACCGAGGGGAATGCATCTTCGAGTTCCGGCTTGTCGGCATGCTCCGGCGTGAAGGTCTGACGTTCCGCCTGGTGCAGAGCATCGGCACGGTCGGTGACATTGCGCGCGTGGAAGAACGTCGTCGGCTCGCCGGCACGCAGATTGAGGATGTCGTCCACGGACATGTCGGCTGCATCCGGTTCCTGCGGAGCCTCGTCGGAGACCGCGTATTCGAACAGGTTCGAAACCGGCTGGCTTGTATCATCCGAGACACCGGAGGTGGCGTCGTCATCCTCGTCATCGTGTTCGAATGCGGATTCGAGCGTAAGACGCACGTCGCCGAACTGCAGGGTCATCGAGTCGATGGGCAGCTTGATGTCCTCGCCTGCGGGCAGGCGCATCAGTTGGCCGTTGTTCGTCACCACGAACGAGCCGTTGGTGGAATGCAGATCTCGTACGGAGCAATTGCCCTGCTTGTCGACGGAGAGGACCACATGTCTTTTCGACATGGACTTGCCCGGATCCATGATGTCGAGACGAGCGAACCCGTCATCCGACAGCGGGCGCAACGGTTTGCGCCCGATTTCCACGCTTTCGCCGTCATGAAGCGTTTTCACGTTGTTTCCGTCAACTTTGACGGTCCACTGCCGCGTCATTCGTCGATCCTCGCTCACCGTTGTCGGCCTTCCTTTCGCACTACACTATCTGCCATTGTGTCATGATTCATCGCGAAAGTAAGGATTCCGAACCGATAAATTGACAACTTTCGCCTAATTCCCCCATTTTAGAACATGCCTGAGTCATGCTCCATATGCGGAAAACCCCGCTGCCTTACGGCAAACGGGGTTTCCATTACAGCTTGGTGATTGCGGCTTGAAGCCGCGCGAATCACTTGAGCTCGACGGTGGCGCCGGCTTCTTCGAGCTGGGACTTGGCCTTCTCGGCGTCTTCCTTCTTGGCCTTCTCCAGAACAGCCTTCGGAGCGCCGTCGACGAGAGCCTTGGCCTCAGCCAGGCCCAGGTTGGTGATAGCGCGGACGGCCTTGATGACCTGGATCTTCTTGTCGCCAACGGCGGAGAGGATGACGTCGAACTCGTCCTTCTCTTCCTCAGCAGCAGCGCCAGCAGCCGGAGCGGCGGCAACAGCGGCGACCGGGGCAGCAGCCTCGACGTCGAACTTCTCTTCGAAGGCCTTGACGAACTCGGAGAGCTCAACCAGGGTCATCTCACCGAAAGCTTCGAGCAGCTCATCGTTGGTGTACTTAGCCATAATGGCTTCCTTTCATTCTTGGCGACGGACTGAATTGAAGAGGTGGCCGTCACCTAAAACAATTGTTTTTCTTTTTTGTGGTTGCTTCATTCATGCGGCGAGCCGCAGTGAAATCAGGCAGCCTTTTCCTGCTTCTCGCGCAGCGCATCGATCGTACGCACGGCCTTGGTCGGCAGAGCGTTGAACAGGTACGCGGCCTTGGACATCGTAGCCTTGATGTCGCCGGCGAACTCGGCGAGCAGCTGCGGGCGAGACTTGAGGTCTGCCAGCTTCTTGGCGCCTTCAGCATCGTAGACGGTGCCATCAGCGAAGCCGCCCTTGATGATCAGTGCCTTGTTGGTCTTGGCGAAGTCACGCAGGGTCTTCGCAGCTTCGATGAAGTCACCCTTCACGAAGGTCACAGCGGTCGGGCCGGCGAGAAGTTCATCAAGACCTTCGATGCCAGCTTCCTTGGCTGCAATGCGAACGAGCGTGTTCTTTGCCACAGTGTAGGAAGTATCGCGGCCTAGCTTTTCGCGCAGTTCAGAGATCTGCGGAACGGTAAGCCCGCGGTACTCGGTCAGGTAGATAGCGTCGGCGTTACGGAACTTGTCCGTAAGCTGAGCGACCACCGCTTCCTTTTCGGGCCTCTTCATGGCGTTCCTTCCTTAGTCAACCGTTGACTGTGAGATTCGGAACACCTCGCAGGGCAATAAAAAAAGCCCTGCACGCAGGCAGAGCAACATTCGACCGCTAAGCGGAAAGCCCTTGGTGGGCGTATGTTCTTCAACCTGCGCTGGCTTGGCGAACCAAACTTCGTGAGCGCTTGCACGCTCCAACCAACGGTCTGTGGTTTACAAATGGGTAATTTACTGACCCGTTTGGACTAATCCAGACCGGCGTGTCGCGCCGCCGCAAAAGCAACCCCTTACCAATCGCACGAAATTTCCATGACTTACATAGGTGCTACGTTTGCTTTGTTCAGGGACGCATGTCCCAGGCGAGTCGCGATTCTCGCCGGCGCACGCCACCATATGGCACGCGCCTACCAACCCAAGAAAGATGAGAAAAGAGAAAATGGAGAAATTCTTCCATCTCAAGGAGAACGGCACCACCGTCTCCACGGAGATCATGGCCGGCCTGACCACGTTCTTCGCCATGTCCTACATCATCATCGTCAACCCGCAGATCCTGTCTTCGACCGGTATGCCGTGGGGCGGCGTGTTCCTCGCCACCATCATCGCGGCCATCATCGGCACGCTCGTGATGGGCCTGTTCGCCAACGTTCCGTACGCGCAGGCCGCCGGCATGGGCCTCAACGCGTTCTTCACCTACACCGTGTGCTTCGGCCTCGGCTTCAAGTGGCAGGAAACCCTGTGCATGGTGTTCCTGTGCGGTTTGATCAACATCATCATCACCGTCACCAAGATTCGTAAGATGATCATCCAGGCCATTCCGGAAGTGCTGCAGAACGCCATCGGCGGCGGCATCGGCCTGTTCGTGGCCTACGTCGGCTTCCTCAACGTCGGTTTCTTCACCTTCACCACCAAGTCCGCGGCCAAGAGCGGCGACACCGTGCAGGCCACCCCGGGCCTTGCCGTCATGAACAATCCGACCATCTGGCTGTTCATCATCGGCCTGGTGCTGGCCATCGTGCTCACCGTGCTCAAGGTGCGCGGCGGCATGCTGATCGCCATCGCCGTCACCGCGGTCGTCGGCATTCCGATGGGCCAGACCACCATGGCCAACTCCGTGTCCATCGCCGACACCTTCGCCCAGCTGCCGCAGACCTTCGGCGTGATCTTCACCAAGGATGGCTTCCCGGCGCTGTTCTCCGACGTGTCGAAGCTGCCGATCATCCTGCTGACCATCTTCGCGTTCTCCATGTCCGACACCTTCGACACCATCGGCACCTTCATCGGCACCGGCCGTCGTACCGGCATCTTCTCCGCCGAGGACGAGAAGGCTCTTGAGAACGGTTCCGGCTTCTCCTCCAAGATGGACAAGGCCCTGTTCGCCGACTCCATCGCCACCTCCATCGGCGCCATCTGCGGCACCTCGAACACCACCACCTACGTGGAGTCCTCCGCGGGTATCGCCGCCGGCGGCCGCACCGGCCTGACCTCCGTGGTCGTGGCGATCTGCTTCGCGCTGTCCGCCTTCCTCTCCCCGGTCATCTCCGCCGTGCCGTCCGCCGCGACCGCAGGCGTGCTGGTCGTGGTCGGCTGCATGATGGCTTCCTCCTTGAAGGAAATCGAGTGGGGCGACATCTCCGAAGCCATTCCGGCGTTCTTCGCGTCCGTGTTCATGGCGTTCAGCTACTCCATCTCCTACGGCATCGCCGGCGGCTTCATCACCTACTGCATCGTCAAGACCTGCAAGAAGCAGGCCAAGGATGTGCATCCGGTGATCTGGGTCGTGGCCGTGCTGTTCATTCTGGACTTCATCATCACCGCAGTGCTGTAACAGTCCTTTTCATACGGAAAATGGGCGGTTCCTTCAGTGGAATCGCCCTTTTTTTATCGACTTTCGTATCGGTTTGACGCAGATCCGCATTAGATGGCTTGGGAGAACGCGTCGACGAGCGCGGCCATCCAGTCCGTCAGGGAATCGTACTGCTCCGGCATCTGCTCGGTCAGCTCCACGATCGGAATATTGGACGATTTGGCGGCGGTGACGATCTTGCCGGTCAGCTCGGTCTCCTCCTGAATGTTGACCACCAGCAGGCCGACCTTGCCGGCCTCCAGCATGTCGGTGAACTGTTTGATGTCGGTCGGCGTTGGCTCGCTTTCGTTGGCCGTGGCACGCATGTAGCCGGTCGGCGTCGCGTCTTTGAGGCCCAGGTCCCCGGCCAGATATTCGGCGACCGATTCCGTGGCGGCATAGGCTTCGCCATCCGCCTTGCGTTTGGTCTCCGTGATTTTTCGGGCGACCTCGTCTTCCTTGGAACGCCATTGCTGGTTCAGCTTGTCGAAATCGGCCTTGCCGTCGGGCCTTGTGCCCTCGTATGCCCTGGTGATGGCCTGTGCGACCGCTTTGCGCACCGCCGCCGAGAACCAGACGTGCGGGTTGCCGCCATCCTTGACGCCACCGATCTCCGCCGCGTTGATGACTTGCGATTTGGCGGATTGCGCGGCTTTGACGGCCCATGAGTCGTACCCGGCGCCGTTGACGATGACGATTCGTGCCTTCTGCAGTTTGGCGATGTCGGACGTGGTCGGCTCATAGTCGTGCGCGTCCACGTTGGTGGAGTTGATGATGCTGGTCACCTGCACGCCGCTTCCGCCGAGCTGCTCGGCGAGGGTGCCCCATTGGTTGATGGAGGAGACGACGGAAATCGCGCCATGCGCGGAACCGGCACCGTTCTGCGACGTTCCGCAGGCAGACGCGGAAGTGAGAAGGCCGACGGAAGCGAGTACGGCAATCGCAATTCTTGCATAACGGTTCACGATGGTTCCTCCATTTTCATACGCTTCATGCTTCGGTGAATCCATCATAACCGTAACTGAGAATGATTCTCAACAGCGCGTGTCGCTTCCACAAGAAAAACAACAAACCGACGCCGAGAGCAATCTCAACGTCGGTTTGCGGGGAAAAGGAGCTGCCGATCAGCCAAAACGTACAATTACAGAGTTTCGCACAGCGAAGCGCTATTAACTGGCCAGCTGAAGCTGACTCGCACCAACCCACCGGGTTGGCACTACGTTTTGGCGAATCGGCCTTATCGATCAGCCAAAACGTCCGGAGACGTAGCGTTCGGCTTCTTCGTTCTGCGGGTTGTTGAACATCGTGGTGGTGTCGGTGAAGTACTCGAGGTGACCCGGCTGGCCGACGGCCTTCAGGTTGAAGAAGGCGGTGTAGTCGGCGATACGGGCGGCCTGCTGCATGT
>OLNY01002298.1_pt1 | contig 13449 bp, 10 predicted proteins | sample 1671981 | NCBI WGS metagenome assembly OLNY01 (sample SAMEA3136632, study PRJEB25190) | human gut metagenome | biome: human gut; feature: human-associated habitat; material: faeces | place: Austria | collected 2013 | reverse complement strand
TGTACGACAAGCTGTTCACCGAGGCCAACATGAACGCCATCCCCGAGGGCAGCGACTACAAGGACTACCTGAACCCGGAGAGCGTTGTGGCCTGCACCGGCTGCAAGCTGGAAGAGAGCCTGAAGGACGCCAAGCCCGGCGACAAGTTCCAGTTCGTGCGCACCGGCTTCTTCACCCCGGACAGCAAGAACCCCGGCGTGTACAACCGTGTGGTCACCCTGCGCGACAGCTTCAAACCTGCAAAGTAAAAAAATCAACCCGTCAAGTCAAAAGGAGCATCTGATTTTTTATGAAAAAGACAATGACCCGCAACATCGTCATTATGGCCATCGTCACTGTCATCATGGCAGTGGTGCTGAGCCTGTACATCAAGAGCACCGGCACCGTGCCCGCTGCCGACAGCACGGCTTCTCTGGCCGACGGCACCTACACCGCCAGTGAGCAGGGCTGCCTGAGCGAGGTGGCCGTCACCGTCACCGTCACCGGCGGCAAGGTGACCAATGTGGCCATCGACGCTTCCGGTGAGACCCCGGAGCTGGGCGGTGCTGCCGCTGAGACCCTGGCAGATGAGCTGACCAAGGCCGGTTCCACTGCCGGTGTGGACGCCGTTTCCGGCGCGACCCTCACCAGCAATGCTGTGTTCACCGCCATGGACAGCTGCCTGGCGCAGGCCGGCACCGGCTCTGCAGGCGCAGAGAACCTGACCGACGGCACCTATACTTCCAGCGCTAAGGGCTGCCTGAGCGATGTGGAGGTCACCGTGACTGTTTCCGGCGGCAAGGTGAGCGAAGTGGCCATTGATGCTTCCGGCGAGACCCCGGAGCTGGGCGGCGCTGCTGCCGAGACCCTGGCAGATGCCCTGACCAAGGCCGGTTCCACCAACGGCGTGGATGCTGTTTCCGGCGCGACCCTGACCAGCGAGGCCGTGTTCACTGCCATGAACGACTGCCTGAGCCAGGCCCAGTAAGACAAGAACGCAGAATGCCCCGTGGGTGACCGCCCACGGGGCATTTTTTGATGGGTGCACGCACCCGGATGCAAAAACGCCGTCCGCAGGGAGATTCTCTGCGGGCGGCACTGGTTTTTTATGGGGTCAGGGGTTCAGGCTGCATCAGACCGCACGGCCGGCGTCGTTGCCGCCGCGGATGGCCAGAGCGATGTTGAAGGGATTGGCGCAGTCGCCGATGGTGTACACTTCCTTGCAGTCGATGCCGTCCACCAGACTGGTGTTGGGCAGCATGTCGGCACCGTTGACGATGGCATCGCACTTGATGTTCATCTCCACACCGCTGTCCAGCGTGAGGGTGGCCACATTGCCGCTGACCGTCTTGATGGCGGACTGCGGATAGGACTTCACGCCCAGAGCGTACAGGGCGGTGGTCATCATGCGCATGGCGTGCTGGGACTGCTGCATGTCGAACTCGGAGGCCGGGTTCGGGGTGACGATGGTCACGTTCTTCTTGTGCACGGTCAGCCACAGGGCGGCGTCAAAGGCCTGCGCGTTGGAGCCGTAAACGATCACATTGTCGCCCATCTCGGTGAACATGAAGTTGTCCATCTCCACCACGGGGGCGCTGCCGTCACCGTCCACGGTCAGGGTGTCGCGCAGGCCGCCGGCGGCCAGGATGACGGCATCCGGTGCTTCGGAGTTGATGAGCTCCTGGGTGACCTCGGTGCCGGTCCTGACTTCCACACCGTTCAGCTCCAGCTGACGGATCAGGTAGTTCTTCAGGTCGGCCAGATTCTCATGGGGGCCCTTGACGGAAGCAGCAAAGTCCAGCATGAAGCCCAGGGCGCCGCGCTTCTCGTACAGGGTCACGTTGTGGCCGCGGGCAGCTGCGATGCGGGCAGCCTCCATGCCGGCGGGGCCGCCGCCGATGACCATGACCTTCTTGGGGGTGGCTGCAGGCTCCAGCTCGTAGGTGGCGGGGCCGCCCTCGCGCATCACGCGCTGGGTCAGGGCGTTCACACGGCAGTAAGCCATCTGTGCGTTGGCCTCGTTGCTGCCGATGTGGCAGTGCAGGCAGCGGGTGCAGGGTGCGATCTCGTCAATGCGGCCTTCCTTGAGCTTGTTGACGTACTCCATGTCCACGGTCAGGGGGCGGGTCATCAGGAAGAAGTCGGCCTTGCCGTCCTCCAGAGCCTGCTCGAAGAAGTCGGGTGCGTGGGCAGGATCGTTGTAAGTGACAACGCCGCAGGGGATAGACAATGCCTTTTTATACTCGGCGGCAACGTTCAGGCCGATGCCGCAGCCGCTGGTGTTGCCGATCAGCATGCCCTGCCAGTTCTTGCTGAAGTCGTACTGGGTGCCGAAACCGGTGCAGCCCTCGATGCCGTTCAGGATGAAGTACAGGTCGGCACCGAACTGGGCAACGTGGTGGCCCAGGGGTCCCAGACGCAGGTGCATGGAGTCGCAGCCGGCCTGCTCGAACAGCTTGGCGGCGGCAATGCCTTCTTCCATGGTCATGGCCAGGGTGTGCGGGGTGGTGACGGCGGAATCCAGCGTCATCATGGTGGGGTTGTTGGAGATGTTGTCGTTCTCCTCAATGCAGTTGATCAGGATCTGCATGTTGAAGTCCGGGCCGCACTCCTTTTTCACACCCTCGATGATCTCGGTGATGAAGCGGGCACGGTTTTCGATGGAGCCGATGCCGTACTCGTCGGTGCGGGTGTTGTGGAAGCGGGACAGGAAGTGTGCGGGCATATTGAAGCCGGCGCAGTTCAGTTCCACGCAGTCAAAGCCCATCTGCTGCAGACCCTTGGCGACCTCCACAAAGTGTGCTTGCTTGGCATGGATGTCATCAATGGTCATGTCATTCTCGCCCATGCCGAAGCCGGACATCTGGTAACCCATCTTGGCACCGTACTTGTGGCACTCGTCCACCAGCTTCTGGCCAAAGGCCAGGGTGTCGGCGTCGTAGGAGCCGCCTTCCGGTACTTCCAGCGCTGCGATGGTCTCCACATAGATCAGGGCCACGCCGCCCTTGGCCAGGTTGACGTAGTAGGTGAGCAGCTCATCGGTCAGACCGGCCAGATAGGTGGCGGAACCGGCAGCGGACTTGACCATGCGGTTGGAAATTTCCATAGAGCCGATGGTCAGGGGGCTGAACAGGGTGGTCAGCTCCTTGGTGTTGGAGCGGAACTCGCTCTCGTCCAGCTGAGGGTTGATGGAGGCGGTGTAGAGCTTGTCGGTTGCCGGAGCGGCGGCAGCGGGGGTGGTGGTGCCTTCGGCGGCGGACCCGGCCGCAGAGGCAGCAGCGGAGGAGGCGGGGGCTTCGGTCTTGGAACAGCCGTTCAGCAGGCCCAGACCGGCGATGCCGGCGGCACCGGCAGCAACCTTCATGAAGTTGCGGCGAGAGATGTTTGCCATGATGTGTTCTCCATTCTTTTTCGTTCTTCTGTGTTTGGTACTTCTTCTTTCGCGGCACATTGATTGTGTTTTCACAAACGATGTGGTATAATTATAAACCCTGTAGCAAATACATGGTCAATACAGAAATGGTAACAAAAAGGTGACGAAATATCTATGAAAATCCACGAACTGGCGCACCTGTCCGGCGTCAACCCGGAAACCATCCGCATGTACCGGCAAAAAGGCCTGCTGCACCCGGCAAGGCTTGCCAACGGGTACTTTGATTATTCGGCCTGCAATCTCTATGAGCTGATGTTCGTACGCAAGCTGCGGGGTGCGAATCTGGGGCTGGAGACCATTGCGTCCTTTTATGCGGAGGATGGGCAGGCCGGTGCGCTGCGGAACATGAAGCAGGAGATCCGTGCACTGGAGGAAGCCATCCGGGAGCTGGAGCAGCGCAAGAAGCAGCTCATGTCCACACTGGGACACTATGTGCTGTTCTCCAACCAGCCGCAGCAGGTGCAGGAATTGACCCTGCGTTCGGAGTGCTGGTTCGTGCCGCTGGAGCTGGAACCGGCGGACAGCGTGTGCCGACGGTGGATGGAACACGCGGATGCTTTGTTCACCGGCATCCGCATCGCCCCGGCGTATCTGGAACAGCCGACGCAGCAGGTGCCTTATACGATGGAGCTGGGAGCCTACACCGAGGACCTGAAGCGTCTGAAGCTGCCCTTGCCGCCGCAGGCCCGCCGGATGCCCGGCGGCACCTACCTGAGCAGCTTTCTGGAAGCGGAGACCGACGGCACCCTCAGGGGCGGTCAGCTGCAGCCGGTGATTGACTATGCAGCGGCCCACCACTACCGGTTCTGCCCGGAACAGGGAGCCTTCCTCTACTGCCTTAATGGTGGGGAGGAGGCACTGCAGCTGGTGTTCTGCTTTCAGGTCCGGGTGGAACCGGAAAATGGATAAAACAAAAGCGCCGCCCGCAGGGAATGCTCTCTGCGGGCGGCGCTGTCGGTTCCGTTCAGGAAATGGGAGAAGTGCTTACAGGGCGAAGTAACGCTTTGCGTTGTCGAAGCAGATGCCCTTGACGATCTTCTCCAGAGCCTTTTCGTCGTTGGGGTACTCGCCATCCTCGACCCACTGGCCGATCAGGTTGCACAGGATGCGGCGGAAGTAGTCGTGGCGGGTGTAGCTCAGGAAGCTGCGGCTGTCGGTGAGCATGCCCACGAAGTTGCCCAGCAGGCCCAGGTTGGCCAGGCTCTTCATCTGGTTCTCCATGCCGATCTTCTGGTCGTTGAACCACCAGGCAGAACCGTGCTGGATCTTGCCGGGCACCTCGCTGCTCTGGAAGCAGCCCAGGATGGTGCCGATCTGCTCGTTGTCGGCGGGGTTCAGGCTGTAGATGATGGTCTTGGGGCACTCGTCGGTGTCGTTCAGGGCGCTGAGCAGGCTTGCGATCTGGCCGCCGCAGGTGGTGGTGTTGATCATGTCAAAGCCGGTGTCAGGGCCCAGCAGGGCGTTCATCTTGCGGTTCACGCCGCGCAGGCAGTTGTAGTGCAGCTGCATGGCAATGTTCAGGCGGTGATACTGCTTGCCCAGGTGGATCAGGATGTAGGTCTGGTACTTCTCAGCCTCTTCCACGGTGCAGCTCTCGCCGGCCATCACCTTCTGGTAAATGGCGTTGACCTCTTCCTTGGTGGCCTCACGGTAGGGGATGTAGTCCAGGCCGTGGTCGGAAGCGCGGCAGCCCATCTCGGCAAAGAACTCGATGCGCTTGGTCAGGGCATCGGTCACGCAGTTGATGCAGGCCAGCTTTTCCTTGCCCACAACGGCAGCCAGCTTGCCCATGTACTCAGCGAAGCCGGGCTTGTTGATGTTGAGGGCCTTGTCGGGGCGGAAGGAAGGAGCCACGGTGAACTTGATGGTGGGATCTTCCTTGATCTTCTTGTGCCAGTACAGATCATCGATGGGGTCATCGGTGGTGCCGATGAAGGCCACGTTGCTCTGCTCGATCAGGCCGCGCACGGTCAGCTTGGGGTCGTGCTGCAGCTTGTCGTTGCACAGGTTCCACACTTCCTCGGCGGTGTCGCCGTTTAGCACGCCGTCGTAACCAAAGAAGGTGTGCAGCTCCAGGTTGGTCCAGTGGTACATCGGGTTGCCGATGGCCATGGGCAGGGCCTCGGCAAACTTCTGGAAACGCTCGCGGTCGGGCTTGTCGCCGGTGATGTACTCTTCGGGCACGCCGTTGGAACGCATCACGCGCCACTTATAATGATCGCCGAAGTAGCTGCCGTCCGGGTTGCGGCCGCCCAGCCACACCTGAGCGATGTTGTCGAAGCGGCGGTTCTCGTAGATCTCGCGGGGCGGGATGTGGCAGTGGTAGTCGCAGATGGGCATGCCGGCTGCGTAGTCGTGGTACAGGTGCTGCGCGGTGGCAGACTGGAGCATGAAGTCCTTATCCATAAATGCTTTCATGGGTCGTTAACTCCTTTTTTGATCGGTGAATGAACGATTATTTGTGAAATAATAGACAAACCTATATGCATCGGTGCGCCTGTCAGCTGTGACAGGCTGCCTTGCCCCTAGTATACCGAAAAATGAAGTTGTATACAACTGAAAAAGTGCCAAAATTTATCCTGAGGAATTGTGAAATCCGCTGGAAATACGCAAAACCGCCCTTTTTGCTCTAAAAAAGATGCACAAACCACTTGACTTATTTGTATACAACAGCATAAAATAGGGGTATGAGACAGGGGCGTGTGGACCCCTGCATGATATGCTAAGCGACGATGCAAAAAGGAGAACACAGAGATGGAAACTTTGAACTACAAGGTTCTGGCTGAGACTGGCTACAACGGCTACATCCTCAAGGATGCCCCCGTCAAGGTTATGCAGTTCGGCGAAGGCAACTTCCTGCGTGCTTTCGTGGATTATTTCTATGATATCGCCAATGAGAAGGCTGGCTACAACGGCAAGGTCAAGCTGGTGCAGCCCATCGGCAACTTCCCCCAGATGGCGGACTGGATCAACGAGCAGGAGGGCCTGTACACCCTGTACCTGCGCGGCAGCGAGAAGGGCCAGAAGGTCGATGCCAAGCGCGTGATCTCCTGCGTGTCCGACTGTGTGTGCCCCTATGTGGACGGCAAGTGGGACGAAGTGCTGGCTCTGGCCCGCTCCGAAGAGCTGGAGACCGTTGTATCCAACACCACCGAGGCCGGCATTGCTTACACCCAGGGCGACAGCGCGTTCGACCAGGTGCCCCCCAACAGCTTCCCTGCAAAGCTGACCCGTGTGCTGTATGAGCGCTACAAGGCCTTCAACGGCGCTGCCGACAAGGGCCTGGTCATCCTGAGCTGCGAGCTGATCGACAACAACGGCAAGGAGCTGCAGAAGTGCTGCAACAACTACGCCAAGGACTGGAACCTGGACGCTGCCTTCATCGACTGGATGAACAACGCCAACACCTTCTGCTCCACCCTGGTGGACCGCATCGTTCCGGGCCGCATCCGTGACCCGAAGGAGCTGGCTGCGCTGGAAGAGGCCAACGGCTACCATGATACCGTGCTGGACGTCGGCGAAGTGTTTGGCGTCTGGGTCATCGAGGGCCCCGCAGGTCTGGAGGACAAGCTGCCGTTCAAGAAGGCCGGCGTCAACGTCATGGTCGTGCCCGATGTTACCCCCTACAAGAAGCGCAAGGTCCGCATCCTGAACGGTGCCCACACCGGTTTCGTTCTGGGCGCTTATCTGGCAGGCTTTGATATCGTGCGTGACTGCATGCACAACGATACCATCCGCGGCTTCATGAACAAGATGCTGCACGAGGAGATCATCCCCACCCTGCCGCTGGACAAGAAGGATCTGGAAGAGTTCGCTTCCGCCGTGGAGGACCGCTTCAACAACCCGTTCGTCAACCATGAGCTGATGAGCATTTCCCTGAACTCCACCTCCAAGTGGAAGGCCCGCAACATGCCGTCCTTCCTGGCTTACATCGACGAGCAGAAGAAGCTGCCCAAGTGCCTGACCATGAGCCTGGCTGCTTACATCGCCTTCTACTCCAACGACATCCAGGAGCGCACCGCGGACGGCCTGATCTGCAAGCGCCCCGCCGGCAACACCTACAAGATCCAGGATGACGCATGGGCTCTGGACTTCTACTATGCCCACAAGGATGACACCGCTGCCCAGCTGGTGCACGCTGTGCTGACCAACACCCAGATGTGGGATCAGGACCTGACCCAGATCTCCGGTCTGGAAGCCGCTGTTCTGGCCGATCTGGAGAAGATCCGCACCGAGGGCGCCGAGGCTGCTTACAAGAGCTGCCTGTGATCCGACAGAATAATTTTCCTGCACAAAAGAGGGCTGCTGCTTTGGGCAGCAGCCCTTTTGTGCTTTGATCGTCAATAAGGAGAACAACTATGCCGCAGGCAATTCATATCAGCCCCATCGACAACGTGGTCGTTGCCCTGCACCCCATTGCCAAGGGCACGCTGGTGGAAGTGGACGGCCTTGCCGTGACCGCTCTGGAGGACATCCCCCAGGGCCACAAGATGGCTGTCAAGCCCATCAAGAACGGTGAGAACGTCATCAAGTACGGCTTCCCCATCGGCCATGCTACCGCCGACGCCCAGCCGGGTACCTGGATGCACACCCACAACGTGCACACCAACCTGTCCGGTGAGGTGGAGTACAGCTACAACCCCGCCCCGGATCTGGCCCCGCTGCCCAAGGTGGAGCCGGAGACCTTCATGGGCTTCCGCCGCAAGGACGGCCGCGCCGCCATCCGCAACGAGATCTGGATCATCCCCACCGTGGGCTGCGTCAACGACATCGCCAAGAAGATCGTTGCCGATAACCAGGATCTGGTCACCGGCTCCATCGAGGGCCTGTACACCTTCACCCATCCCTTCGGCTGCAGCCAGACCGGCCATGACCATGCACAGACCCGCAAACTGCTGGCTGCGCTGGTGCGCCACCCCAATGCTGCCGCTGTTCTGGTGCTTTCCCTCGGCTGCGAGAACCTGACCCACGAGCAGTTCCTGACCGAGCTGGGCGATTATGACCACGACCGGGTCAAGTTCCTGACCTGCCAGGACGTGGAGGACGAGTTTGCCGCTGCCCGCGATATCCTGAAGGAGCTGGCAGCCTACGCCGGTCAGTTCCAGCGTGAGCCCATCCCCGTGTCCGACCTGGTGGTGGGCATGAAGTGCGGCGGCTCCGACGGCCTGTCCGGCATCACCGCCAACCCCACCATCGGCCGCTTCTCCGACATGATGGGCCAGCGCGGCGGTTCCACCGTGCTGACCGAGGTGCCGGAGATGTTCGGTGCCGAGGGCTTCCTGATGGACCGCTGCATCAACCAGGAAGTGTTCGGCAAGGCTGAGCACATGATCAACGGTTTCAAAGAGTACTTCATCAGCCACAATGAGGTGGTCTACGACAACCCCTCTCCGGGCAACAAGCAGGGCGGCATCACCACTCTGGAGGACAAGAGCTGCGGCTGTGTCCAGAAGGGCGGCACTGCACCCATCATGGACGTCATCGGCTACGGTGACCCCGTGGTGACCAAGGGCCTGAACATGCTGTACGGCCCCGGCAACGATCTGGTGTCGGCCACGGCCATGACCGCCGCAGGCGCACACCTGATCCTGTTCTCCACCGGCCGCGGCACTCCGTTCTCGGCTCCGGCTCCCACCCTGAAGATCTCCACCAACACCCCGCTGGCGGAGAAGAAGTCCGGCTGGATCGACTTCAACACCGGCGTCATCGCTGACGGTGAAAAGACCATCGACGAGGCCGCAAAGGATCTGCTGGATCTGGTCATTCGTGTGGCCAGCGGCGAGCAGACCAAGGCCGAGAAGCACGGCTTCCGCGAGATCTCCATCTTCAAGGACGGCGTCGTTCTGTAAAAACTTCAAAGGCTGCTGAGCGGTTTGTGCTGCCCGGCAGCCTTTTTGTGCATTGCAAAGGAGGGCTTTCTATGGCAATGACGACGAAAATGCTGCTCGTTGCGATCGTGTTCTATGGCCTGATCTTTGCCGCCGTTGTGGCGGTGATCGTCTGGGCCGTGAAGAACCTCATCCGCTATGGCATTGATTATTATTTTAAAAAGCTGGCCGAGAGCCGGAAACCTAAGGAGGACTGACCTATGAATCAGATCACCACCCGTTACATCACCGAAGGTGATGCCTGCTATGAGCAGTTCGTCATTTCTGACCCCGCTGCCAAGACCGAATTGGTCATTACCCCGGAGCGCGGCGGCATGATCACCGGCTTTACGCTGGACGGTGACGAGTACATCTGGACCCGTCGCCCCAACTTCTCCGAGTGCAGCCGCCCCCGCTTCGGCGTGCCGGTGCTGTTCCCCAACTGCGGCGGCCCGGACGGCGGTGTGCACTATTTTGACGGCAAGGCCTACCCCATGGAAAACCATGGTCTGGCTGACCTGTGCGCATGGGACGTGGAGAGCGTCGGCCCGGACGGCGTGACCCTGGTGCTGGAAGCCACCCCGCTGACCAAGTTCCTCTACCCGTTCGATTTCACCCTGCTGGTGAACTACAACCTGGAGGGCAACAAGGCTACCATCAGCCTGACCGTCATCAACGAGGGTGACACCGATATGCCCTTCAGCTTCGGCTATCACCCCTACTTCATGGCCTCCAAGCTGGAGAATGTGGCCTTTGACATCAAGTGTGCCACCTGCTCTGAGAGTGCCAAGGGCGAGCAGCCCGCCGCCCCGGAAAAGATCACCCTCACCCGCAAGGAGGGGGCCGACAACACCATCCGCCTGATGACCGGCGTGCAGTTCCCCATGACCTTCACCGACAAGGGCAACGGCCACAAGGTGACCGTGGATGCGGACGAGACCTTTGGCAACGGCGTGCTGTGGCAGCAGGATGCCCAGAACTTCGTCTGCATGGAGCCCTGGAACGGCTGGGCCAACAGCGTGAACGAGGAAGGCAGGCACGAGGTGCTGGAGCCGGACGAGGCCATGACCAGCGAGTGGAGCATCACCATCGAGAAGGTGTAAACTCCACAGCCTGCTCAGTGCAATAAAAAGCAAATGTCCCGCTGCACGGAATGCAGCGGGACATTGCTTTTATGCGGAAAATTATACCTGATGGGCTTCCAGCCAGTCGGTCATCTGCTGGGCGATGCCCTTGATGCTGCCGTCCTCAAACGGCACTTTCAGGCCGGCAGTCTCCAGCAGCTCGGTGTAGCTGGCCAGACCGGCACGGCGCACCAGTTTCAGGTAGCGCTCCCAGGCGTCCTTGTGGTCGGTGAGGCTCAGCAGGAAGAACTGCAGGGCGGCCATGGTGGACAGGCAGTAGTCGATATAATAGAAGGGGCACTCGTAGATGTGCAGCTGGCGCTGCCACCCGGCACCGCGGCCGTAGAAGGGCAGGTTGTCGAAGTCGATCCAGGGGCGGTACTTCTTTTCCAGCTTGAGCCACTCGGCGTTGCGCTCGTCCGGGGTCAGGTCCGGGTTCTGGTACATGATGTGCTGGAACTCGTCCACTTCGCACCCGTAGGCCAGGAACACAAAGCTGTCCTCGGCGTGGAGCAGGGCATACTTGTCGGTGTCCTTGCCGAACAGCAGGTGGTGCCAGGGAGCGGTGAGGAATTCCATGGCCATGGAGTGGATCTCGGCGCTCTCCATGCCGGGGCATTCCAGGTCGGCGGGCACGTTGGGGTCGCGCTCGGCCACATAGCCCTCGAAGGCGTGGCCGCACTCGTGGGTCAGCACGTCCACGTCGCCGGAGGTGTTGTTCCAGTTGGCGAAGATGAAGGGGGCCTTGTAGCTGGGCAGGCTGGTCATATAGCCGCCGGACATCTTGCCGGGGCGGCTCTCCACGTCGAACAGCTCGTTGTCCTGCATGAAGTCGATGAACTCCGCCGTCTCCGGGCTCAGCTCGTGGTACATGGTGCGGGCGGCATCCATGCGGGCCTGATAGCCGGGGATGGGTTTGGGGTTGCCGTCCTTGAAGATGATGGGCAGGTCGGTAAAGGTGGGGTGTGCGATGCCGGTGCGCTTGGCGCGCATGGCCATCACCTTCTGCAGCAGGGGCACCACGTCGTTGGCCACCTGATCGCGGAAGGCCTTGATCTCCTTGGCACCGTAGCCGATGCGGTTCATCCGCACATAGGACAGCTCGCTGTAGTCCTTGTAGCCCAGCACATGGGCCTGCTGGTTCAGATTTTTGACGATCTTGCCGTACAGCTCATCCAGCTCGGCGCGGTGGGCGTCGAAATACCCAGCCTCGGCCTCATAGGCGGCACGGCGCACGGCAGGGTCCAGATCCTCTTTGTAGGGGCCCAGCTGGGGAATGGTGAGCTGCTTGCCGTCCAGCTCCACCAGCGCACCGCCGTAGATCTGCTGGTACTGGCTGACCAGTGCGTTGAACTCCTTCTGCAGGTCCACGGTGCGGTCGTCCATGCCCAGCACGGCATTCTTCATGCCGGCCACACAGGTGGTGCCGAAATGCTCCGTCAGGGCGTCCACATGGGGGTTCGACAGGAAGGCCCGGCTGATCTCTACCTGGGCATTGGCCACGGCGGGGCCGTTGGCGTCAAAGAAGTCCTGTTCGGCCTTCCAAGAAGCGTCGCGGGTGTCGCAGGTGTAGTGGATATTGGCCAGCTGGGAGGCGGTGGTGTAGTCGGCAAAGGCGCGGCTCTGCTCGTAGTACACGGCCACCAGTGCGTCGCCGTCCGGGGCAGCTGCGGCCTTGGCGGCCAGAGCTTTGCAAGTGGCCAGCAGGGCGTCGATGTCCGGGCGGGTATAAGTCATTTCGCTGAATTTCATGGGAATGAGTTCCTTTCCGGGAGCGGGGCTCCCTTGTATATCTCTTGTGCCCATCTTACCACGTTCTGCCCCAAAAGAAAAGGGGTGTGCAGGCGAAGAAAGCCATACTACTGTGCAGCATAGACAAAAATAAGAACGCTGCCTTGGCAAAGCTGTCGGTTTCTGCGGTTGCGGGGGCGGGAAAAAAGGGCTATAATAAAACCATCAACAGAGTAAGATCCTGTGCGTTAAGTGCCACATCAACGGGGAGTTGTGCTGTGGACGAAGGTGTACCCGCGGTACAGGATCTGCATCCCGCTGCTGCATGGACTTGGGTGCAGGCGAGACGGTCTGCGTCCCGCCCGGAAGTGAAATTTGTTGGATTCACGCCCTCCTTTGTGCGGTTTGTCGCGCAGGGAGGGCGTTTTGCGTCTGCCCTGCTGGTTCCTTTCAGCCGAAAGGGGAGGACAATTGATATGAACAATACATCCAGAACTTCCGTCCGCACACTGGTCATGCTGGCATTGCTGGTGGCCATGAGCATCGTGTTCAGCCGGGTGCTGAGCATCTCCACCGGCTTTGTCCGGTTCAACCTGGGCAGCCTGCCGGTGCTGCTGGCCGCACTGCTGTTCGGGCCCGGGGCAGGCTTTGCCGTGGGCGCGGTGGCCGACATCATTGGCGGCGTACTGGCCGGTTATGCCATCAACCCGCTCATCACGCTGGGTGCCGGGGCCATTGGTCTGGTGGCGGGCTATGCCTGGCAGAAGCTGCCGGACTACCGCACCGGCCTGCGGCTGAGCATCAGCGTGCTGCTGGGCCACTTTGTGGGCTCCATGGTGATCAACTCGCTGGCGCTGCGCATCTTTTACGGCTACGCATGGAGCGTGCTGCTGGCCCGCATCCCCAATGCGCTGGTGCTGAGCGCGGTGAACATCGTCCTGCTGCGCATCCTGCTGGAAAACCGCAGCCTGATGAAGCTGGCAAAGAAGTAAAACGAGAACGATTGAAAATGGCTCCGCGTGCGCTGCGCCATAGCCAGAGGAATGAATTTTCTTTTTGTCAATGGGAAACGACTGCGGTCGTTTCCCATTGACCTGTTCACGAAAAGGGGTCGGTACGGGAAATGCTGTTGCCCGCTGCGACCCCACCTGTGAAAAAGCAACTCCGGAAAATCCGCAGATTTTCCGGAGTTGCAAATTTAAAAATAATATTTCCGCTCAATATGCCCAGAGCACAGCGGAGGGCATTCAAAATCATAAAGAGGCAGTATCTATGAACTACGAACAGGCAATGGAATACATCCACGCGGTGCAGT
>OLNY01002291.1_pt1 | contig 13493 bp, 8 predicted proteins | sample 1671981 | NCBI WGS metagenome assembly OLNY01 (sample SAMEA3136632, study PRJEB25190) | human gut metagenome | biome: human gut; feature: human-associated habitat; material: faeces | place: Austria | collected 2013 | reverse complement strand
GTTATGACCAGATTTCCGTTTTCATCAATTGTGACGGATTTAACTCCTACTCCTGCGGCACCGGGAGCACCTGTTTCGCCTGGGGCACCCTTATCTCCGATCACTTTCCCGAGGTTATGCACGCTGTTGTCTGTAAGTGTTATGACCAGATTTCCGTTTTCATCAATTGTGACGGATTTAACTCCTACTCCTGCGGCACCGGGAACACCTTGTTCGCCCTGACTTCCGTTATCTCCGGTGACCTTTCCGAGGTTTAACACCGTGTCGTCGGTAAGAGTAATAATGAGGTTTCCGCTTTCGTCAATAATTGCTGATTTGATTCCGATGCCGGTATCACCCTTGTCGCCTTTTACATTTTCAACGATTACGGAAAGAAGGGTGTCTCCGTCCACCGTAAAGGAAACTTCGGTCTTGTTGGTTTCGGGACTGAATTCGCCGCCGATGTACCAGCCTTTGAGGATATATGACGGCTCAAGCACGATACTCGCAACAAGAATTGTGCCTTCACGAATTTTACTGCCGCTTGTGATTTTTTCATTTTTGCTGCGCACTGTCAGCACACAGCCCTCAATCATTGTCGGGAAGGTGACGGTGTATTCCGGAATTTCCTCTACCGCCACACGGATATGCGTTTCCATCTTGATTCTGCCGGTCTTGTAGGTATAGCTCCCGTCGCCGTTATCGGACCAGCTCTCTGTGTCGGCAAGACGGTATCCATCCTTCGGCTTGACGGTTACGGTGATTTCATCGCCGAAATTGACCTTTTGACCGCTTTCAAAATCCGATGTCCCGTTTTTAACGGTAATTTCGGCGTTCTTATTCGGCATATCAACTGTGACCGTATATTTTTCGATCTCCGTAAAGTATACCTTGATATCGGTTTGGGTATCAACGGTGAGCTCATACTCGTACATATCGTAAAGCCTGTTATCTGTTATTACCGTGTCGGGAATTCCGTTTTTGGTGATAACGAGCTTTTGCACCCTATAGCCTTCTGCCGCCTGAGCGATGAAGTTGATTTTCGTTCCCACGGGAACAGCGGAACCGGACTGATAGGTCTGCTTTGTTGCCGCCATACCGGTTTCGTTGCCGCTTGCAACGGAATAGGTCAGCTTCACGGGTCTGTCGGTTTCGGAAACTCTTTCAAATTCCGCTTCGACGGTGTATTTTGTTGAGCCAAGGGTAAGCGTGTAGGTATTTGAGCCTGCCGCGTTAATAATATCCGTATTGTTTTCGGCATCTGTTATTTTCCACGACTTCAGTGTATAGCCGTTTTGCGGAATGGCGGTAAATGTTACATCGCCGGTCACCGTGCCGCCCGGAGCAGGCAGACCTGTTTCACCGACCTTTGCGGTAACTGTTCCGAGAAGGTCTTCGCCGTTCTTATATTCGCCGACAAAGATGACCTCAGCCGAATCGAATGTTTTTCGTGTGGATACGAATATGTTAGCTTCGCCGCCCAGTGCAAACGCACACTCTATGTTGCCGTTGAGGTCGGGTCTGAATACAGTCTCTTCTCCGCCGTTATCAAGAGTCAGCGACACAAGTTCAAAGTGCCGGTTCTTTGGCGAAACTCTGATTTTAATAATATCGCTTTCATTGATCTCATCGCCCGATTTAATATTAACATTGCCGAGGTGCCGCACACTGATATCGGCGGCTTTCTCGTTGTCGATTTTATAGTTGACCTTATAGTCTCTCTTTGCTGTTGTTATGGTTGCAGAGTTTGACCAGGCACTTTCCTTATCCTTTCCGTCTACCTTGCAAACGGTTGTAAGCACATATTCGTACTCTGTATTGGTTTTAAGTCCGGAAATGTCATAAGAGGTCGTGCCGACAGGAATAAGATTTGAAATCCTGTTATATTCACCGTTTTCAACTTGATAAAGATAGTAGCCCTCCGCATCCGGCCAGCCGGGAGTTTTATCGGGCTGCGACCAAGTAAGGCGTATCTCGTCTTCGTCAAGCAGTTCTGCCTCAAGGTCGACCACTGCCGGTGAAGGAGCACTGAGATTTGTCAAGTTATAGCCTATAAAGATGGTCTTGTTGTTTTCATCGCCGTAAAGGTGTCGGAACCACTGACCGAGCGTCCAGTCAAAGGTATATTGCGTGTATACGTTTTGAGGGATTCCGTTTGAGGCAAGATCCGGACCGTCGATATCATTGACCACGCCGGTACAGCCTTCGGACGATGTCTTTGTGGTGGATACGCCCGAGCCGTTGCTGTAGTTAAGGCTTGTTTCAAACCCTACATCGTGTGAGAAAAAAATATTTCCGGCAACATTTGTGCTTATAGAGAAGTTGAAATAAAAACCGTGCGACATTTCTTCGGAAACGGATTTTATATTGCTTTTTTCCCACGAAACCTCGTTAAGACCGCCGTTATGTCCGAGTCGAATGGCGAGCTGACTGAGCTGCTCTGCACCAAAATGGCTGTAAACGCCCCAGCCGAGCTGATTGTACATAAACGGGTTGCCCTCGTTTCCGTCAAGCCAGTTTGCCGCTTTATCTATTTTTACCAAGGGATAATAGTATTTTTTATCTTTGTCTGTTTTATCCGATTCCCTTATGACGGCATGATATTTCTTGTTATTCATATAATCGTTATACTCATCAACAAAGCCGTTGTAGTCGTCAACGCTCAGCTGCTGATATACCGGCTGCTGCGGAATGGAAAGCGTTATGGCGGTATCTCCCGACCATTCGCCTTTTTCGTTCAGTATCTCATAGGCGTAGATAAATACAGGCGTTCTGGACACAAGCACCGTGTTGTACGCCCGTGCCTTAACCGTCAGGGAATATTCCTTCTGCAGAGCCGTGGAATAGGTTTTGCTCCATTCAAGCGAGTAGCCTGCCGAGATGTTCACCTCAACGGGGGCGAGAAGCCCTCCGTAAGAGTAAGACATTCCGACGCTGAAGGAAACATTGTTCGATGAGGACTGCTCCAACTCGAAACTCTCTGTGATTGTATATGCGGTTTCGTTTTCGCCGGAGTCACTCAGCGCGGAGAAATACGGCGCAGCCTGTATGACTGCCTTGACCTCCGGGTCGCTGTAGGCATAGCTTACGCCCTTATATTTGGCTATAACACCGTCCTGGTTTCTGTCGCAGGCGGTGAGAAGTACCTGAGCCGTACAGCCGTAGTAATCACCGTACGCTTGGTTCGGACTCCAGTATGACAATGTCAGGTCAAAGCCGTTTGCCGCCTCATAGCTGTCGCTTGTATCCGGATAGGTTGCGGAAATCATACCCTTGCTGAAGGAATATTTATCCTCGTTACCGGTTTCGGCAGAGGTTACAAACACAATCTGCTCACGTCCTGCATTGTTGCCGTCAAAGTTTCCGACGGCAACCGAGCGGAAGAATTCTGTCTTACCGCCGATCTCGCCCTCAAACCAGAAGTTGTTTGTGCTGCCGTTTGAGTTTGTGCGGAAAGAATATTCGTTTGAAGTGAGCTTGTAAAGTTCTCCGGTCTGGGCATTATAGTTGTACAGTGTGCCGTTGATAAAGACGAAATCTGCGGCGCTCGCACCGTTAAAAGCAACAGCCTCTACCGCTAAAGGCGAAACAACTTCTGCGGTTCGGGAACCGGCCTTCGTCCAACCGTTGGAAGCCATCACCTTATATTCGGATTGTACAAAGCCTCTGTTTCCGTTATTAAGGAGCGTTGTATATGCAGTTTCGGATGAAAAAGTCCAAGTGATACCAGTGACGACACTGGCATGTAAGCCCGCAACAAGGATATCTTCATATCCGTCGTTGTTGAAGTCTCCTGCCGTGATGCTGCAGGCGTTCATGCTGTTACTATTAGAAACAACTTCATATTCGACTTCTCCCTCCGGGCAAACATAGAATTTTTCATCGGCGTCGCCGTCCACAAACGAGGAGCCTCCGCCGGAAGAACTACCGTCGGCTTTTCCATATTTAATTTTTACCTGAGGACGATATACATTAAAATTGCCACTTCTTACTCTGTTTATGAAGAAATAGGACAGCACGGCGATGTCATCGATTTGGTCGCCGTTAAAATCGCCCACCACCATGTCTACGCCCAGCTTATGAAATCGGTTGTCAAAGGTTTGGTCAGAGCTTCCATACATGCTGTCACCATTTGCCCCTGGGTCCGTGGGACTTCCAACACCGGTGTGATATAATTTTTTGTAGGAGTCATGAAGCATATCATTGCCGAAGCCGAGCTTTTTGCCTTCTCCCATAATGCTTGTGTTATTTAATAATACAAAGCTGTTTTTGCCGGTAAAGGAATATTCATACAGAAAGCAGCCGACAAAAGGTTCGTAATCAAAAGTCTGCATCAAACCTGTCGTGCGTTTTGTGTGCGGAACATAAATGATCAGCGTGTCCTTGCCGTCTCCGTTAAAGTCGCCTGCGGTAATGTTCAGATAGGCGTTGGTTTCAAGGTTTAGAGCACGAATAAGGCCTTGCTTGTCAAACATCCAGTTCATTTCGCCGACCCACTGTTTGCCTTTATATTCTCCCGTTCTTGTATCATATATATGAAGATAGACCTGCTTATCCGACTTATCAAGACCTACATAGGCAACATGGTCTCTCCTGCCTGAGCCGAACGGGTCAAAGGAAACGGACTGGACAAACGCATAGTACGTCTGAAGCGCACTGATGTTCATATTGGGCAGAGAGGCATCGGAAGCGGTTCCTTTTTTGGAAATAAAGTTCTTGAGAGACTCCGGGGTTCCTACATCCGCAATTTTGCCTGTTGCGGACGTGCCGTATGTCTCAAAATAAAGCAGTTCATTTTTTTCAACCATTGCAAATGGACGGCCGACACCATACCCGTAAGGGTTGGTTGTATTGTCAAAGCCGGTGGGTTTTGTGTTTTTCATCAGAGTATTAGCGGCATCCGATGAAAACTGCGGCTCACTCGGGTCGGCGGCAAAGACCGACAGGGGCAGACATGCTGCGATTATTATGACCGACAGCAGCGCGCATAGCGAGCGCTTCAGAATGAGTTTTTTGTACATAGAGAGTCCTCCTTTTCTTTTCACGGGGGAAAGATTGTTTTCGGGCGGGGATTTGCCGCAGCAAATCATAAAGTATTCTGTTATACTTCCTATCTCACATTATATCAAATTATGTCGGCCTCTGTCGTGTCGTTTACGCTGTATATCGGTTGTTTACGCTGTAGACGGGGTGAAGCGTGAAATATCTCTTGCAAAACGAGAAAAAAGCCAGTAAAATAATGATGAAAAGTTCGGCGCTCCGAGTTATGAAGTTGAATGGAAAGGAATGAAATTTCGAATATGAAACGCTGCCTGCAGGTTGTTTGTACTGCCGTTTTTATACTGCTTTGTTTGGGGACAATGTGTTTTCTGCAGTTTTTTATTAAGACGGACATGTCGATTCGCTATATTGATTGGCAGTCTTCTGTCAAAATTGAGACAGACGGCTCCAAAAGTTCGTTGGATTATACCGTTGTGCCTCAAACAGGGGAGAGTTTTCGGCTTGAAACTGTTTTTCCGCCGACAGAGGAAAACGGGAATCTGGTGTTTGAAACGGCAGGGTTGGAGCTTACGGTTTGTATCAACGGAGTTGAGGTATGGCACTCCTCGTCCGCTGTCCCTGCAGGGGCAGCGGGACAGACACAGGCAGTAATTCCTATGCCGAGAAATGAAGAATGCCATGTCACAATGACAGGTGTAGTTAAAAGTACAACCAGCTTGGTGTTTCCTCCGGCTGCTCGCTTTGTACCGGTAGAATACGATGCGACTGAGAGCTATGCATATGCTAATTTTTACGGAATTCCCGCCGGCGTAACCGCAGCGATTTCACTTCTTGTGGCGGGTATATTTCTTTTGGGAGTTGCACACAAAAAGCCCGACTGGAGTCTGATTCCGCTGCTTCTTGCGGCTGCCGGTCTTACGGCACAGTGGATTACAAAGGGAATGGGCTATTTCTTCCTGAATAACCGGTTGGTCGATTTTCTTATCCGCCGGGAGGTTGGCTTCTTCTTTATACTGTTACTGATTCTCTTTCTTGCAATGAACCGACAGCGGAAATTTTGGAAGTATTTTGGAATCACTACGGCGGTCAGCTTTACTACACTGTTGATTGCTTTCGGAATATCTGCCGCCGTAAATGGGTATCTTGCAGGATATATCGTGCAGATGTTCCGTGATACAGTTGAGCTTGGGCATTATGGGGAACTTTTGTATTGGATTACCGTTTGGCTGACTGCTGTTTGTGCTGTAATTTCTACATATGCAGTGATGTGCGCCTTTGTCACGCAGCGAACGGAAACACAGGCGCTCCGCCTGCACAATCAGCTGATTCTGGACGGATATCGTGCCATCGAAAGCAAAATGAGGGCAAGTGAGGCAATCAGGCATGAGGAAAGACACAGAATTGTTGCATTGGAGTCGGCTTACAAAAAGGGAGACTATGAAACTCTGGGCAAAATGCTGCAGGATATGAGAGGACAGTGCGAGCACCTGGCGCAAACACACTTTTCCAAAAATTTCGTTGTCAATGCTATTTTGCAGGATGCTGCCTACAGAGCGGCACGGGCGGGAATATCATTTGATGCCACTGCTTCGGTGTCCGCAGAGATTCCGATTTCCGAAAATGAACTGTGCGGGCTGCTTATGAATATGTTGGATAATGCTATAGAGGCGGCCTCGCGCTGCACGGAAAAAAGCTTTATCCGATTCAAGGCAGAGGAACGAAACGGTTTTCTCGCCGTAAAATGTGAGAATTCGTTTATTGAAGAGCCAAAACAGGATAAGAACGGGCAGTATATTTCTACAAAGGATGAAAAGGAAAGTCATGGCTTTGGATTAAAGCTTATGAACGCTGTCGCAGAGAAATATCACAGTATGCTGGATATTTTTATTTCGGATGAAAATGTTTTTACTGTTCAGACCGCTTTAAGAATTCCGAAAAAATAATAAAATCAGCGGGTGTCATTCATTTGAAAATGACCCCCGCTGATTTTATTGATTTATATATCGTATAAATGCGCTTTGAAAGGCTTTATAGTATGTACGCCCCACAGGAAGCATATCACCATTTCGAAGCGTTAGGTCCGTCCGTCCGATTTCCTTTACTCTGCTCAGATTCACCAGAAAGCTGTTATGACAACGTGAAAAATGGCCTTTTGGAAGCTGTTTTTCAAACTCGGTAAGAGAAAGATAATAGGTGTTGCTGTTTCCGGAACTTTGATGAATGATTATGTTGTGGTTATAACTTTCTACATAACGTATTTCCGACACGGAGAAATGCAGTATCTTATTACCGATGCTAAGCGTGACTGCTTTGGGTAAGTAATTCAATTTAAGATCCGTACGGATTGCATTTGCCAGTGCTTCCCGGCAAATCGGTTTAAGAAGAAAATGAATGGGCTGTACATCATAGCCCTCGGAAAGATAATTGTCGCATGCGGTCACAAATATAATTGAAATACGGTCGTCCTTGCTTCGCAGAGAACGCGCCAGCTCCAGTCCCGTCATGCCGTTCATCTGAATATCCAAGATAAGCAGATTGAACGGTTTCTCGACATCAGAATTCATCCTTTTCTCAAGTTCCGCGGCAGAGGGAAAAGCTGTTATCGCATACGGAATACTTTCTCCGTCCAGCAGCTCCCTACAGAAAGAATGCAATTGTTCTCTCATGACCGGATCGTCGTCACAAACGGCTATTCGGTATGTGTTCATTTTCTCACCCGCAATCACATGCACTTTAATACATTATATCATAAAACCGATCGGAAAACAACCTTAAAAGATTTACAAAAAAGCGAACTTTCAATAATGCATCCGGAGTTTTTATCTTCTTACGTTTCAAAAAAGTTTTGGACCGATTGATAATACTCCGTCTTGCGAAGTTTTAATATAGCTTTTGCTTCAAGCTGTCGCACCCGTTCTCGTGTAACGCCGAGTTCTCGTCCGATTTCTGCAAAGGTTGACTTTTTCTCTCCGGCAAAGCCATAACATGAAGAACGGATCAATGTTCGGAACGCTCGTAAGGTATAGATCTCAAAACTATTATGACGAGCATCCGACTTTGTATTATCTGACACCGAAGCGCACATTCCGCATAGAGCTGATAGCCGGGTTTGTGACGAGTCCCGCAGGGGAAGTGTATGACACGCAACTGTCGGCCGAGCAGGTAAGACAGCTTTGTGCCCAATCGGGTTTTAAAAGCAGAACCATACCGCAGGACGGAGATACATTTATTGCATTGTCCACTTGCAGCTATGAGTATGAGGATGCACGTTATGTCGTGATAGGAAGGGTAATTGAAATGGTAAAGAAATGAGATACACACAAAATAGGTGTGGAAAAATTCTCGGAGTTGTGCTATAATTATTTTTAGAAATAGACTTCCCGGAGCGGTTATAGGAAGCGTCGACCACCCGAGAGCCATATACGGATGACGACAAAAGCCTGTAGCTTGCAAAAAAGTTACGGGCTTTTGCGTTTTTTATAAGGAATGCCGCTTTGCCCGATTGTATAATAAGTGAAGGGATCAGACGTGATCCCGCAATAAGGAGGAACTCCTATGGATAACGGCGCAAGTAGCTACCGCCGTTTCCTTGAAGGTGATGAGAGCGCCTTTGACGAGATAATGAAGGAACTGTTTGACGGCCTTGTGTTCTTCATCGACCGTTATGTGCATGACATCCACGCGGCCGAGGATATTGCCATCGATGCTTTTTCCGATCTGGTGGTCAATAAACATCGGTACAATTTCAAGGTGACACTGAAAACCTATCTGTTCATGCTTGGTCGCAGCAGAGCGTTGAATTACATAAAGCGCCGCAAAATCATTGATTTTGTTGAGCTTTCCGAGGCGGAGAAAGTGTCGACCGAACTGGAGGCACTGGAAGAAACCGTTTTGAAGAATGAGCGGAAAAGAATCGTAAACAATGCTCTCGACTCACTTCCGGATGATATGCGTGTTGTCATTCATTTGATTTATTTTGAAGATCTGTCTTATGACGAAGCAGGAAAGGTCATGAAGAAAAGCCGCAAGCAGGTGGATAACCTTCTGTATCGTGCCAAAAAGGAGCTTCGCATCATTCTTGGAAAGGATGGTGAGCTGTTATTATGAGAAGCTTTGAAGAAAGAAAAGCGGAGGTGTTCCGCCGCAGTGAAAACAGAATAAAAGAGCGCAGAAAAGCTCGCAGCCGTGCGCTTACGGTGTGTATACCGCTTTGTCTGATTATAACGGTATGGTCTGTAATGGTTTTGCCGGCAATGCTGCCTGTAAACAACAAGAAATCCGGTGCAACGGATGAGCGTGCCGAAGATATTTCCGGTGCTGCATATAGCCAAAACGGATATGTACGAATAGAGACGAAGAACAGTGCAACCAAAGATCAGACCGCGGTATTGAAGGACGATCCGACAGAAATAGCAGGAGTCTATCATTTGGTCCAGTCGATGCTTAATAACATTGTTCAGACCGGCGAGCATAAAAACGAAGATCAGGAAGGACAACAGACGTCCGGCAGCGATACATATGATGCGGCACCCGTATATGTGATCATATTTACGGCAGCCGATGGCGGTCAAACTTGTTATATGCTGAATGACCACATTCTTATAGACAATGCAGCAAAGAAAGAAGCCGTTTTGACCGAGGAGCAATATGTGCAGCTGTTACAGGCACTGGGAGTAGTGCTCAAAAGGAGGATGGCAAATGAAAAGAGTAATTTCTGCGTTACTGTCTGTTTTGCTGCTGGGTTGCCTCGCTGCGTGCAGCCGGGATGATGGGCAAAGCAAAAACGGCGATAGCCGATCCGGCACACTCAAAGTTGCAATCGGCGAGACCAACACGGATTTTGACGGTGTAAGTGTCAGAATTTTAAATCTTGCCGAGGATGAAGGAAAAACACAGTTAAATGTCAGATGGGTCAACGAAACCTCTTATGAAGTGGTTTATGGGGAAAGCTACGATATTGAGCGTGAGCAGAACGGTAAATGGTCGAGCTGTGCAATCAACGGTCTCAACTTTACTGCCATAGGCTATAAATTAGGAAGAAAAGCCACTCAAACAAAAAGCTATACTCTGTCAAACTCTTTTGATATCTCCGAAAACGGAAAGTACCGTTTTGTGACTGACTGCAGTGTTTACGATAAGGGACGCGGCGGTGAAAGTACAAAGTGCAAGCTGTGGGCGGAGTTTACTGTTACCCGCACCGGAGATTCCGGCGGAGAAGTACAAAAGTCCTTTATCGATTTTAACCCTCAATATATCAGAACAGACGGGTATCGCGAAGATGCGGACTATCCCGTTGTTAAGATCATTCGCTCTGTTGATGGACTGAAGGCTTACTATAATGCAAGCAAAGATAAGTATGACCTGGAGCGTAAAGACAAAGTTTATTCGGACACCACCATCGGTTTTCTTGACGCCTGCGATAAATACAATGAGGCATACTTTGAAAAGCAGATTCTTGTAATGATTCTTCTTGAAGAAGGCAGCGGATCAAATCGACATAATGTCGATAATGTCAAATTAGGTTCCGATGGTAAGCTGTATATCAGCATTCGTTCCATTATTCCGGAGGTCGGTACTTCTGACATGGCTGCTTGGCATATTTTGATCGAACCTGAAGCGGACATTGATGTGGCGAGCGAATCTGATGTGATCGTGTGCTTGGACGGTGTTAACCCCAAAACACAGTCAACCACGGTACGAGAGTCCGGAAACTATTCCAATATTGAACTTACGATCCCTCACGACTGGAATTATGAGACGGAGCATGGTGATAATGCCAACGAATACTGTATTTCCTTTTGGCCGGCAGATCAGGACGAGGGCAAAATAAAAGTATGGTGCTATACCGCATTCGGTGTTTGCGGCACCGGCCTTGAAGAGAAAAAAATCACTGTCGGTGCATATAAAGCACGAAAAGGCACTTACGATAATAAGAAGGTATGGGATTTTATCAGCTTTACCGATATGCCCGGTTCTTATGTGGCAATAAATGAAGGAGCGGATAAATGGTGGGACCGGTATGGCGATGAAGCTATGCAGATACTCGGCACCGTTAAAATTGCAGACGGTATCATAGATAAATCCCAAGCAATCGAAATTGCAAATAAGGGTATTACCGCAAAATATGATCGGACCGATGCGATATTCGACTCGGAAAAAGGCTTATGGACAGTCAGCTTTTATGAAAAGAACAGGTCTGAGAAAGTACAGAGCATCACGGTTTCTTATAATGGCAAAGTCATCAATAAGGAGGCGGCAAAATGAAAAAGAAAATATGGATCCCCATCGTTATTGTCCTTATTGCAGTTCTCTTCATACCGATTCCCAGTGGTGTTTATAAGGATGGCGGAACGAGAGAATATACCGCTTTGACTTATAAAATCGTGAAATGGAACAGGCTGACCGGGGATAGCACCTACGATAAGCTGTGTGTTTATCTTTTTCCGAATAATTTCAGATCTATCGGCAGCTTGTGGACACGGGAGAAAGATAAAGTGGAGCATTCGTTTACAGCAACCGTACTTGAAGTCGGTGAATCATCTGCTCTTGTTCAGCCGGTTTCAGATAGCGCCGAGCTGAAAAGCAGCGATAAGATTTCTTTTGGCATCAGTGAATTGGAGAAGCTTGATGTTGAGGTCGGCAGTGTGGTCAAGGTGACCTATACGGGCGAAATTATGGAGTCCTACCCTGCTCGGATCCATGCGACAAGCTGGCAATTATCCGACGACCTTCGCCATATGGAGTATACCGAGCAGTGGCTTGATAAAAACAAGGCAGAAAAAGTCGATTACAACTTTTTCGACCATATCAAGATCACAAAGATCTATTCCAATTGCTTTTTTGCAAGCCCCGTTATCCCGATGCCGTATGAAATTAAGCTAAACGGCAAGCTTTCAGAGGAGTGGTGTGTCGGGGATCAGATCACCTGCACCTATGAAAACACCTATTATGACCAAGAAAATGAACGCGTGGAAGCGGATATGCTGACTTTACAGGCAAGCGACTGGCGACCGGAACCCTATGTTGCATATAAGCCGGTCATTTATCTGTATCCCGAAAAGGAAACAAATATCTCCGTTGAGCTTACTCTTGATCTTGAAGGCAGACTGACTTGCACCTATCCGAAGTATAGCAATGGATGGGTCGTCACGGCGGCGCCGGACGGAACATTGACCGATAAAAACGGACAAACCTATAACTATCTTTACTGGGAAGGCGAAACCTACGCGAAGTATGCCCTGCTAAGAAAGATAAAAGCAATTTCCTTATCTTCATGTCACAGCTCCTTATTGAATTTCGGTTCCGCCCCACTCCACTACCGTAAAACCAGAACGCTGTACTGCACTCAAATCCTGCTCCGGCAAGGGGATATACGAATCTGCCTTTTTCCAAGCCATAAAAACACGGATCAGCGTATCCGGTTCAGGGCTTACTTTAAGCTCGGCGGCGTTTGTATAAGCGTCAGTCTGGAAAGAAATAATGTTGTATGGGTTTTGCTCCATATGCGGCAGCCAATACACGATAAACTCGTTTGCTTCACGGCGGGTAAGACCCAGTTGCTCCAAGGCACCTTCCAAAAATGCAGCGGTATCCTTGCCATTTACACAAAAGCCTTTGCTCATATCATACTTTGATTTTTGAACTGCTGCCAAACGGTGTGGTGCTGCGATTTATGAATCCTGAGGGCGAGCCTTGGGTGCGAACCTATTCCTATTTTAGCCTTGTGCCGTATGGCTATGCAAATTTCGGACCGTTGATTGCCGCTGTCCTGACCTGTGTACTGATTATTCTGATAGCTATTAGCTGGTTTAAATACAGCCGGGGTCTGAACACGGCGATTATGTGCGTCTCGGGAATTGCAGCTATAAGTTCGCTGTCGCCTGTTTTATATGGATTTGAATATGTTACTGCTATAGCAATTGTTGTTACTGTTCTCCTGGCAGCAATATTCGTCGGATGCCTTATCAGGGCGAAGGATTGATCATAATTTATGGTGAACTGAGTTGCCCGGGTGCAGCTTTTTTCGGCGGTGAGTTAACCGCAAAATAAAAAACCGCAGACAATGCGGTCAGATCATTCGGGTAATGACGGTTGGCTCACATCGTGGTATCAGCAAAATGCAAACCAGCCTGCGCAGAAGCAGGGACAGTACAGTAAAAGCCACACAGAACCGGACAATTCTTCTGTTCAGATGTTCTGATGCGGTTTGGGCGGCAGGGAGTAAAATCCTTGCCGCCTTTTTTGTTTTTCTCTGCCGGTTTGGTATTACTTGACGGAAAAAACATCCTCATTTTATTTTTTGCGGTGATAATTCAGATTTCTATTGAAAAAAGGAACTCAATATGTTATAATGTGACCAAAAGAACCAAAACGGTCATATTTCAGGAGGCGCTACCTTGGCTTTTACAGATTTTGAAACCGAACAGCTTCGCAAGGCGCTGCTGAAGGAAACGAGACATTGCGCCGTCACGCTGGGCATGAAGAAAACCTCCGTGGATCAGCTGACGAAGGCT
>OLNY01002290.1_pt1 | contig 13495 bp, 12 predicted proteins | sample 1671981 | NCBI WGS metagenome assembly OLNY01 (sample SAMEA3136632, study PRJEB25190) | human gut metagenome | biome: human gut; feature: human-associated habitat; material: faeces | place: Austria | collected 2013 | reverse complement strand
GTTGCAATAGAAGATGAAAGATTTTATAAACATCATGGAGTTGATGTAAAAAGAACAGGGGCAGCAGTTGTTTCTTATGTATTTCACCGTGGCTCATCATCATTTGGTGGGAGTAGTATAACACAACAAGTAGTAAAAAATTTGACGGGAGATTCTTCAAGCAAGATTTCACGAAAAGTAAACGAGTGGGGAAAAGCAGTCATACTTGAATCTTTTATGAATAAAGATGAAATACTCGCATTATATTTAAATATTATTTATGTAGGTCCAAATGTTTACGGAATAGAAACAGGTGCAAATTACTATTTTAATAAATCAGCAAAAGATTTATCATTAGAAGAATGTGCATTTTTGGCAGGAATTAATAATTCACCAAATTCTTACAATCCTTATGGTGATACTGATAATACAGAAAAAATCAAAAAAAGAACAAAAACAGTGTTATCAAAAATGTTAGAATTGAAATACATTAATGAGGATGAATATAATAATGCAGTGGCTAATGTTGATGGTGGGCTAAAATTTAAAAAAGGAAAAATTGAAATAAATGATGTAGTTTACTCATATCATACAGATGCATTAATATCACAACTAATAGATGACATTGCTTCTAAAAAGAAAATTACAAAAACATTTGCTACAAACTATGTAAATATGGCAGGTTTAACTATTTATAGCACACAAAATACATCTGTCCAAAAGCAAATGGAAAAAGAATTTGAAAAAACAAAATATCAACTTGCGTCAAAAACAGGAGGGGACCATTCACAGTCTGCAATGGTAATAATTGACCATAAAACAGGGCAAGTTGTTGGATGTGTAGGTGGTCTTGGCAAAAAAACAACATCACGTGGACTAAACCGTGCTACACAATCTATTAGACAAACAGGCTCTTGTATAAAACCAATAGCAGTTTTAGTACCAGGAATTGCCAAAAAAGAATTTACTGGTTCAACAATATTTGAAGATGAACAAACAATTTTTGCAGATGGATATAAACCAGAAAATTATAGTAACTACCTTGGAAAAATAACTGTAAGAAGAGCATTAGAGTCATCACAAAATATTCCATTTGTAGAAATGATGGAAAAAATTGGACCAAAGACATCAATGAAATACCTGGAAAAAATGGGAGTTACAACATTAAGTAAAAACGATGAAAACCTTGCATTAGCATTAGGAGGACTTGATAAAGGAATAAGCCCATTACAAATGGCAGGTGCATATGCTACAATTGCAAATGATGGTGAGTATATAGAACCTACATTTTATACTAAAGCAGAGACGTCCAACAAAAAAACAATTGTAGAAGTAAAACAAAAAAAGAGGAGGGTATTCTCGAAAGAAGTTGCATATATTGTTAAGGAATTATTAACTGAACCTGTAAAAGGTAGTTATGGAACAGCAACATATTGTTCAATTTCTGGAATGGATGTTGCAGCTAAAACTGGGACAACAGATGATAATTATGATAGATGGCTTTGTGGATTTACACCATATTATACAGGTGTTACATGGTATGGATATGACAAAAATGAGTCAATTAATTATAATGGCAAGAAAAATCCTGCGGGAATTTTGTGGGCTAATATTATGAGCAATGTTCATTCTAGTCTAAAAAATGCAAAATTTAACAAACCGGCAGGTGCAGTAAAAGTTACTGTTTGTGCAGAAACTGGAAGAAAAGCAAATACAGGTTGTCCAAATACATATGATGAATATTTACTTGGTAGTAAAAATAATAAAATACTTCATGAAAAAAGGCTAAATAAATAATAAAAATACATAAATGAAAATGTTTTCAAAAAAAATAAATAAATATATTGTATATAAACATCCGATGTGTTACTATAAATATGAAAAATACGTCAGATGTAATTTGATAAAAATATTTAAAAAGGAGAAAATATACATGATTAGTCAAGATATTAGAAAAATTGCTCCTGAAATGGATCCTCTAAGAAGAGGAATGGGATGGAGTAGTGAAGATTTATCAAAACCACAAATAATCGTTGAAAGTACTTTCGGGGATAGTCATCCTGGTAGTGCTCATTTAGATGAATTTGTTAAAGAATCAATTGAGGGAATAAGTGAAAAAGGTGGAAAAGGATCTAGATATTTTGCTACAGATATTTGTGATGGTCAAGCGCAAGGTCACGATGGTATAAATTATTCTTTAGCATCAAGGGATATAATTGCATCTTTAATTGAAATACATGCTAATGCTACACCTTTTGATGGTGGTGTATTTATATCAAGTTGTGATAAAGGTGTTCCAGCATAACATTCTTCTGCTCTGCTACACGATTTACCTTTTCTCTAAGTTCAGCTTCGTCTTCAAAAAGCTCGCTGATCTGGAAACCGATCTTTGCATACTTGTCTGAATAGAACGGTGCAATACCAGACTTTGTAGATCCGAACGACTTTCCGCCCAGTCTCTCTTCCTCATATGCATCAAAATTCTTGTGATAAGACATCACCATCTGTGCACGGTCTGACACCAGAATCTTCGGCATCGGAACATCTCTGTCAATGATTGACTGGATTTCCTTGAAAAGAACCGGGATATCTACAGCGACACCATTGCCGATGATACTGGTTGTATGTCCGTAGAAAACTCCTGACGGTAATGTATGAAGAGCGAATTTGCCGTAATCATTGATAATTGTATGTCCGGCATTTGCTCCACCCTGGAAACGAATGATAATATCTGCTTTTTCGGCAAGCATATCTGTGATCTTACCTTTTCCTTCGTCTCCCCAGTTCGCACCTACTACTGCTTTAACCATAATAAATCCTCCTGCGTGTTCTTGGCTATCTGTGAAATATCTCCACAGTGTCATCCCTCTTTTCATCGGGATAACTCCTACTTATAAATATAATCAATGTCCCTTATAAAGACACCGATTGAATTATACTACATTTCAAATAAAAAGTACACTCTTATTTTCAGCTACTTCCCGAAAATTCCGCATTTTTCTTGATTTTACTGCTCTCTGAGTGTTTTCCTACATCAGCGGTGCCACAATTCTTAAAACCTGACCATATATTTTCACAAAAGTGCTCCGGTTTCTGACCTCCGTCATCGTCACCTTCTGGCATTTTGCAAGGGTCTCCTGGAAATCTTTTTCAATATCACGCACCACCGGATTGCGGTAAATGAAAACACCGCATTCAAAATGCAGATAAAGACTACGGTAATCCAGATTGATACTGCCTACTGTCGCCGTATCATCGTCTGAAGTAAATACTTTCGCATGGACAAATCCAGGCGTATATTCATAGATCTCTACCCCGCCTGCGATCAGTTCCTCATAATAAGTCTTCGCAAGATAAAATGCATACGGCTTATCCGGAATATGTGGCATAATAATCTGCACTTCTATTCCACCTTTTGCAGCTCTTGTCAGCGCATCAATCATCTCATTGTCCAGGATCAGATACGGTGTCATAATATGCACATACTTCTTGGCATGATTCAGGATGTGGAAATACACTTCTTCTCCTACATTCTCATGGTCAAACGGACTGTCTCCATATGGGATGATGTAACCGTCTTTGCGGCTGAACCCCGGCTGCTTTTCTGTCAGATACTTTGCATAATCCTCCGGCTGTCTCTCCGTAATATTCCACATCTGCAGGAACATCATGGTAAAACTCTGCACGGCATCGCCTTCGATTTTGATCGCTGTATCTTTCCAGTGTCCGAACCGGACTTTCTTGTTGATATATTCATCTGCCAGATTGACACCTCCGGTAAATGCAACCTTTCCGTCAACCACACAGATTTTCCGGTGATCCCGGTTATTCTGGCTGGTAGAAAGGATGGGTACGATCGGTCCAAATTCCTTGCACTGGATTCCATATTCCCTGAGCTGCTTCGGATACTCATACGGCAAAAGGCTGATACTGCAGGTTCCGTCATACATCAGGCGTACTTCCACGCCCTCTTTCACCTTTTTACGCAGGACCTCCAGGACAGTGTCCCACACATATCCTTCTCCGATAATAAAATATTCCATGAAAATAAATTTTTCTGCCTTATTCAATTCCTCGATCAGAATCGGAAATTTGTCATCTCCCAGTGGAAAATACTGTGCCTGTGAGTTCCCATAAGTCGGAAATCCCACCTGGTTATAAAGAAAATGTGACAGATTGGCATTCGCAGCCCTTCCACCTTTCATCGCATGGACGACATATTCATTCTGCTGCATATAAGGTTCAGTCTCCACTCGAAGCTTCTCCAGTCTGGCACCCAGATATTTGGTTCCGATCCCTGCTTTTGTAAACAGATAAAATCCAACTCCAACCACCGGGACAAGGAACACAAACAGGATCCACGTCATCTTAAACGCCGGATTCCCTTTTTCATTAAAAATATAAATCGCTGTAATAAAGGAGAGAAGGGACATCACTCCGTTCATATAGGTACTGTAATTTCCCAGATATGTAAAAGTGAGGACCATAATACCAATCTGAAGAAGGATTAGTAAAAGAATAATTGCAGTATGGCTGTACACTGCACCAAATAATTTGTTCTTGGCACGTTCTTTGACTGACTTGCTGGTATCATGGTATTTTGTAAATTCTCTCATTCGCGGTCTTCCTCTCTTTAGATACTATTCTATATCGTAACACAATTTTTATTCTTTCACAACATTCCAGCTGCTTATAATCGTACAACACTTCCTTATTTTTGTTGTTTTTCTGGTTCTTTTATAAATATTTTACTTTCCCTTTTCAAATAAAAGTATTACAATAAAATTATTCATGTATACTATATTTCATGACGAACTATCTCATCTGCCATATCTGACAGGACGAGATCAAGAAAGGAGCAGCAACATGGCTAAAAATTTTGGTAAAATCCTGCTCGGACTGACTGCCGCAGGCGCAGCTGGTGCCGGTGCATATTACTGGTTAAAGAACCGACATAATGAAGAACCGGAAGACGAGTTCGATGATACTTTTGAAGATGACGATTTTGAACTGGACGATGATCTTGGCGAAGTGCCAGAGCGTGGTTACACAACTCTTACTCCATCTTCTGCAAAGGAAGAAACCTCTGAAGAGTCTGAAGAAAAAACTGACGATGCAGAAGCCGGACCAGAAGCCGCTTCCCAGACACCGGAAACTGATTCCAAAGAATCCGATCCGGCTTCAGAAGAAGTTTAAGAAAGAACTTTTCTTACAGCTTATCATTTTCTGCATAAAACCAAAACCCGGAAGAATTTTTCATTCTTACCGGGTTTTTCATTGCCATTTCTTTTCAAAAACTGTCGACTAACACATTATTTGCAATTAAATTCTGAGCAAGACTGCTTTCTTTATTTTGGCAGCTTGAATGAACTCTTCAGCGAAACGATTCTGTTAAATACCAGATGTTCTTTAGACGAATCATGAGAATCCACGCAGAAATATCCCTGACGTACAAACTGGAAGCTTTCATATGCTTTTGCATCTGCAAAGTTTGATTCTACAAAGATTTCTTTCTCTGTAAGAGAATTCGGATTCAGGTTCAGGGAACCGTCTTCTTTATTGTAGACACCCTTTTCTTCGTCGATCAGATTCTCATACAGTCTTACGGTTGCCGGAAGTGCTGTACTTGCCTCTACCCAGTGGATCGTTCCTTTTACTTTTCTTCCTGTGAATCCGGAACCGCTCTTTGTCTCCGGATCATAAGTACAATGTACAACAGTTACATTACCATCTTCATCCTTTTCAAATCCTGTACAAGTTACAAAGTAAGCATTCATCAGACGTACTTCGTTGCCTGGGAACAGACGGAAATATTTCTTCGGAGGCTCTTCCATAAAGTCTTCTCTCTCAATATAAAGCTCTCTTCCAAATGGAAGCTGACGGCTTCCAAGTTCTTCATTCTCAAGATTATTCGGTGCATCCAGATATTCAATCTGTCCTTCCGGATAGTTATCGATCACAAGCTTGATCGGATCAAGGACTGCCATCATACGTGCTCTCTTAAGCTTCAGATCCTCACGGATACAGTACTCGAGCATTGCATAATCTACAGAGCTCTGTGCTTTGGAAACTCCGCACAGGTCAACGAACATCTTGATAGATTCCGGTGTGAATCCACGGCGACGAAGTGCTGCGATAGAAACCAGTCTCGGATCATCCCATCCGTCTACGATCTTATCTTCTACAAGTTTCTTGATGTAACGCTTTCCTGTAACTACGTTCGTCAGGTATAATTTTGCAAATTCGATCTGACGCGGTGGATTTGCAAATTCACATTCTCTTACTACCCAGTCATAAAGCGGTCTGTGATCTTCAAATTCCAGTGTACAGATAGAATGAGTGATTCCTTCGATTGCATCCTCGATCGGATGTGCAAAGTCATACATCGGGTAGATGCACCACTTATCACCGGTATTATGATGTGTCATACGGGCTACACGGTAGAGGATCGGATCTCTCATATTGATATTCGGTGATGCCATATCTATCTTCGCACGGAGAACCTTCTCTCCGTCTGCATACTTGCCTGCACGCATATTTTCAAAAAGCTCCAGGTTCTCTTCCACACTTCTGTCACGGTACGGGCTGTCCTTTCCCGGCTCTGTCAGAGTTCCTCTGTACTCACGGATCTGATCCGCTGTCAGGTCACAGACATAAGCTTTTCCTTTCTTGATCAGTTTGATCGCATACTCATACATCTGATCAAAATAATCAGATGCAAAGTAAAGGTGATCTCCCCAGTCAGCACCCAGCCACTTGATATCTGCTTTGATAGACTCAACGAACTCAGTCTTTTCCTTTGTCGGGTTGGTATCGTCAAAACGCATATGAAATGTTCCGTTATATTTCTGTGCAAGTCCGTAGTTTAAAAGGATAGACTTTGCATGTCCGATGTGAAGGTATCCGTTCGGTTCCGGTGGGAAACGGGTACATACATGATCGTATACGCCTTCTGCAAGATCTTTTTCAATTTCCTGTTCTATAAAATTCTTTGATACAGCTTCTTCTGCCATTGAAGTTCCTCCTCACGTCTCTCTATTATTATCACTTCTCTATCACTTGAGATGCCCTTTATTTTCATGTTTTCTAGTTTATCACACTTTCTATAGTGGAACAAGAGCAAAAATTATATAGCAATTCAGCAAAAAGTAAACTCATACTTTTTACGAAATCCTCTCTAAAATCATACGATTCATATTATCATACGAATCCCAGTATTCTTCTTTTATAGAAATTCCTGTATATCTAAACAATTCTTGTATCATCTTCATAATTTTTTCAGGTATAAATCCAGTCAATTCTTTTATTGTAACATCTGTAATTGATACAATCTCATGTGCTGCCAAATTCCGAATATTTGCTTCTACTAACCGAATATCTTTCACAAGCTGTAACAAATATGCATCATTTAAATATCTTTCTATTAATCCTTTTAAATGATGAGAATAAATATTCTTTTCTCGAAATTCACCTTTATACAAATCATTTAATATCCTTCCAACTTCTGTATTTTCTAATTTTTTCATTGACCAATATCGAACTGTTTTCCCATCTTTTTTATACTTATCACAATAATCATCTACTTTAATTCCACATTGCTTTCTTAAAATCAATTCAAACATGTCAACAATAATTGGTGTTACTGCTCTAATAAAATCTACATATTCTCCCTTTTTTAAACGTATTTTCAAATTTAATGCATATTCAAAATATTTTCTTTCCGATGATGTGCGCACAGGAATACATTGGACTCCTGTTTTCCTGATCATCTCATCTACTCCATTAAAATCTAGCATTATTCTTCTCGATGCCAGATAAATCAAATCCCGATATGATTCAGTTTCTTCTTTTTTCAGTGTTTCTACAACATCTAATCCGGCTTTATAGTCATATGCTAATATATGCTTTTTAATTATTTCCTCTTTTTTTATCTTGGACAAAGTAGGACATTGAATCTCTTTGCAACGATTTTCACATCCTTCTTCATTATCTTCATTTAACTCCCACAAAACTTCCACATCATAGTCTTTATGATAATGTTCATTAATCCTTTTCTCCGGAGTAGCTACCTGAATCACCTTTGCTGGAAATTCTCCTAATGTCTGCAACACTAATAATCCACTTTTCATTGCCGGCGTACCTGAAGATACATTCAACAATAGAGTATCTGTCTCATCAATTTCCTTGTATATTTCCGAAATAACAGTTCTAAAATCTTGATAAAAATAATCGAATTCATGAACTCTGGTAAGTTCTTTTCTTTCTATAATTTCATATTCCATTTCACGTCCTTGCATCTTCGCTAAATTATCCAAACAATACCGATATCGATTATCTTTCTCCTGATAATCCAACATTTCTTTTGACATATACATAACAACTTTGTCTGGTTTATAAAATCTACAAATATGTAGCATAGATCCATCTTTGCAATTTGTAGCTGAAATTGGATCCGTCCCTCCTATTGGTGTAAATAAAATTACTCGATTCATATTTCATTTTCTCCATTTACTTTGTTTTATAAAATAATAACTTCCTCATCTTCTATCGTTGGACTCGCACCAAAAAGATTCACTTCTCCAGCTCCTCTTATTTTGTATACCCTGACCGTATCTATGCTTTGATCAATTAAAGATGGGATTTCTGTTAAAAGCTTTTTATACAAATTATCTGTAATCATTGCTTCAAACGCAGATTTTTGAACTCTGAATCCATACCCACTCATCTTATCAGAGAATTTCACTCTCCGCCTGTTATCTACAATATCATAAATCACAAGAATATATAGTTTCTTTCTTTTAGCTGGAATCTCCGTATTCCAAAAATAATTTTCCATTGCTATTTCCTTCTTTCTTTAAATGATATTTTCATCGAATAACAATCGGAGTATATACTTCTGGATTCTCTGTTTCTATCGCCTTTATAAATTGTCCTATCTGCAAGTCCAATGCCTGTCTGAAACTCACACGATAGTCTATATAAGTAAGATATTTACTTTCTGTTCTAAATTTAGTTTCCAATTTTTTTATGTATTTCCGCAGTGCCTCTTTTTCCAAAAATACTCCCGGCTGTTCCACTGACGTATAAAACTCTTCCTTCCCTATTTCATGGCCATTTATCATACTTAGCACTGTAGAATCAATTAATACTGCTCTCCATTCTTCCATAAGATCACTTGCCAATGTTGGATGTTTTTCTCTGTCTTTGTGCATTATTCCAAAATAAGGATTTAATCCTTTTCCTTCGATTTTGCCGTATAATTCATTCATGATAATGGAATATCCCAAACTGATCATAGAATTAAATGGATCTAATGGCGGACGTTTCGATCTGCCTTTAAAACTAAATTCCGGTTCAATCAATGTTCCAATAACCTTGAAATATATCTTTGCAGCAGTTCCTTCATATCCCATCACTTGTTCTATACTCGTTGCCCTTTCAATCTTCTTATACATATTTTGCATTTCAATAACAGCACGCTCAATTTCTACTTTTCTTGATCTTGCATACCGTCTTAATAACACAATTTGATTTCTAATCTTTGCCGTAATGATTCTTTTAGAAAATATCAGCTTAAACTCTTCATTTTTTCCTAGTTCTGCCTGTTTACGCTGTCTCTGAACATTCACATGTGACGTTGAAATCAATCTCCCAAAATATGCTCCATTTGTAGAATAAAATAATATATTAGTACCCCTTTTCAAGCATTCGGTTAAACACTGTGTTGTGATCTGTATATTGCCAAATACTTCTATCACTTCTAATGTTTCTATCGGAATGCTTCGTACTAATCCATCTTTATATTTCACTTGAAATCTATTATTTGTTATGCCAATATTGGCTCCCTGTTCACTTACATACAAATAACTCATTCTCTTTCTCCTTTTCTTCAACCACACATACAAGTTCCTTTTCCGCATATTTTTATTTCTCTTTTTCCAGAATCTTACATTTCTACTTTAAGTTTCCAAATGCAACCTTCCATTCGCTTATTTTTCATTCTCTTTACGAGTTCCTATTTTCTACGAAGTTTCGCAAGGCTGTAAAGAATGCGAAGTCTGTGTTTTCATCCCCTCTACGGGGTTCCTAATTTCTACCGGAGAAAACTGGTGTGACGAGTGTTTGAATGGAGACGTTTTCGTCCCCTCTACGGGGTTCCTAATTTCTACGAACAGAAAGAAGTCGGACAGAAGATTGCTAATCAGTTTTCGTCCCCTCTACGGGGTTCCTAATTTCTACGAATACAAAAAGGTAATGCAATCCATATTAGAGTTTTCGTCCCCTCTACGGGGTTCCTAATTTCTACACAGCAGAAGTTATGACTATCGACGTCACGACAGTTTTCGTCCCCTCTACGGGGTTCCTAATTTCTACTGGCACATATCTATACCACGTATCGAATTACGAGCGTTTTCGTCCCCTCTACGGGGTTCCTAATTTCTACACAACATAACAAAGAGAAACAATAAGAGAAGAAAAGTTTTCGTCCCCTCTACGGGGTTCCTAATTTCTACGGGTAGCATTAAAGTTGGCGATCACGGTGGTGGTGTTTTCGTCCCCTCTACGGGGTTCCTAATTTCTACGGTAAAATGCATGATTCTTAAATACCCCTTACATCGGTTTTCGTCCCCTCTACGGGGTTCCTAATTTCTACACAAGGGTGCGTGGTTGGCACGGTTACAGTTTCAACAGTTTTCGTCCCCTCTACGGGGTTCCTAATTTCTACAAATGGAACACTGTACAATAGGCAAAGGAAAACGTGTTTTCGTCCCCTCTACGGGGTTCCTAATTTCTACGAAACGCCGACTAACGCAAAAGTTATAGTTGAATAGTTTTCGTCCCCTCTACGGGGTTCCTAATTTCTACGAAAGAGGTAAAAGATTATGGTAGAAATCAAAGAATGTTTTCGTCCCCTCTACGGGGTTCCTAATTTCTACACTGTCCCTCATTCCCCTTGGAAAATCAATATTATTTATCTGGTTTGCGGGGCAAACACGCAAACCAGACATTTTCCCATCAATAAAATTCCATTTTTTACTTAAAATGCCCATTTTACAAGTATCGGCGCAAAATTACATTTTCTGGTATTCTATTCTTCCCATTCCCATGTCATAAAGCTTTCCTTGATATCTTGTACATTTACATACATGTGGTGACAATTTAAGACTTAAATCTCTTGTATGCTTATGTTTGACATAAGAACTTCCTAATGTATTTCGATAAATATTATCCACTACTTTTACAGCATCTTTACCAAACATTGGATATATAACTGTCTTTGATAAAAATCCACATCCACCACCAAGCCATACAACATTCTTTTCTTTTGTTCCACGTCGAAATCTTGAATAAAAATATTGATAGCAATCCTCTTGAAAACTATTCAAAGCATTAATAATATCTTTCATATCATACGGACACACAGTACTATCAATTGAAACTTCAAATTCTATATCCGTTCCCGGAATGATGCATTCTCTCAATAATGGCAATTCTTTTTCTTTGCACTCCAAAGTATAATCAATTTTCTGACTCAATGTCAATTGTTTTAAATCAATTACTTCACTGTCTCCTATATGCAATCCAGACAAATTATCATTCACAGCATTCCCTAATTTTTTTTCATCTCTTTTTAGCGTATATAATACTTGCTTTTCCAGCTGTTCCATTTCCGTCTTCAGGCACCCTGTTCTTTTTGCTCTTTCACCTGACTTTTTCCAAATAATATCTTTTACATTTTCATATTCATCCGGTTTATTTTTAATCTCATAACTTATTAAAGCGGTGCGAATCATTCCTTTTATACTGCTGCCAGGAACATACGGCAATCCATATGCATTTTTAATAAATGCTTCTATTTCTTTTGGTCTGGCTGTAGAAGATAAAAATGCCTCGCCTCCATCCAATTCATATTTTTTCCATTTTTCAAAATCGCTTTCTCTAAATCCGTGCTTTCCCAACCACTGTCCTAATGACGATCCTTTTGAAGTATTATCCAACATATAATTTACAAATTCATTTTCCAAGCCTTTTCCACAAATATCCTGATACATTTTTTCAATACTCGGAATAATAACCCGTTGTTTCCATGGCATATAAATATATTCTTTTTTCCCGATTTTTTCTCCAGAACCTATATAAATGGGAGACAGCGCATGAATTTTCACTTTGTAGCATTTTAAATAGTCATTCATATCTACACCCCCATAAACAACGATTTTGCATATCGATAAACCGGATGACTTCCTCCATCCGATACATCATATACATCCCCTTCAAATAGCTGTTCAAAGCAAGAACCTGATACAAACACAAATAATTCTTTCTTTTTTCTCCACTCATCTGCATAGTCTGAAGAAGCTACAAATCCTGATCGTTTTGACAATTGATACGAAGCTCCATTTAATGCACATTCTAACTCTTCATCTCTTGGCAAAGCTACAGATAACAATATTTTTTTGTTCGAGTCTCTCTCCAGATGTTCTTGCATACATTTGGACATTTTTCCTCTTAGCAAATTAAATTTTCCAAGTCCGACTGATTTTTTTCCTCCAATTCCAGTATATGACAATCCTTCTAACAAATTTTCTGCTAATGTTTTTTCCGACTCACTCTCATATGCAACAATGATATATAAACCACAATTTTCTGAAAAATAAAATGTTCCTACTCGATATGGTAACGTTTCTTCATTATTCCGAACGTTTACCATAGATTGCTGCATATAAGTTCCATATCCTTTGAATATTTCGCCGTCTAAGTCCATTGTTCCATCCAAAAAATCTTCGAGTTGTTCTACTGGAATAAACTGAATTTTTTTATACTTTTTCTTTTGTTCCGATATTCCTTTGACCTTGGGTTCTACATATAGCATAGGTTTGGGAATCATATACTGTTGACCAAAAAATGGAAACGCATCCGAAAACAAAAGCTTTCCATTTTTCACACAATCAAATAATTCTTTTTCACAATTCATCTTTAATGCTTCTATATACAATGCCGAAAACAACTGATCTGCTTGAAAGGTATATGCACTTTCATTTAACATACCTGTCCCAAAATGTACACCTGTTTGAAATTCTAGTTTATAAATTGAATACTGCATAATTGCACTCCCCTATCATTCCATTATTTGCTGACATTGTTCTAACAAAGCCTCATCTATTTCACCTATCACTACTTCTACCTGCAAATCTGATATTTTTATTCTTCCGTATCCCCTTGATCCATTTCCTCCTAAATAATCATATTCAAGCAGTCTAAGTCCATCTTTTAAGATTTGAAAATCTTCTAAAATATCTTTTGCCTCTACAACCTCATAAATTAATTGCAATGGAAATTTCGCTCCACGTACAACTCTTTCTATCTGTCTTGGATTTGCCACAGCCGTTGCCCTTTGTATACTATTTTCAAACTTTACTTCTGTTGCTCCAGTCAATCCTGCATTTTTTAATTCATCCATATTATCAATGAACATATCTCTAAAAAGTACTCTACTTGTCTTTACTTTTTAGAG
>OLNY01002287.1_pt1 | contig 13505 bp, 7 predicted proteins | sample 1671981 | NCBI WGS metagenome assembly OLNY01 (sample SAMEA3136632, study PRJEB25190) | human gut metagenome | biome: human gut; feature: human-associated habitat; material: faeces | place: Austria | collected 2013 | reverse complement strand
GTAACACCAACGGCTACTCCGGGTGATGATGCAACACCGACACCGGAAGTGACAGCAACAGCTACTCCAAACTTGTTTGATTTTGATGAAGACACACCGAGAGCAAGTAAAGAGCTGACAGATCCGGATACACCAAAAGCATCAGCAACAAGTAAGAAAACAACTACTTTGCTTGATGAAGATGTACCATTATCTGATTCCGCACCGGAGACAGGAGATACAACGAATCTTTTGTTCCCAATGATTGTTATGGGATTGTCTGTATTAGCAATTTTCGGAGTAATTGTATTTAGAAAGAAAATGAACTAAGTTAAGAAGTAAATGAAAAAGAATCTACAAAATGATTCAAAATATAATAAGGAGTTTGCTAAGGCAGACTCCTTATTTCTTACAAATAAAAAGGAGCCGGCCTTTTGGCAGACTCCTAAATTGTGATTCTTTTTATTTGTTTAAATTCTCATTTGCTGTTGCTAACATCAGTTTGATACGATTTAACTGGTTTACTTCGCTGGCGCCGGGATCATAGTCAACGGCTACAATGTTGGCATCTGGGAATGCCTTTCGAATCTGTTTGATAACACCTTTACCAACGACATGGTTTGGCAGACAGCCAAATGGCTGAGTACAAACGATGTTTGGTACATTGCTGTGAATCAATTCAATCATTTCACCTGTGAGAAACCATCCTTCACCGGTCTGGTTACCGTTAGATACGAAAGGCTCTGCATATTTAGCCAGTACGTGAATCTCAGGTGGTGCCTCAAAACGCTTGCTCTCAGCAAGTGCTTTGCAGTATGGCTTGCGGAACTGATTTAACAGCCAGATAGCAGCATTTCCAAGCCACTTACTGGTTTTCTTAAAGCCAAGATGGTCAGCCTTAAATTCACTGTCGTAAGCACTGTACATAAAGAAGTCCAGCATATCAGGGCAGACTGCTTCAGCACCTTCAGCTTCCAAGAGTTCAACAACATGATTGTTAGCTGCCGGGAGATATTTAACTAAAATCTCACCAACGATTCCAACACGTGGTTTTTTCTTTGTTTCATCTAATTCTATTTCATCAAATTCTTTTACGATTTGTCGGATGTTTTTCTTAAGTTCCGACTGCTTTGGTTTTTTCACAGCCTCAATACAGACTTTTTTCCATTTATCGTGAAGAGCGTTTACGGAACCCGGTACCTTCTCGTAAGGGCGGGTACGGTATACGACACGCATAAACAAATCACCGTAGATTAAGCTGTGAATAGCGGCTTTTAACAATCGGTAATTGATGTCAAAGCCGGAGTTTGTTTCCACACCGGCACTTAACGAAATAACAGGAATTTGTTCCATGCCTGCTTTTTTCAGTGCACGGCGGATAAAGCCGATATAGTTCGTTGCACGGCATCCGCCACCGGTTTGGGTAATGATTAAAGCAGTTTTATTTAAATCGTACTCGCCGGATAACAATGCTTTCATGAACTGTCCGACTACAAGAAGAGACGGATAGCATGCATCATTATTTACATATTTTAAGCCGTAATCCAATTCGCCTACGCCGGTAGGAAGCTGGACAAGATTATAACCACAGGCAGCAAGAGCCGGCATTAAAATGTCAAAATGAATTGGTGACATTTGTGGTGCTAAAATCGTGTAACTTTTACGCATTTCTTTTGTAAATTCAACTCGTTTATAGGCTGAATTTTGAGGAGAGGACTTAATTCCCTTGCGTTCGCGGTCTTTCACGGCGGAAATAAGCGAACGGATACGAATTCTTGCGGCACCTAAGTTGTTGACCTCGTCAATTTTAAGAACCGTACATATTTTATTGGAACTTGTCAAAATATCATTGACCTGGTCGGTTGTTACTGCGTCAAGTCCACATCCAAAAGAGTTAAGCTGAATCATATCCAGATTGTTCTGGGTGCGTACAAAACTGGCAGCGGCATAAAGTCTGGAATGATACATCCACTGATCCATCGCAATCGTTGGCCGGTCAACTTTTCCTAAATGGGAAATGCTGTCCTCAGATAATACCGCAATATCGTAAGATGTAATCAATTCCGGAATACCGTGGTTGATTTCCGGGTCAATATGGTAAGGACGACCGGCTAACACAATACCACGCTTGTTGTTATCTGCCATCCATTTTAATACGCGTTCGCCCTCTAAGCGGATATCATTTCTTGTTTTTTGCAATTCTTCGTATGCCTTGTGGGCAGCTTTTCGAATCTCGCCGGCATCAATATTATTTTCTTTGCCGAGATAGCGTACTAACTCATCGGCAAGAATTTTATCGCTTTCAAAGGAGACGAATGGATTCTGGTAGGTAATCGATTCATCTGCCAATTCTTCTACATTATTTTTGATATTTTCTCCATAAGAAGTGACAATTGGGCAGTTGTAGTGGTTGCCCGCTTCATCAAATTCTTTGCGCTCGTAAGGAACACAAGGGTAAAAAATGTACGAAACGCCCTGGTTTAACAGCCATGAGATATGTCCATGAGCTAACTTTGCCGGATAACATTCCGATTCGCTTGGAATCGATTCGATACCAAGTGAATAAATGTTTCGGTTGGAAGCCGGTGAAAGAACGACTTCGTAGCCAAGTTCCGTAAAGAAAGTAAACCAGTATGGATAATTCTCATACATATTTAACACGCGTGGAATTCCGACCTTGCCACGATATGCTTTGTCCGCAGATAATGGTTTATAGTGGTCAAAAAGACGCTTATTTTTATAGGCGTAAAGGTTTGGAACGTCACGGTTTGTCTTTTCTTTGCCAAGACCACGTTCACATCGGTTACCGGACACAAACTGACGGCCACCGGTAAAGCGGTTTATTGTAAGGAGACAATGATTGGTACATCCCTTACATCTTGTCATGGAACTTTCAAATTTTAACTCGATAATGTCCTGTAAAGAGAGCATGGAAGAAGTTTCTCCCTCTTCGTAATGCTCACGGGCAATCAGTGCGGCACCAAAAGCACCCATGATACCGGCAATGTCAGGGCGAATTGCCTGACATCCGGAAACACGCTCAAAACTTCGTAATACCGCATCGTTATAGAAAGTACCACCCTGAACAACTACGTTTTTACCGAGATCTTTCGGGTCTGTTAATTTAATTACCTTTAACAGGGCATTTTTAATAACGGAAATAGCAAGTCCGGCAGAAATATCTGCGACCGTAGCTCCTTCTTTTTGTGCCTGTTTTACTTTAGAATTCATAAATACGGTACAGCGGGAACCCAAATCAATTGGATTTTCGGCAAACAGAGCCAGTTTTGCAAAATCTTTTACTTCATAATTTAACGAGCGCGCAAACGTCTCGATAAAAGAACCACAGCCGGAAGAGCAGGCTTCATTTAACTGTACCTGGTCTACGGAGTGATTTTTGATTTTAATACATTTCATATCCTGACCGCCGATGTCCAGAATACAATCAACATCCGGGTCAAAGAAAGAAGCAGCGTAATAATGGGAAACGGTTTCAACTTCACCTTCATCTAACATCAAAGCGGATTTAATCAGTGCTTCGCCGTATCCGGTTGAACAGGAACGCACAATTGTGGCACTTTCCGGGAGCAGTTCATAAATTTCCTTAATTGCTTTAATTGTCGTCTTCAGTGGGCTTCCGTTATTATTATCATAGAATGAGTACAGAAGGGAACCGTCTTCGCCGACAAGAGCTACTTTAGTTGTTGTTGAACCGGCATCTACGCCAAGAAATACATTTCCTTCGTAAGTGGAGATATCTCCCTTCTTTACGCTGTGTACGTTATGTTTTTCGATAAATTCATTGTAATCAGTTTCATCTTTGAAAAGAGGCTCCATACGAGTCACTTCAAATTCAATTTTAATTTCGCCGGAAAGCTTCTTTAACAAAGCACCGATTGTTGTGGCGCCTTTTCCCTCCGAGTTCATGGCTGCTCCGCTTGCAGCAAAAAGATGGGAATTTTCCGGTGCAATAATGGCATCCCCGGTTAAATTAAGAGTGCGGATGAATGCCTGTTTTAATTCTGTTAAAAAGTGCAGCGGACCGCCGAGAAAAGCAACGTTACCGCGAATCGGTTTTCCGCAGGCAAGACCACTGATTGTCTGGTTTACGACAGCCTGGAAAATGGAAGCGGCAAGGTCCGGTTTCGATGCGCCCTCATTTATTAAAGGCTGAATATCAGTCTTTGCAAATACACCGCATCGTGCGGCAATCGGATATAAAGCCTGGTAATCTTTTGCATAGGTATTTAATCCGGCAGCGTCTGTTTTTAATAAGGTAGCCATTTGATCGATAAAAGAACCGGTACCACCGGCGCAGATACCGTTCATTCGCTGCTCAATACCATCGGTAAAGTAAATAATTTTTGCATCCTCACCACCAAGTTCGATGGCGACATCGGTCTGAGGAGCATAACTTTTTAAGGAAGTAGCAACGCTCACAACTTCCTGCACAAATGGAATATCAAGGTGCTTTGAAATGGAAAGACCACCGGAACCGGTAATCATCGGTGCGATGTCACAGTCACCAAGTTTGTTGTAAGCACGTTCCATAATTGCACGTAAGGTTTCCTGGATATTTGCGTAGTGACGCTCATAGGCAGAAAACAGTATGTTATTGTTATCATCCAGCACAGCAATTTTTACTGTGGTTGAACCAATATCGATACCTACTCGTTTCATAAGTACCTCCTAAAGTTTCCTATTAAAATCATTTTTTGTTATCTAATTATCGAAACCTTATTATACGACAAAAAGAATGGTTTTGCAACAAAATTAGAAAGAACAAATGGCATTCTTTTGAATAGGATAATAAAAAAAGGCAGGAATCTGAAAATGAATCAACGCTTTTGTAATGGAATGATACATGTCATTCGCTCCGGCGATAATCTTTATCAGCTGAGCAGACGCTACCGTGTTCCGCTCGCACTTATTCTGCGGGCAAACCCTTATGTGGATGTGTATAATTTAAGACCGGGACAGGAAATCTGTATTCCGATGCCCTGTGGAAGCGGACCGATAGCAGGACGGGGAATGCAGCAGGAAAACGTGGAGACAACCGAACAGGAGACAGACGATGAGGAATACGAAGAGGAACAAACGGCACAGTCAGAGGAAGAAAAAGAGGTGTCTTGTGTCTATCGTGCAGATGGAACAAAAAGCCTTGGAGCGATATTGAATGAGTGTGGTATGACGATGGCAGAGTTTTTTGAAAAGAATAATCCGGAGCAGATTATTATCGCGGCAGATGTCCTTTTTGAAGTGCCAAAGAAGGTTTGACAAAGGTTATTAGAACCTTTATAATGAAAACGAATTGGTCAGACTCGGCGATGCCTTGTTTTCGGGGAATCGCCGTTGTCTTTGAAAGGAAGGTGAACAAGCATGATTTCCATTTACAAAACCATAGAAGACGATATGGTGGTGCTTGATAAAATAGAAGAGGGTTGTTGGATATCAGCCATTCACCCAAATGAGGAAGAATTGGCTTTTTTGGAGGAAGAAACCGGGATTGATTTGGATGATTTACGGGCACCTTTAGATGATGAGGAGCGTTCCCGTATCGAGTTGGAAGATGGATACAATATGATTTTGGTGGACATTCCTTCGCTTGATGAGAAAGACCGGTATGTCACGATTCCTCTTGGTATTTACATGACAAAGGAGCATATCATTACGATTTGTCTGGAAGAATCACCGGTTTTGAAAGCATTTGTAAACCGTAGAGTACGCGAGTTTTACACATTCAAAAAGACTCGCTTTGTATTCCAGATTTTGTATCGCAATGCTGCTTCCTACCTGCGTTATCTGCGTATTATTGACAGAAAAAGTGACCAGATTGAGGAAAAACTGCATATTTCCCAGAAAAACAGTGAGTTGATTGAACTTTTAGAGCTGGAAAAAAGTCTGGTTTATTTTACCACTTCCCTGCGCTCAAATGAGGTCGTTTTAGAGAAACTTCTGCGGACGGAGCGCGTTAAAAAATATCCGGAAGATGAGGACTTATTGGAAGATGTCATTATCGAGAATAAACAGGCGATTGAAATGGCAAATATATACAGTGGAATTTTAAGTGGAATGATGGATGCGTTTGCGTCTGTTATATCCAATAACTTAAATATTGTTATGAAGTTCTTGGCAACGGTTACGATTGTTTTATCAATCCCGACGATGATTGCCAGTTTCTTTGGAATGAACTTTGATAATATTCCACTTGGACATTCGCCGTTTGGATTTTTTACCATTATTGTATTAACGCTTATTATTTCCGGCGTTGTGGCGTTGTTGTTCCGCAAAAAAGATTTGTTTTAATAGGGAAAAGACAATTGTTGAATGGAGGTTAAAAAAGAACTATGAGTTTATTAGACCGATTGGAGAGAACACGGTTTGGAAAATTTGGCATTCCGAATCTGATGCGGTATGTCATTGGAGTTAATATTGTCGGAATTCTGATTAGTCTTGTGAATCCGACGTTTTATTATTCGTATCTGAGTTTGGATATTGCAAGTATTCTGCATGGACAGGTTTGGCGTATTTTTACCTTTGTGTTAAGCCCATCCGGACAGTTTGGCGGTACCGGCATGGTTAGTTTATTGTGGTTTGCAATCTGGATTTTTGTGTATTATTCGATTGGAACAAATCTGGAGCGCATGTGGGGAACTTTCCGCTTTAATTTGTTTTATTTTGGGGGACTTTTACTGGTTGTAATCATGACTTTTATTTTTTATCTGTTTTTACAGCTTGGGTTAGTGCCAAATGCTGCAACTGCTTATACGGATTATATGCTTTCCGCCAATATTATGGATGATTTGAACCAGACGATGTTTTTAGCGTTTGCCTTTGCTTTCCCGGATGCACAGTTCCTTGTGTATTTTATTATTCCGGTTAAGGCAAAGTGGCTGAGTATTGTATATCTTTTGATGGATGGCTATATGTTTGTCCGCTATCTGATGAGTGGATATTATTATTCGGCAGCGGTGATTTTGGTTCTTTTATTAAACTTTTTTATCTTCTATTTTATGGGACGTGGTTCTCTTACGCCAAAGCAGGCGTACCATCAGAAGAAGAGAAAGATGGAATATAAGAAAAAAACAGCACCCACACAGGGAAGTGTACCAAGGCATCATTGTGTGATTTGTGGCAGAACGGATGTGGACTCTCCGCAGTTAGAGTTCCGTTACTGCTCCAAATGTGAGGGAAACTATGAGTATTGTTCAGAGCATTTATTTACCCATGAGCATGTGCATCATTAAAAGGAGGAAGGAGTCGGAAAATGGGATTGTTTGGTATTGCGACAAATAGTGTACAAATGTTAGTGTTAGTAGCGGTTTTAACCGTGGCAGTTTTTGCTGTTTTGTATTTTGAAAAATTCCGCTATGAAGTAGAAGGAATTCGGATTTACCGCAAAGACAGCAAAAAGTCATGGACTAATCTACTGCTTGTATTAGCGGCAGCGCTGCTTGTAAAACTGATTTTTGCGGCAGCGTATGAAGGACATGGAACGGATATGACCTGCTTTAGTGCGTGGTCGGATATGATTTTTAAAGATGGATTCTGGAATTTCTATCATTCGGATTCTTTTACGGATTATCCGCCCGGATATATGGCAATGCTGTGGGGCATTGGGGCTCTGCGCAGCATCTTTAATCTGGATGTTGCAACGGGAGCCGGAAGATGTGTTATTAAACTGATTCCGATTTTGTTTGATCTTGGTGCAGGGGCATTGCTTTATAAGATAGCAAAGAGAAAATTTTCTGAAGGTTCTTCTCTTATTTTGTCAGCGACATACGTGCTCAGTCCGGTCGTTGTTCTGGATTCTTCGGCATGGGGACAGGTGGATGGTGTATTTACCTTTTTCCTATTGCTTGTCTGCTATCTGTGCATGGAAGAAAAGCGTATTTTTGCGTATTTTGCTTTTGTTGCCGGAGTTCTTATCAAACCGCAGATGATTATGTTTGCTCCGCTTTTGATTTGGACAATTATTGAACAGGTTTTCTTAAAAGATTTTTCAAAAGAAAAAATGTTTCGGGATTTAGTAGGCGGCGTTTTATCTCTTGTGGCAATGGTTGTATTTACCCTTCCGTTTGGTGTGGACAAAGTGTTCAGCCAGTATGTGAATACGTTGGGCTCGTATCCGTATGCGACGATTAATGCATACAATTTCTGGGCGTTGTTAGGACAGAACTGGCAGCCGCAGGCAAATTCATTTTTAGGTGTGTCAGCAAGCTCGTGGGGAACACTCGCAATTTTAGTATCCGTTGCACTGAGTGCCGTGATTTTCTTCCGCTTAAAAGATGATAATTCCCGCTATTTTACAAGCATGGCGGTACTTCTTGCCAATATGTTTTTATTCTCAGTGCGTATGCATGAGAGATATTTATTCCCGGCACTTGTACTTATGTTGGCTGCCTTTTTGGTGAAGCCGACCAAACAGTTATTCTTTACTTATGTGGGATTTTCGGCGATTCACTTTTTGAATGTAGGTCATGTTTTGTGGGCGTATGTCGAGGAAAACGAAAATACGGCACCAAACGGACCGTTAATTGGAATTACGGCAGTCCTTACAATTTTAATGTTTGCTTATTTGATTTATGCTTCTTTTTCTGTTTCGGTTATGGAGGATTTAAAAGAGGTATCCGGAGGAAAGAAGAAAAGGAACACCCTTCCATATCTTGTGAAAAATCCGAAGGTGAAAGAGAAAGAACCGGAAGAAGTCTATAAACAACATATTCATGCGACAAGAAGAATGCCTAAATTTACAAAGTGGGATTATATTGTACTGTTTGGAATCCTTGTATTATACAGTGTATTTGCTTTTCATGACTTGGGTGATACCAAGGCACCGGAGACTTACTGGCAGCCGGAAAATGGCAATTCCCAGATTGTATTAGACCTTGGTAAAGCAAAAGATATCGGAATGATTTATACGTTCCTTGGAGCGAAGGAAGACCGTATGATGACACTTGAAATGTCAGAGGATGGGAAAAACTATGATTTGGTCGGCACGGTCAAAGCAACAAGTGTGTTCTGCTGGGATGCATTAAAGACTTGGGACAAAGAATCTCAGGAAGAGGGCGCGGATGATTATAATCTGGCAAAAGATTATCGTTATATCCGCCTAAGTGTTGATGAAGAACAGCTTTCTGATACCTTTATGCTGAATGAATTAGTGATTCTTGACAAAGACGGAAACTGGATGAAACCGGTCAATGCTTCTGAATATAAAAATCTGTTTGATGAGCAGGATTGTTTTGAGCCGCAGAGTGATTTGCCGGAGACTGTCTGGAAAGCTGAAAAAGCTGGAGAAACCGTGACTTTAGATTTGGGTGCAGATAGTTACTTTAGTATGCTGCGCGGCTACTCTACGGAGAAAGCAAATCAGCGGTTTGAAGTGGAAGTGGCAAAATCGGCAAATGACGGTGAGGAGCCACAGTATCAGAAAGTGGGAACGGTAGTCAGTGGTGAGGCTGATGGCTTTAGCAGACTTTTGGAGGAAAATCAGCAAAATGCCGATACTTATTCTTTTGCCAATGATTCGTACCGCTATATCCGTTTGACAACACTTTCGGATAATACAAGTTTGAATGAACTGGTACTGACGGATACGAATGGAAATACGGTGAAAATCCGTGACCATATTGGCGGAGATTCCTTGTTTGATGAACAGGATGGATACCGAAAGGCAATTACCTTTAGGAGCGGCACTTATTTTGATGAAATTTATCATGCGAGAACGGCTTATGAAATTGCGCATGGAATGAGCAATTATGAGTGGACACATCCGCCTCTTGGTAAAGTATTTATCAGTCTTGGTGTGCGCATGTTTGGCATGAATCCGTTTGGCTGGCGAATTATCGGTGTGCTGTTTGGAATCGGGATGATTCCGTTTATGTACTTCTTTGGCAGGCGTTTGTTCAAAAACCGCACGTGGGCGGCCGGTGCATTGACATTTTTGTTTACATTTGATTTTATGCATTTTACGCAGACAAGAATTGCTACCATTGATGTGTACGGAACATTCTTTATTATAGCAATGTTCTACTTTATGTATCAGTACAGCCAGACAAGTTTTTATGATACAAAATTGTGGAAGACCTTTATCCCGCTTGGCTTAAGTGCGGTGATGATGGGACTTGGCTGTGCATCGAAATGGACGGCAGTATATGCGTCTGCCGGTCTTGCTGTGTTCTTCTTTGCTATTATGGGCTGGCGTATTTTTGAGTACCATCTGGCGAAGAAAAATCCGACGGGTGAAACCGAAGGAATTGCGCATAAACATATCATTGAAGTATTTAAGAAGAAACTTCTTTTAACACTTGGTTTCTGTGTGATTTTCTTTGTGTTTGTAGCAGGAACGATTTATGTTGCTTCCTATGTTCCATTTGAGGACAGCGCAAAAGATAACACCGAGCGCTTCTACGAAGTGACAGATGAAAATTACGAAGGATTTAAATGGGAAAATACATTTGCTTCCGGTCTTGTGGATACACTTCGCGACCACAGTGGAAATCCTGTGGCTGAGACGGTCGGAAAAATGTTGAATAATCAGCATGCTATGTATGAATACCACAGCAAACTGGAGGCTACCCATCCATGGCAGTCAAGCTGGTATGAGTGGCCGACGATGATACGACCGATGTACTATTACTGTCAGACTTTGCGGGATGGTATGAAAGAGGGTATCAGTGCCTTTGGTAACCCGCTTGTATGGTGGGCAGGAATCCCGGCATTGATATTGATTCTTCTGCCATTTGGAAGAAGGCGTTCGAACAGACTTGGAAGCAAAACGTCGCAATGGCTTCAGAGTATCGGCTGTGAATTCTTTGTGTTCCTTGCTTTGTGGAGTGTGTTTGTGAAACAGTCTTCAAGTAATGGAGGCGGTGATTCATGGAAGTTATATGGACCGTTCCTTATTGTGCTTGGCGTGGCGTCGGCTTTGTATATTGCTTACCAGCTTGTGACAAGGGGAGACAAAAAAGCCTTGTTTATGGTATTTGCCTATGCGGTTCAATTATTACCGTGGATTTTAGTGCCGCGCTGTACATTTGCCTATCACTATTTCCCAAGTGTGCCATTTGTCGCAATGATGATTGTGTACTGCATGGTGAAACTTGTGGATTCGGATAAAAAATGGTTTAAATGGTGTATGGTTTATCTGGCAGTTGCCTTTTTCCTGTTCTTAGTTTTTTATCCGGTACTTTCCGGACAGCCGATCTATGAGCAGATGGCAAGAGATGGACTGCGCTGGCTGGAAGGCTGGCAGCTTGTCAGCTAAACAAACGATAGAAAGAAGGATAAAAACGTGAGAAAACTGATTCAAGAGATTCATAATGGGAAAAATATAAAGGAAAATTTAAAACATTATGCGGATATTGCCGTAAAAACATATGTGGATTATGGAACGCTTGAAATGACTTTTTCTGCGTATTCGCTTTTGGAAGATGAAATACAGGTGTTAGATGCGGATGAGAAGGAGAAAATGCTCTCGCAGGTAAAACAGGCGATTGGCTGTTTGGCGGATGAGTCCTGCGATTTCGCGGTACTTGGTGAAAAAATGAATCATCTGCGGGATGAAATTACGGATAAAATGGATGTTTTAACTGCGTACACGGACCGCATGATTTGTTATGAATATGTGTTAAACCGCATGGAATTAAAATATCTTTCCAAGAAAGAATTGTCAGAGAAACTGGCAGCTTTTGAGGAAGAAGAGTACATGAAAATGTTAGAAGGGTATTTGTTTGGCAGTAAAGATCAAAAGGTGGCGCTTGATAAAATTCGTTTGATTATGGGACAGATTCCGGTTCATATGACAAAGAATAAACTGTTTGAGCGGATTGGTGAGGCGCTTACGTTGTATCAGGATGGCGACAAATCGGCACTGGATGGCTTTTTGTATATGGTGCGTACGAGTGCGATGCTGTATGAGCCAAAGCAGGAAGAAAATCAGTTTCCGGAGATTTTAGAGGCCCTGCAAACGTTTGAACAGACCGATTTTGAGTCATTAGAGGGCGAGAAATACAATCAATTGGTATCACTTTTGGAAAAGACAGCCAAAGAAATTCATGAAATTACGGACTTTTATTATGAAGTGCAAAATGTTGTGAATGGTGTGTATGCTATGGCACTGATTCTTCCTTACCGTGAGAAAATGAGTCGGATTGAAAAAGCGGGAAGAAACGTTTGGCAGGCATTGGCACAAGGAGAGTTAAAAGAAGAACTGTTAGTGCCGTTAGAGGGCAGTATCGAGGAGTGTGTTGAAAAATCCAGTCATTTGGAATCGATTTTATATGAAATCCGCAGTTCTTATAAGAAAGAATTGATGGAAACCGGTCTTGCCGGACAATTCCACGATTTTGTATTAGTGGCAAATCTTTTGTCAGACAGTTTGTTTATTGACTTGTCAGTATCCGGTGAGGAAGAGGAAAAAGCAGACCTTTCCTACGTGAGAAAATGCACAGATGAATTAGTAAATGAACTTTCCAAGAAGTTGAGTCAGGTGTCAAAACCGGTAAAAAAAGCGATTATGGGACTTGTCCTTGAAAAACTGCCATTGACATTCCAAAATTCGGATGAGGTACTTGATTATATCCGTGTTAATCTGATGGGATGTCAGGACAAGGCAGAAAAATGTGTGGTACTTACGATGTTAGCAGACTTGATTCGCGAGGAGCAGGAGTGGACATAATATGATTTACTGGTATCAGAATTTATATATGGATGAAACCGTAGAAAAAAATCCGAAACGGTGCAAAAAACGGGTGGAAAAGCGGCGCCCATGGAAAAAGAGTTACGTCGTGCTTACCTTGGCGCAGAATGATAAGAATTTGTTTGAGATTATGCAGACGCGCCAGTTGTTTTTCCACCGCTACCGTCATGTGGATATGTATGTAGTGGCACTGACTTCGGATTATGATGCCGCTGTCGAAATCCTGCAGCAGATTTTAGAAAAAGGATATCGTGAGAATCCGGAATATAACCCAAGGAACGTATTTGCCAAGAAGGAGTTTTATCCGGGTAGAAAGTAACAGAGAAAAGAGGTGTGCCTATGTGGATTTTTTTATTAATACTCAAATGGATTTTCATTATACTTGGCATACTTTTAGGACTTGTTTTACTATTTACGCTTCTTGTTTTATGTGTGCCGGTGCGCTACCGGGCAGCAGGGGATAACCATGAAAAAATCCAGTATTCATTTAAGGTGAGCTGGCTTTTGTCTATTATTGCCGTGAAAAAGAAAAAAGATTCGGAGCAGATTGTTTTCTCTGTGTTTGGTATTCCGATAAAGAGAATGGGAAATGAAAAACCAGTAAAAAAAAACGTGGTGAAATCAGAGAAAGAAAAAGAGCCGGAACCGTTACAGGATAACAAAGAAGAAACAGGCGAGCCGGTTTTGGCAGCGCAGGAAGAAAAAAAGGAACAAAGAAAGGACAAACGCGAAAGCGCGCCGGTCATCACCGGCCACGACGAGCGCGCCGAAAGGGAAAGCGCAGACCGCCGCCTGTGGCAGCGCGAGTCGGACGCGCCCGACT
>OLNY01002278.1_pt1 | contig 13571 bp, 8 predicted proteins | sample 1671981 | NCBI WGS metagenome assembly OLNY01 (sample SAMEA3136632, study PRJEB25190) | human gut metagenome | biome: human gut; feature: human-associated habitat; material: faeces | place: Austria | collected 2013 | reverse complement strand
GCTCGCCCTGGGTACCGACACCGGTGGCTCCATCCGCCAGCCGGGCTCGCTGACCGGTACCGTCGGCGTCAAGCCGACCTACGGCGGCGTCTCCCGTTTTGGCGCGATCGCCATGGCCTCCTCGCTCGACCAGATCGGCCCGTGCTCCCGTACGGTGCTCGACTCGGCCCTGCTGCAGGAAGTGATCGGCGGACACGACAAGCGCGATTCCACCTCCATTCCGGAAGGCCCGCGTCCGATGGTCGCCGCAGCCCGCGAAGGCATGAAGCGCGATCTGAAGGGTCTCAAGGTCGGCCTGATCAAGGAGCTCGGCGGCGAAGGCTTCCAGCCGGGTGTCATGGCCCGCTTCAACGAAGGCGTCAAGAAGCTTGAGGAAATGGGCGCGGAGGTCATCGAAGTGTCCCTGCCGCACCTGCCGTACTCCCTCGGCGCCTACTACATCATCATGCCGTCCGAGGTCAGCTCCAACCTGGCCCGTTACGATGGCATGCGCTACGGCCTGCGCGTCATGCCGCCGGCAGGCGTTCCGCAGACCGCCGCCAACATGATGGCCTACACCCGTGAGGCCGGCTTCGGCGACGAAGTCAAGCGTCGTATCATCCTCGGCACCTACGCCCTGTCCGCCGGCTACTACGATGCCTGGTACGGCTCCGCGCAGAAAGTCCGCACCCTGATCATCGACGACTTCAAGAAGGCCTTCGAAAAGGTCGACGTGCTCGTCGGCCCGACCAGCCCGGTCACCGCCTTCAAGTTCGGCGAGAAGACCGAGGACCCGATGGCCATGTACGCCATCGACATCACCACCATTCCGGCCAACCTCGCCGGCGTGCCGGCAATGAGCATCCCGGCCGGCCTGAGCGACGACGGCCTGCCGGTCGGCTTCCAGTTCCTCGCCCCGCAGCAGCGCGACGAGGTCATGTACAAGCCCGCCGCCGCTCTCGAAGCGGCCCTCGAGGAAAGCTGGAACGGCCCGATCTGGCAGTCCCTGAAGACCCCGTGGCTCGACGGACTGGACAAGTAGGAAGCATCGGAGGAAAGAAAACAAAATGGCTGAAAAGTTGATGAAGTACGCCGATGCCGTCAAGAAGTTCGACCCGGTCATCGGTCTGGAAACCCACGTGGAGCTGTCCACCACCACGAAGCTGTTCTGCCCGGCCGAAGTCCACTTCGGCGGCGAGCCGAACACCCAGCTCACCCCGGTGAGCCTCGGCCTGCCGGGCTCCCTGCCGGTGGTCAACAAGACCGCCGTCGATTACGCGATCAAGCTGGGTCTCGCCCTGCACTGCGAAATCGCCGAATGGAGCCAGTTCGCCCGTAAGAACTACTTCTACCCGGACATGCCGCGCGATTACCAGATCTCGCAGTATGACAAGCCGACCAACGGCAACGGCTACCTCGACGTGGAGCTTGAGGACGGCACCATCTTCCGTGTGCCGATCGAGCGCGCCCACATCGAAGACGACGCCGGCAAGAACACCCACGTCGGTGGCGCTGACGGCCGTATCGAAGGCGCCGACCACTCGCTGGTCGACTACAACCGCGCCGGCGTGCCGCTGATCGAAATCGTGACCAAGCCGATCGAAGGCGCAGGAGACCGCGCCCCCGAAATCGCAGGCGCCTACATGCGCGCCATCCGCGACATCGTGCGTGCGCTGAACATCTCCCATGCCCGCATGGAGCAGGGCAACATGCGCGCCGACGTGAACGTGTCGCTGCGCAACAGCCCGTCCGATCCGTTCGGCACCCGTTCCGAAACCAAGAACGTGAACTCGTTCCGTGGCATCGAGAAGACTATCCAGTACGAGATCCGCCGCCAGGCCGCCATCCTTTCCGAAGGCGGCGAGATTCTGCAGGAGACCCGTCACTGGGACGAGGCCTCGCAGACCACCGCCGGCGGCCGCGTGAAGTCCGACGCCGACGACTACCGCTACTTCCCGGATCCGGATCTGGTGATGCTGCACATCACCAAGGAGCACATCGAGGAGATGAAGGCCCAGATGCCGGAAATGCCTCGTGAGCGCCGCAACCGCCTGAAGGGCGAGTGGGGCTTCAACGATCTGGAGATGCGCGACGTGCTCAACGCCGACGCTCTGGACCTGCTCGAGGACACCGTCAAGGCCGGCGCTTCCGCCTCGGGCGCCAAGAAGTGGTGGCTGGGCGAGCTCTCCCGCGAAGCCAACAACAAGGGCGTGAGCCTTGAAGAGCTGCCGATCACCCCGGCCGACGTCGCCGAGGTCGAGAAGCTCATCGCCGACGGCAAGCTCAACGACAAGCTCGCCAAGCAGACCGTCGCAGGCGTGCTCGCCGGCGAAGGCACTCCGGACGAGGTCGTCAAGAAGCACGGCTTCCAGGTCGTTTCCGACGACGGCGCGCTCGAAAAGGCCGTCGACGAGGCACTCGCGGCCAGCCCGGACATCGTCGAGAAGCTCAAGAGCGGCAACATGAAGCCGATGGGCGCGATTATCGGCGCTGTCATGCGCGCCACCCGCGGCCAGGCCGACGCGAAGGCCGTCACCAAGATCGTGATGGGCAAGATCAAGTGACATTCCGGCGATTGCCGAACGTTGCCTGATTGATGGCATCGAAAGGCGTGCGTTTTTGCGATGAGAGGAATCGTAAAAACGCACGCCTTTCTGCATTTTGTTGCTTTTTATCTGCTTTTACATGCCTTTTCGTACGATTCACGCGTCGGCTGGGGAGGTTTCACGGGGATTTTGCCTAACAAAACTCCCAGCTGGCGTTCAGTCGGGTACAATACCGTCGGTATGGGTGCGGCGAGGGACCGCGCCGAGAAACATAGGAAACGATAATCATGTCAGAGTACGCTGAAACCACAGCGAAGGAACAGACGACGGACCAGCGGGCGAGGGAGCTGCCGGAACGCATCGTCATTCCGCCCATCAAGGGCGAGATGGTGCACTTGCGCCCCGCCACCATCGACGACATCGCACGCATGGAGGTCATTGAGGCGTACGTCGGCGCATCCGGCATCACCGGCAAGGACCGCGTGGCCGAACGTGGCGCTGTGAACGCGTGGGTGCGTCGTTCCGTGGCATGGTCCAATGGCGAAAAATCGAACGAATCCGGCGTGGGGGATCCGGAATCTCGTCGTACCATCGCATGGTCCATCGTCACCGAAGCCGACCATGACGGCGACGGCGAGCTTGACGCGGCCTCTTCCGACAACGTGATCGGCATGATCTTCCTCATCGACATCGACGGCTGGGCACGTTCCGCCCGCATCCAAGTGGTGCTCGGCAAGGACTACCGCGGCCGCGGCTACTCGCGAGACATCATGCCCCGCGTGATGACGTACGGCTTCGCGCCGGAACCGGCGGGCCTCGGCATGCACCGCATTTGGGTGGCCGTGCCGGAACAGAACACTCGTTCCGTATCCGTCTACCAGTCGCTCGGCTTCGTGCCGTCCGGCCGTTCGCGCGATGCCCTGTGGAACGCGTCGGAGAACCGTTACCAGGACCTCATCGTCATGGACACGCTCGTCGACGAATTCGACCCGATCCGCTCGCTCGACGCGTTCGGCATGCACGTGATCGAAGACAATCCGGGCGTCAAGGAGGCGTTGAGCGCCCGCGAACACTCGATCGCCATCCAACTCAACTCCGTACATAAGGGCGATGCGGACGATGCCGCAGCGGCAGGCCAGAGTGGAGACACGGCGCAGACCTCCGCCGACGAGACGTCTGCCGCGCCATCGCAGGAATCGCAGCCGAACGAAGCATCCGGAACGGCGAAGACGGACCAGAAGGCCGGCGATGCCGACAACAACTGGCCGTACAGCTCGGATGAGCGCAAAACCTCGAAGGATGCTTGGTGGCGCACGCTTGGACGTGGCCGCAAGCGCGACACGGAAGGCAGACGATGAGCGCCGAGGACCTCGACAACTACGAAACCGACGCCGAGCTGTCCCTATACAAGGAATACCGCGACGTCATCAAACTGTTCACCTACGTTGTGGAGACCGAGCGCCGCTTCTATCTGGCCAACAAGGTCGATTTCAACGTGCGTTCCGCCGGCCAGGACGTCTACTTCGACGTGCGGCTGACCGACGCGTGGGTGTGGGACGTCTACCGTTCCAGCCGTTTCGTCAAGAACGTGCGCATCGTCACGTTCAAGGACGTGAACGTCGAGGAAGTGCAGAAAACCGACATCGACATTCCCGACAGCATGTAGCGGACCTACGGAAAACCAGTCTTCGGCGGAAGCCGTACGGCTGGTTTTCCTTCTATCAGGGCGATTGCTGTCGGACTTGGCGGTGATTTTGTGTGCATGCGCACAGGTGCGCTGTGCGTTTCCCTACCTTCGGGTAGAATATCTTCGATTTTGTTTGTAAGGAGACTTCAAAGTGACGCAAAAGCAATCCGTGGTCATCATCGGTGGCGGCCCTGCCGGCCTGACTGCCGCTTGGGAGCTCGTCAAGGACGGTGGCTCCGAACAGTACGACGTGACCGTGCTGGAAGCCACCCGCGAATTCGGCGGCATCTCCCGCACCGTCAAGCATGACGGCAATCGTATGGATATCGGCGGCCACCGCTTCTTCTCGAAGGACGACCGCATCATGGACTGGTGGAAGGACGTTCTGCCGCTGCAGGGCGCACCCAGCTATGATGACAAGAAGCTCCACCGCGAGCATGATATGGAGCCGGGCGGCCCGGATCCGGAAATCGAAGACAAGGTGATGCTCAAGCGCCACCGCGTGTCCCGCATCTACTGGAACCGCCACTTCCTCGACTACCCGATTTCCCTGAGCGCCAACACCCTGAAGGCCATGGGCTTCAAGCTCACCATGGTCGCCGGCTTCAGCTACCTGAAGTCCATGGTGCACAAGCTGCCGGAAACCAACCTGGAGAACTTCTACATCAACCGTTTCGGCCGTAAGCTCTACTCCATGTTCTTCGAGGGCTACACCGAGAAGCTGTGGGGCCGTCACCCGTCCGAAATCTCCGCCGACTGGGGTGCGCAGCGCGTCAAGGGCCTGAGCATCATGGGCGTGCTGAAGAACGCCTTCCAGAAGCTCCTGCCGAAGAAGCGCGACAACTCCGAAGTCGAAACCTCCCTCATCGAGGAATTCTGGTATCCGAAGCTTGGCCCGGGCCAGCTGTGGGAAACCGTCGAATCCAACTGCGAAGCCGCCGGCGTGAAGGTCATCACCGACGCCAATGTGGTGGAAATTCGCCAGAAGGACGGCAAGATCGCATCCGTCGTGTACGAGGATTCCGAAGGCAACCGCACCGAAATGGCCGCGGACGACTTCATTTCCTCCATGCCGGTCAAGGACCTTGTCAACGCCGTGGACGCCTCCGACCAGCCGGCTCCGAAGGATATGACCGAAATCGCCAACGGCCTGCCGTACCGCGATTTCGTCACCGTCGGCCTGCTCGTCAAGCACCTGCGCCTGACCAACACCACCGACATTCCGACCCTCGGCAACCCGCCGATCGTGCCGGATTGCTGGATTTACGTGCAGGATCCGGGCTACAAGGTCGGCCGTCTGCAGATCTTCAACAACTGGAGCCCGTACCTGGTCAAGGACGTCGACAACACCGTGTGGATCGGCCTCGAATACTTCTGCGAGGAAGGCGACTCCTTCTGGAACATGACCGACGAGGAAGCCACCAAGTTCGCCATCCAGGAGCTCACCCGCATGCAGGTCATCAACGGCCCGCAGGACGTGCTCGACTCCCACCGCGAACGCGTCAAGAAGGCTTACCCGGCCTACTTCGACACCTACGACCGCATGCCCGAACTCGTCGACTACCTCGACTCCTTCGGCAACCTGTACTGCGTTGGCCGTAACGGACAGCACCGTTACAACAACATGGACCACTCCATGGCCACCGCCATCGAAGCCGTCAAGGACATCAAGAGCGGCGAAACGTCGAAAGACAACGTGTGGTCGGTCAACACTGACAAGTCCTACCACGAAGAAAAGTAGAAAAATAAATAACGCGTGCGCATACGCCCTTTCTCCGGCGCTCGACGTACCTTTGTACGCCTTCGGCCTCAGACGGGCGTCTTCGCACGCGTTATTTATTTTTCGCAGCGTAACTTTGATCAAGCCCATGCTTTTTGGCATGGGCTTTTTCATTGCGATTTTTATTGCGATTGCGCGGTGCGCGAACCGCACGGGCGGACCGCGCGTGCCCGCTTTGCGTTGGTCTGGGTTGCGTTGTATGGTTAGGACAGTTCGAAAACCGCGATGTTTCGCGGCGGACTTTTCATTCGACGGAAATTTTCCGCAATTCTTTTTTACAGCTGTCGCGGGCGCATGCCTGTGGAAGCCAAGGAAAGGCAACTACCAGTGGCAACAAGCCCTAATCTCGATGATATGAAACTGCCCGAGCTCAAGGAGCTCGCCAAGCAGATGGGACTTCGTGGTGTCTCCACCATGCGCAAGACCGAACTGATCGCAACACTTCAAGCCGCCCGTTCCGGCGGCCAGGCTCCGGCCGGCGTCACCGTGCGCGCGCCAAAGTCCGCTCCCGCCGCAGACGCTGAGGTCAAATCGGCAAAGGACAAGAAGGCCGATGAAGCCAAGCAGGAGGAACGCCCCGTCCGTGCCAAGCAGGCCAAGTCCGCGGAATCCTCCGAAGTCGCGGATGCCGTGGCAGCGGTGGACGCGTTGAAGCCGAACGATGAAGCGCCGAAGCGTCGTCGCCATCGTGACGCCGAAGCCGGCGCCGACCTGCTCGCCGAACTGGGCCTTGACGATGCCGCTCCGAAGCAGGATGACCGCCGTCGCCGTCGTGATGACGACCGTAGGGACGATTTCGAGCCGCGTCGCCGCCGTCGCGTGGCGGACGGGCCGAAGAGCGAAGACGTCGTGCGCGACCTTGATGACATCCTCGCCACGCTGCCGTCGCAGGAAGACGCCGATGATGATAAGCGTCGCGACGAGACCGAAGACAACGAATACCGTCACAGCCGTGGACGCAACGATCGCCGTGGCCGCCGTATGCGTGGCCGTGACCGCGATTACGACGAGCGTGACGAGCGTCGCGGCAGGGGCGATCGCAATGATCGCAACGACCGTAACGATCGCGCCGACCGCATGGACCGCAACGCCGACCGCGACCAGCGCAACGATCGTATGGATCGCACCGATCGCGACCAGCATCGCGACGAGCCGAAGGAAGACCTCGTGCCGGTCGCCGGCATCGTCGACGTGCTCGACTCCTACGCGTTCGTGCGTACGTCCGGCTACCTGCCGGGACCGAACGACGTGTATGTCTCCATGGGCCAGGTCAAGAAGTACGGCCTGCGCAAGGGCGACGCCGTGCACGGCTCCATCCGCGCCCCGCGTGAAGGCGAACGTCGCAACCAGCGTCAGAAGTTCGTGCCGCTGCAGTCCATCGACTCCATCAACGGCATGAGCGTCGAGGAAGCGCAGCATCGTCCGCAGTTCAGCAAGCTCACCCCGCTGTATCCGCAGGAACGCCTGAAGCAGGAGACCACGCCGAACAAGCTCACCGGCCGCCTCATCGACATCGTGGCGCCGATCGGCAAGGGCCAGCGTGGCCTGATCGTGTCCCCGCCGAAGGCCGGCAAGACCATCACCCTGCAGAACATCGCCAACGCGATCGCCACCAACAATCCGGAAGTCCACCTGATGGTCGTCCTCGTGGACGAACGTCCGGAGGAAGTCACCGACATGGAACGCACGGTGCAGGGCGAGGTCATCTCCTCCACCTTCGACCGTCCGGCCTCCGACCACACCACCGTCGCCGAACTGGCCATCGAACGCGCCAAGCGTCTCGTGGAGCTCGGCCAGGACGTGGTGGTGCTGCTCGACTCCATGACCCGTCTGGCCCGCGCCTACAACATCGCCGCGCCGGCCTCCGGCCGCATCCTGTCCGGTGGTGTGGACGCGCAGGCGCTGTACCCGCCGAAGAAGTTCTTCGGCGCCGCCCGCAACATCGAAAACGGCGGCTCCCTGACCATCATCTCCTCCGCGCTGGTGGAAACCGGTTCCAAGATGGACGAGGTGATCTTCGAGGAATTCAAGGGCACCGGCAACATGGAACTGCGCCTGAGCCGTGAGCTCGCCGACAAGCGCCTGTTCCCGGCCATCGACGTGAACGCCTCCGGCACCCGCCGCGAGGAGCTCATCACCGATCCGCAGGAACTGCCGATCATCTACCGTCTGCGTCGCCTGCTGGGCGGCCTCGAGCCGGAACAGGCCTACCAGACGCTCGTGCCACGCCTGAAGAAGACAGCGACCAACCGCGATTTCATGGCGTCGCTCATCCAGCAGAGCGGCAACGCCACCAACGGCAACTGAGTCGTCGGCTGCAAGCGAATCTGAAGGTTTGAGGGGCTGCATGGCAATCGCCGTGTAGCCCCTTTCCTATGCGTACGTTTCGACGAATTTCGTGAAATTGACCATTTTTTGGACAACGTTGTCAATTAAAAAATAGGTAAAAATACGACGAGAAAAGATAAATGGGGAAAATATACATGGTCGATATGGGGGTATGAGCTAAATAAAACAAAGATATTTCATGACAGCGTTGCGCCGTCCGGATAAACTGCGGCGATTCCGCGACGGTATGTGCGCGGTAGTGGGTATGGTAAGGAAGAAAAAGAACATGGAACTGCAGTGGGGACGGTCGATTGCGGCCGGTGCAGTGGATTGTTGGAAAAGGGGTATGAATGACCAACAGTGACAATGGTCCGGTAGACGCACGTACGGTTGCGAGCCAGCTCGACGCGACCGATGGCGTAATCCTCGACATGCTTGAAAAGGATGGCCGAGCCACGCTGTCCCACCTTTCCGAGGCGACAGGCCTGTCCGTGTCCGCCGTGCAGTCGCGCGTGCAGAAGCTTGAGCGTCGCGGCGTGATCCGAGGCTACAAGGCGGTTATCGACGACGAGCGCCGCGGCCTTGCGGTGAACGCCTACATCGCGGTCACGCCCATCGATTACTCCCAGGAAGCCGAGATTCCAGACAAGCTCAAAAACATCGACGGCATCATGTCCTGCGATTCCGTCGCCGGTTCGCCCAGCTTCATGCTCACCGTTCGCGTCGAATCGCCCAGCAAGCTCGAAGAGCTGTTGAACCTCATCCATCGCACGGTGTCGGTCAGCACCGAAACCACCATCGTGCTGCAGCGTTACTTCGCGAAGTGACCGCTGTTCGGCAGATGCCGCGGTAGGGTGCGCGGTAGGCTTATACCCATGAGCGACAGCGAACATGACTGGCTTCGGCCAGAAGAAGAAACCGAATCCGAAACCATCATCGACGCGCGCACCGCGCAGAACAACCCCGAAGTGGCCGATGTGGTGGCTAAAATCGCCTCGCTGCGCCAATCGATAGACAACGTCGACACCGCCATCGTCTCGCTGCTGGCGGAACGGTTCAAATACACGTCGCAGGTGGGTGTGCTCAAGGCGCGTGCGGGCTTCGCGCCGGCCGATTACCAGCGTGAACATGCCCAGATCGAGCGTCTGCATCGCATTGCCGACGAAGCCGGACTGGATCCGGAAATCGCCGAAATGTACCGCGAATTCGTGGTGACCGAGGCCAAGCGCCGCTACAAGCGCATCGCCGAAAACGGGGGAGACCCGGGCGTACTCGACGTTTTCGCCTGAGCCGTCCGTTTTCCGCGCGCCCCGCGCGAACGTCCATTGCCGACGGGCATGCCGGGCACTACATTAAATGCCTTGGAAAGTTGTTTCGATTGCGATTGAGAGGTCCGGCATGCGCCACGCCACCGCGAACCGTCCATCCGGTGCCCGACGCCCGCTTGCCGCGGCGATCGCGGTCGCCGTCATCACCGCCGCTCCCGTCGCGGCAGTCGGCGTGAACGACGCGATATCGGCCTTGCAACAGAATGGGCAGTACGCGGCCGATGCATCGCATGATGACGTGATGAGCGCCTACACCTCCATCGACAAACCAGGCCGCCTTTTCCTGACCAACAGCGGATCCTCCACGTCGAAACGCGTTCCCAAAGGCGTTGTCGCATTGCCGTGGAAAATATCCGCCTCCTTCACCCTCAACGGGCCCGACGTAAGCGTTTCCGACGTTTCCGACGCTTCCGGCATGATCGGCATACGCATCGCCCTGCATGTCACGAAACCCGACGTGACCGCCAATCTGACGCCAATCGTCGCCTTCACCATTCCCGGACGCGTCGGCAGTGACGTGACCGCCGATGACGGCGTGCTCGTCTCATCCGACAACACCTCGACCCTGGTGGCTGCGGTCGGCAAACCGGGCGAGGACCTGACCTTCAACGCCTACGTGACGGCGAAGCACTTCACCATGAGCTCACTGTCCATCGCCGCGGTGGAAGGCAACGTTCAGCAATCACTGCCTGACCTGACCAAGCGCGCAACCACCTTGGTGGACGGTCTGACCAACGTCGGCTCGCAACGCAACCGCAAGCTCATCGCCCAACTGGAACAGCTCAGAGACAACGAGAAAGCGCTTGCCAAACAGACCATCGCCGTACGTTCCAAAGCGCACGATCAGGCGTTCGACGGCTACATCGACGCGTACGTGGGCTCATACACCACGCATCTGTCCGGTTCGATCGGCAACGCCACACAGCTTCCCGCCATTCTCGGCACCGCGTCCGAACTGAACGGCGATACCTCCGTAGCTAAATCCGTGGCAGACCTGGCCAACGCCGTCAACGACGTGAGCGCCGCATACCGGCATATCGGCGCGGCCGACGCCGTCGACGAGGTGATTCGCACCATCGAACAGCGTGGCACATCCGGCTTGGTGAACGAGCTCACCAAGCGCGCCGGCGAGGAACAACAGCGCGGCTCCAAAGACTACAGTGCCGGCCAATCGCAGCTGTCCGCGGCCATGATCCCGTATTCGATGGATTTCACCGACGCATACACGGCTCGGCTTAAGGAACTGGGCGCCACCGCAGGCACGGCTGGCAGCTACGAAACCCAGGCGATCGCCGACGTGCGTGCCGGCATCAAAGACAATGAGAAGCTCAAAACCGCGTCCGACAAGGTGTCCGCGGCGATGACCGCGTTGGCGGACGCCAGCGAGCACACCGGACAGGCCAGCGCATTCCACCAGATCGTGCTGCGATTCGCCGACCAGCTGGATTCGGATGACGACACGTCCGAATCGGGCGCTGCCGATGACGCTTCTGTGCTGGACACGTTGCGTTCCGCCTCCGCCAGCCAATCGTTGTGCGCGAAAGCCGAGAAACGGCGGTCCCGTGCGCAACGCAAGGCCGAACGCGCGCAGGCGAAGAACAACACCGCCGATTCGACCAGCTTGGTCGATGACAAGAACGCCATCAGCATGGATGATGTGATGAGCTACGCGGGCGGACTACGCCCGTCGTTCGGCGCCGCAGCGGACACCACGTCGAAGAATGTGGCGAAAGTCGGGGGAGTGGACGGCTCTTCGAAGAACAGCGGTGGCGATTCGTCCGACGGTTCGGCGGATTCGTCCGCCAGCTCGCTACCAATTACCGGCTATGGCTTGGCGAAAACCGGTTTCACGCCGGATAATGGCGATTTGATTGACGAGACGGTCGAATTGGCCGCCGCTGCGGAAGTTTTCGACGATGCGCTGCAGGCCGGATTGGGTGGGAACGGTTCCGGAAATTCGTCCGCTGGCCCGCAGTACCTCCTGTCCGTTCCGGTGCTGTAGAGCACGCGGTTTGTGCGATGCGCTAAATCCGATAGTGCTCCGTCGCTTACGTGGTACGTTTCGGGGTTTTTGATTGCGATTTCCGCCTCCGCTTGTGCATTCGTTGAGATTACGCCCATAAAAACCATTTTTCGCGTACGGGTTTGTGCGCAGGGGCAGGAATGTACGCTGAGAACAGCCGAGAACTGGATAAGGACGGTTCTATGCACGCACGTCTTGCGATTTAGGGCGATTCTGCACGGACGTGAGCAAAAGGGGATATGATTTCGACCGTTTTGCCTGCGATTTATACCCCTTTTCGCTCACGAAAGCATTTTTCCCGCGATTTTGACTGAATATGAGCAAAAGGGGGCACGGTTAGTTGCAGACAGTGACGGGATATACGAGGGGCCTCTCCTTCATGCAAAGGAAAGGCCCCTCGTATGTGGGTGAAGTGAGCGGCTGCGCTACAAAAGCCGCTGGCGGCTCACCTCAGAGACTCACTTCTTCGGTTTCTTGGCCGGCGGTTCGCCTAGCTCGCTTTCGGCGACCGTCACATCGGCGGCCTCGTCCTCACCCTCGGCGGCAGCCGGTGCGGTGAAGGCGATCGGTCCGGTCACGCGACCAGCTTCGGCGATATCGCCCAGCGCGGCCTCGATGGACCCGCGCACATCGTCGGCAACGGCAAGCGTCACAGACAAGATCGGGGTCTTCATCGAAACCTTGGCCTTCGACTTGATGCCACGCAGCGCGGCCAGAGCCTCACCGGCATGAGCAAGCAGATCGGCGGATGCGTCGCCGGCGGCGGCCGCGTACACGTCGGCCACAGGCCATGCTGCGCGGTGCACGGAGCCTTCGCCCTCATGCATCCAGCTCCACACTTCTTCGGTGGCATACGGCAGGTATGGGGCCAGCAGGCGCGCGAACGCATCAAGACCCAGGCCCAGCGTGGTGCGTGCGGACTTCACCGCGGCCTCGCTCGGCACGTTGCCGGTGGAATCGGCGGTGCCGTAGGCGCGGTTCTTGACCAGCTCGATGTAGTCGTCGCAGAACTGCCAGAAGTAGTTCTCGATGACTTCCAGAGCCTTGGAATGCTCGTAGTTGTTGAGATCGTCGGTGGCTTCGCGGACCACGGCGGCCATCTTGGACATCGCGGAACGGTCGATCGGCTCGGTCACGTCGGCCGGGTTCCATGCGGCGACTGCCGGAGCGCCCACGTGATGGTTCTCGTCCTCACGGCCGATGGCCAGCGCGAACTTGGTGGCGTTGAGCAGCTTGATGGCAAGACGACGGCCGATCTTCATCTGGCCTTCGTCGTACGTGGCGTCCAGGCCCAGACGTGCGGCCGCGGCCCAGTAACGCACCGCGTCGGCGCCGAACTGCTTGATCGGCTTGTCCGGCACGACCACGTTGCCTTTGGACTTCGACATCTTCTTGTGGTCCGGATCGAGGATCCAGCCCGACAGTGTGGTGTTGGACCACGGCAGGCACTTGTTCTCCAAGTGCGCGCGGTCCATGGTGGAGAACAGCCAGGTACGGATGATGTCCTGACCCTGCGGACGCAGGTCCATCGGGAAGGTGGCGTTGAAAATGGCCTGGTTCTCTTCGCCCGGCTCCTCCCAACGGGTCACGATCTGCGGGGTGAGCGACGAAGTCGCCCAGGTGTCCATGATGTCCGGCTCGGCGGTGAAGCCACCCGGCACGTCACGCTGATCCTCGGTGTAGCCTTCCGGCACATCGTCGGTCGGGTCGATCGGCAGACGATCCTCGCTCGGGGTGATCGGATGGTCGTAATCGGCGGTGCCATCCTCCTTCACCGGGTACCACAGCGGGAACGGAACGCCGAAGAAGCGCTGGCGGGAGATCAGCCAGTCGCCGTTGAGGCCGTGCACCCAGTTCTCGTAGCGCACGCGCATGAAATCGGGGTGGAAGTTCAGCTCCT